>Ga0315336_1001075_pt1 | contig 59186 bp, 44 predicted proteins | sample ASW5metaG_FD_204512 | JGI IMG/M metagenome (GOLD analysis project Ga0315336, IMG submission 204512) | Ammonia-oxidizing marine archaeal communities from Monterey Bay, California, United States - ASW #5 | ecosystem: Environmental > Aquatic > Marine > Intertidal zone | place: USA: California...
GATCGGCGAGATGACCTCGTGCCCATGCCATTAGGCAGGTAATTTCGCTGGCGTCTTTGCCTTCGCGCAGAGCTCTTACTTCGCCGGCGTCTGTGTCAGTCCACATTGCTGGACTGAGACCATCGTCATCCCAAAAAGGTTTTTTTGGAACTAGGATGACTTTCGTGATCTTCATAACCGGCACGGTCTGAATGGCTTTAATCTTGAGTGCCGGTAGCAGGGGATCAAATTTAAGCCAACGCATTGGCGGAAGAGGCATAGAACAAATCACTCGCTGAGCATTGAAGGTGCTGCCATCTTGGCAATGGACCTCCACTTGTTTAGATGTGTCTCTGATTGCCACCACTTCCTTGTTAAGGTGAACGTCGCCTGGCAAGGCCGCAGCCATCGCCTCGGTGATTGTCTGATTACCCCCAACGGCCTTAAATGCAACTCGGTCTAGGTCCGATTGAAGCTTGAACCACGCCTGAACGAAAAACCACATTAATATCGAGGTGTCGTGGGCGGATGTCCCGTACTGGACGTTGGTGTTGTAGTTAAGGTCGATGGCGGCATCACTCCAGCCTATGTTTTTGAAAAATTCATAGACTGAGCCGTCGTATTGTGCGCTTTCTGGCTCAACCCAATCCTCGAAGGATTTTAAAGGGTTGTTCGCACCAATAACCCCTTGAAAAAACCCCCTGCCTGGAAAACGCGACTTGGCCCCCTCGGGCATCACATTCAGGGGATGAGTTGGCCACTCGCCTTTCGGTATGACTTTACCACCGAGTGCTAATTCGACGGTTTTTGGATCCATATGGGCCTCTGGGGAAAGATCTCGGCGAGCCTGGTGGTCGACCAGTGTAACTCCCAGTCTAGCTGCGGTATCCTGCATGCGGCCATAACCACCAAGAATTGAATCTCCACCCCATTCGGGATTACCCTTAACTTTTCGATTGCTAAGTAGCCTTCCGCCGACCCGGGAACGACCCTCAAGTACCGTTACCGTTGCACCTGTTTCTGCGAGAAGCATAGCAGCATTGAGTCCGGACAATCCGGCGCCTATGACAATAACATCAGACTCCGTTCTCGCATGCACTGGTCTTGGGGCCAGCCAACCTAAACTAAGGGCTCCAGCGGTTTTTATTATGTTACGGCGATCCAAGGTCAAAACGATAACCCTCAAAGCTCTTCAGTTGGGTGACGGCTGAGCACGTCTTGGAAGTAAATATAGCTCATTAGGTACTGATGTAGGAAACATCTATAATCATTGTCTCACTTGGTCATTAATCATATCAAACAAAAGAGAAAGGCCGCTTTTAAGCGGCCTTTCCCAAATAGTCATTATTGACCTGTGTGATCAGAAATCTGCCGTAAGGCGAATACCAATTTCTGGTTTTTGGTAGAGAGCGGTATAAGCCTTCCGAACGCCACCAATACCACTTGTCGTACCATTGCTATTTGGCAAAAACTTGTCATGGGTAAGATTTCTGCCGTAGAGCTCTATATTGCTGCTTTCATTCAGATCAATACCGGCACGCAGATTAACGCGGAATGAATCACCAGTCCGATTGTACTCAGAGTAATCAGCCCAAACCGCGCTATGGTACATGAAATCAGCACGTATGAACCAGTCGCGATCAGCGTAAACCCCTGAGAAAGTTGGGCTAAGAGATGCTGAAAGTCGGGGCGTATTCCGAGGCTCATTTCCGCTATTGTCCACGGACTGGGAGCCTGAGCCCAGCACCGAAAACTCATTAGAGCCACGAGACGAGAACGAGGTCATCTCTGCATCGACATAGGCAAGTGTTGCATGGATATTAAAGTTCTCGGTTAGGTTACCGTTGATATCCAAGTCCAATCCTTTGTATTCGGAATCACCTGGCCCCCGGTAAGACGTCGTTCCGCCGGTGGGTAGGAGAATGACCGATGCGAAGGGTTGGTTCTTCCAGTCGATCATAAACGCAGCGACGGTAAACGCCCAGTTGTCGGTTGTTTGCTTCCAACCGAGTTCAAACTGTTCATTTTCCTGCGGGGCTGTGAAGAGACCTAAAGCCTCTAACTGGTCAGCAGGAATGATTTCCGGTGCAACGCTATTGACGAAGCCGGCCTGTGTTTGAACGCCCAGCAAGGAGCTATAGGAATAACTTGCATAAGTGGTTGCCCCTTCAAAAGGCGTATAACTCGCTATCACCCTAGGAATGAAGTCGTCGTATTCATCAACAAGGTTACACGTTGGCGAGAAGCTACAAGCGCCGTTCGGATTGCCCTGCAAGATACCAATGCTCTTTTCGTCTGTGTACCGCATTTCTGCCGAAATGGTAAACTCGTCACTAACGTCAAAGTCAAGAGAGGCAAATACGGCAGTCGTGGTATTATCCTGGAAATCCAGTGGTGACGGAATTCTGCCACCAAGCACGAGCTCGTTACTACCAGGGGCCCGCCCATTACGATATCTTTGAGTGTAGTCACTAACACCTATCATATAGCGAAAACGCGCGTCTTGCGGGGAGGTTATGCGCATCTCATAGTTTGTCTCTCTAATGGCAATGTTGGTGCCTATGATCAGCACCCCGTTCGGAATTCTCGGAATTCCATATTCAAAATCCCGAACAGTAACTAGCCCGGTATTTGAGCGCGAAACCAAGAAGGACAGCGTATGGTTGGCAACGTCATAATCGCCGCTAAACTGGATGCGATACGTACGATCCCAGTCGCCCAATGTTCCTTTTGGCTGTCTAATAATCCCGTATTTCTGAAGAAGCGGATTGAGATTACTCATCATATCAAGTCTGCGTGCACCGAAGGCGGACTGAACGCCTGTGGGCCTAAGAGTCGTCGGACCCTGAATGAATTCGCCATCTGGATAATTGCCGCACCAGGACGCGAAACCCAGCGTACTAAGATCGCGCGTAAACGGAGTATACACACCCGTTCCCGGATTAAAATAACGACCCGTATAAGTTTTGTTACACGCACCAGCAGCTGTGCCACTGGGATCCACTCTAGGATCAACACCGCCATACTGACCAGTAGAGGTCGCATTAGTGAAATAGCCCGTTAACTTCAGGCTCAGATCTTCAATCGGATCAAATGTAACAGTCCCCATGACGGTAGTATCATCAGTACGTCCGTAGCGTTCGCCGTCTCCGGTAAAAAAGTCGCCACCATCCCTTTTATGACCTGCCCAGATTCGGATGCCCATATTATCGGATATAGGACCACCTACGGCGCCATTCACATTATACTCGTCTCCATCCGACGGAGACCAGTCCATGGAAACCTTGCCTTCCCAAACGTCGCCCGGAAGTCTCGGAATATAATTGATTGCACCAGAAAATGTGTTTCGACCGAAGTAAGCAGTTTGCGGGCCCTTGATTACTTCCACTCGTTCCAGGTCGCCTAAAGGCAGGAAGCCGGCACCGCCGGACATGTATGAACCGTCCCAAAATACAGCAGCTACCTGGGTAGATGGCGTAATAATTTGCTGGTTCATACCGCGAAGGCGTATTTGAGGATTAAAGCGGCCACCAGTCCCTGTTAGACCGTGAAAGTCCAATCCGGGTATAAGGGCTGACATGTCATCGGGGGTGTCTATGCCCGCACGATCTAACGTGTCGCCTGTAATGGCCGACACAGACACAGGAATTTCATAAATGTTTTCGTCGCGTTTACGCGCGGTAACAACGATTTCTTCTAGTGACATCTGCTGTGCCCTAACAGGCGTTTCGGTTGGCAACACAAGTGCCGGAACCACTGCAGCCGCAATCACAAATCTCTTAATCATAAAATGGACCCCCTATTAATTACACCTACGCCAAGTGTAAGGCATTGAATCAATTTAGCGTGAGAACTGAAGAAACACAAAAAGTTTGGCGTTATTTACTGGCTATTTGTATAACTTGTTGCTCTGTTGCCACACTCTACTAAAACCACAGCTTATTTTATCTCGTTCACTGATGACATGAACTAGTTGGTTCTAGCTCCTTGATTTGATGAACATAGTTCATATGGTTGTTGAGTGATCACAGTATATTTTTGGGGGCTTTCAATGATGAATCGGCGCGCGCTTTTTAACTCAACGGTGTCAGCTATGCTTTTGTCTACCTTGCAGGGGCGTCAAGCGGCAGCCCAACGAGACTCAGGAGATTTTGCTATGCACGTTGATCGCGCTTTCGTTCGCATCAAAGAGGGTTTAGTTCACTACCGTCACGCTGGACATTTTGCGGAAGCTGAGGATTTACCGCTCTATATGATGCATGCTTCTCCAGGTTCATCTGCTGGTCTCGACGGTCTGGTTGCCAAGTTAGCAGAGGGACGCAGGGTAATTGCGGCAGACACCTTAGGCTATGGGGACTCAGCAGCACCCATTCCCGAGGTACCTGATCTTATTTACTACGCTGATAGCGTTGCACGCATCTTAGATGCCCTGAGTATTGATAAGGTGGACCTTTATGGAAGCCACACTGGCGCTAATATCGCTGTCGAATTTGTAATCGCCCATCCCGATAGAGTGTCGCGGCTAGTGTTCGACGGCGTTGCGCTGTTTGACAAAGTTTTAGCTGAGGACATGCTAGAGAATTATGCTCCTAGGGTTGGCCCGCGCGATGATGGCAGTCACCTATTATGGGCATGGAATTTTCTGCGTGACATGGGCCAATTCTTCCCGCACTACCGACGCGATCCCAAGCACTACCTTGCGAGGCCCATGCAGTCAGCAGAACAACTCACATCCAGAGTAATAGAAGTGCTTAAAGCACTTCCGCATTACCACAAAGGTTACCGCGCTGTGTTCCGTCATAAAACACATCAGCGTTTACCATTAATTACCGTTCCCACTTTTTGCATGGCTCATAAAGCTGACCCTTTGCATGTGTCTGTGGAAGAGGCGGCGGCTCTAGTACCGAACTCTACACGGCTAGTCTTGCCGCTTACGGCGTCTTTGGTTGATAAGGCGCGCGCCATAAATGATTTCTTAGAGAGATAAGTCGAGCCGCAGTCGAGCCTCTCACAACAAACCCAGGCGCTGGAGCCTGCGGCCCCAGACCGAGGGGCCCTCATCAAATTCTGGCGACTTTCCGAATATTTCGCCATATTCCGTGCGGGCTTTGTCCAGATAATCGCCTGGCAAACTTTCTAACTTTCGGAGTTTATAACCGGTGGTGTGCCACAATAAATGACCCTTCGCAGTGCCCATTTCCATCCAGGGGAAATATGACATTCTTACATGACCGCCGAAATGGGCATCCACCCATATTCTCTCGGGGTCAGTTACTTCTGAAAAACGGGCGAAGTTAGACATGACTGAACCCGATGGAGGACGGTTCAAGATGGGTGGCCATTTCATTTCACCACGGAAGGTTATTGTGTCTTCGACGACGTCAATTTCCACGTTGAACTGTGAGTGTCTATAAAACTCTGGAAATGCTTTGCGGATCACGTTCAGGTGAATACCGTCTCTTGATATTTCCTGGCCTTCCTTTAGTCGGCTGATATGTGGTTTAGGTCTGTTTTTTTTCCCGGTCAATGGATTAGCAAACTCATCCAGAATTTCGTTGGTCTCATAGTCGCAATAAAAGGTGATCAACGAATTGTGTTTGAGAAAACGGCTAGGGGTAAGGGGTGTAACCCATTGTTGCTCACAGTTTTTGAAGCGCATAATTGGTAATGGTTGCTGAGGCGGCGAGTACGCATAAATTATGCCCCGTACATGCCAAATTGACATGCCTTTCTCCAACGTGGAATTGGCTTTCATAAAGGCGCGCAAGCGATCTTCCAACGACCACTGACTTGTTGGGTCTGTGGCACCGTCTACAGGGGTCGCAAAGGTGCCACCGCTAAAAGCACCACCTACGCCGAAGGCTGCCGTGGACACAGCTAATGCGGCTTGCCTTCGGGTCAGTCCGCTGTTCCCGTTCATAATCTCTTGCCTATCTTTCTTGCAATGTCGTGCCGGCTCAGACTGGGATGAATTCGCCATCGATCTTGTCCATGTCTTTGAGCCGCTTACCCTCTGACTTAGGCGCCGAGCTAATTTCCTTCTCTGGTTCACCGACACCTCGCCCAGGAGGTGTGGCGGACTGACCGGATCTCACCAGCGGTGGAACGAAAACGCCTCGCTCGTAATAATCTTTCAAGCGCTTCTTCAGCGGAACCATACCTTTGTATGGATTCACTAGCGGGTCGGGCCCCCACAAGTTGTTAGGTAGCCCCACATCTTCTCTATAGTTATCGATGTAGACCTGGGGGTCGTCCCATAAGGCGAGGTTGATGTGCGGGTTGGCGCGGGCTTGGCGCAGTGATAGTAGATCAATTGTTCCGGTAATTGCTGCAACTCCGGCACGATCTATAGTTCCTAACACGGTGCCGTCAAAGCGCACTATCCTTGATCCGCCGCGCATGCGTGTTGAGTGTTCCCACTTGGAATTAGCATTGAAATACTCACCACCCGGCATGGCAGACAGCATGTAGGCGGTGTTTTCGAATGCGCGCGTTACGCGGGCAGCATCCCAGCCGGCTCGGCCGGATCCATGTCCTTCGGAGGTTGGATGGATAATCACCTCAGCTCCATACTTTGTGAGCATTCGGGCTACTTCTGGGTGTGCCTGATCAAAGCAAACCATAGTTGCTAGTTTACCGATGGCCGTGTCTGCAACTGGGAATAGGAAGTCGTATCCATATGTGTCGAGATAACGGTCATATATACTGCTCGGTGTGGTGTCAGGCAGGGAGCCCCATACGTCAGCGCACTGAATTTTCCTATAGCGGTGGATCAAGTCACCTGAGTCATTAAGTATAAATGCAGAATTGAAAACGTGTCCTGGCAGTTTGTCGTCGATCTCGAATGTAGACCCACAGACAAAGGTCTTATGCTTAAGGGCGAAGTCGGAGAGCATCTCCAGCTCTGGTCCCGGATAACGGATAGCTAATCGCTGCAACGTCAGCGGTGAGCGGTAACCGTGGCCGCCCTGCCCGGTCATGAAGAATTCTCCAAAGACTACCAGTTTGATGTCGGGGTTCGATGCCCAGATGGCAGGCATTTCCAATGCCCGTATCAGGTTCTCCCGTTTGATTTCCTCAACATCGGTATCCTTTTGGATGATCGTTTTTACCGTTTGGGTCAGTAGAACATCATATTGGGTTCGGGCTCCAGCTTTCGGAGGGTCTTGGCTGATTGCTGCTTGCACACGGTGCTGTGCTTCTTCCGCCCAGCCGGCCTTTGTTTTTGGAGCAGCAGGCTGCCGACCTTCCGCCTTTATACGCCTCTCGTAACCATCGGCATAGAGATTCGCTCGAAGGTGGAGGGCTTGCACACTAAATATGTCGTCGCGTTTACGGCGCAGTTTTTCAATATCCATATCAGGTAAAACAATGTCGGCGTGGGAACCTTTTCCACTACTCCGGCCCTCCCATTCATAAACCACGGCGGCAGAGGGGTGCCGGGACTCTCCGCCGTTATTACCTCGAACTACAGCCGATGTGGATACTACGTAGGCTGCGTTTTCGAAGGCCCGTGCTTTGCGAGCATTCATACGGGCGTCGAAGAGATGGTCTTGCACTTCAGCAGAGGGGTTAAGAATAACTTCTGCGCCTTTCCAAACGAGGCTGCGAGCATAGTGGGCGAATAGAATGTCTTCTCCGGGCAGCACACCTACTTGGCCTACGGGCGTGGTGGCCACCTGAAAGTCCTTGGCTTTACCCAAAGCCGAGGTTTGGTCGGTGGCAATCCCATTGACAAGTTCGGGTGAAATTTTTTCTGTTTTCAGCAGAGGGGTGCCGTCCGCACCTATTACGAAACCTACGGTGCAATGCGCACCCAAGTCTGTATGGCTCACAACAGCTGAACCGGCCAGATAAATACCGTGATCTGCTGCCGCATTGCCAAGGGCATCAAACAGTTGGCCGCCTGCTGGAATAGTTTCCCCACTTGACCCATGTGGGAGCAATACGAGTGCCCCTGTGTTTCCGTTCAGATTCCGCCTTGACAAGGTCTCACGGACGGTCCGAAGATGGTCATTCAACCGCTTTAAATCGTCGGTGATCCAGTCCTTTTGCGAAATAATTAACATTGTCATTTTCCTATCAGAAGATACGCCGTTAGCCGTCAGATTTCTCTGAACCCATCTGTGTGACCAGTAATAATTGTAAGTTTACAATGAGCGGGGTGGCTGAGGTAATGTCTCTTAGTTGTACTTAACCACAGGGTGAGCATGACAAAACAAGGCGAATCTAGTTAGCTACCCTGGTAAGAATTGAAAGATGATGAACTTGCAAATGAATCAAACCACTCGTCGCGGAATTCTCAAAGGTGTTGCAGGTGCGTTCGTCGCGGGCTCGCCGGTCAGATCTCTAAAGTCCACAACTAAGACGGATGTAGCGGTGATTGGCGCGCGGCTATAGAGATTTTTGAGCGGGTAACGTAAGAGTTAATGTCTAGTTCGGCTGAATTGATTATTGAGAAAATTTAGAGGCTATCGAAATTGATGTTCCAATGACCAAATACAATTTTATAATCCCGTTTCGTGCAGTTTTCTGTTTCTTGATATGGGAGTCTGATACCGGTTTTGCTCAAAAGGAAGTGGCTGATCAGTCCATCGTGCGCTGGGCCAAGGGCACCTATCTTTACGGCAAGATGGAAAGCGACATAATCCGTGGGCAGGAGGATTGGATTCTTACCGTTCATCCTGACGGTACCCGCACAGTGCAAGCATTCGTTGACCTTCACGATGCTGGACACCAAACCAATGTTATACTTCATGTACAAAAAAATCTTAGGCCGTTAGATGCATACGTTAGCTTCTGGCGCAGTGGAGTTTACGGTGGTGCTGGGCGGTTCCTTGTCGATGGCACCACTCTGCGTGCGTCTGTATCCGGGCCACGAGGTGATGTTACACATACCATTGAGGTTCCAGAGAAGTTCTCTTTGCGTCTGCATCCCGTTATTACAGAGGGTTGGCAAGTATGGTCTTATGACCGGTCGAAAAACGGTTTTCAGCGAGGAGTTCTGTACAACGTTGTCACTATTGGCAACCCGTCGGTAGCAGGGATCGGCGTATTGCGAGAGCATGATATCAATTACATTGGGCGAGAGAACGTGGAGGTACCGGCTGGCACCTTCGTTACGGAACATTACACTTTTAATGATGGTAGCTATGATATTTGGTTATGGAGCCAGGATAGAATCCTTATTCGTTACACCAACTTTGGTAACGGAAATGAGTACCGTCTTACGACTCTTGTATCGGGCCCGTAACTGCGAAACGTCAAAATGAATGCAACAAAGAAATTTCAAAGCATATGCGGTTTCTTTACAGCGCTAGTCTTCTATTGGTCAGGTTCAGTAGCTGTTCAAGCGGCAGATGCAGAATACTCTATGGTCCGGGGGTTTGGGGGCGTGCCTCTTGCTGTTTTTCAGACCGGTAATCGAGCAGGGCTACCAATCCTATTTATTCACGGTAGTTCCCAAAGTATGCGTGTTTGGTCTAAACAGTTTGTTGACCCCGACCTCACCGAGGATTTTCACCTCATCGCCTTTGACTTAAGAGGCCACGGTGCTTCAGGAAAGCCCTGGCATTCTCAAGCATACGGTGAGGAGCCTCTTGCGGGTGATGTTAAAGCCGTCATCGACACATTCACATCTTTAAAGGTTGCCCTTGTGCCCTGGTCTTATGGTGGCAACGTAGCTATGGCTTACGTTCGTAAGTTCGGTTTGGACCGTGTTAGTGGTATCAATATAGTAGCTTCTCGATCAGGCTTGGGTCCGTCGACGATGTTATCCAAATTAACCGAGGCTGAGCGCGATGTCTTGAACATAAGACGCAGGTCCATGCGTAGTGACGACATTGCAGTGAACGCTGAAGCAACACGGTCTTTTATTCGAGATCTTTCGGCTGCAAAACTTGATGAAGAAGCGTTCCGAGAATTCTTAGCGTTCAACATGATGACTGCTCCATACGTTCGTCGAGCTAAAGGCCTTTATCGTCCCGACAATCGTGATTTGGCTTCGCATATGACCGTGCCGGTACTGGTATCTCATGGTGATGCCGACGCGTTGGTGTCAATCGAGGATGCACACCGGACACGGAGCATGATCAAGGGATCCCGTATTTCTATTTACGAGGGCGCAGGTCACATGCCGTTTTATGAAAATTCAGAACGCTTTAACCACGAATTGTCAGCATTTGTTTCAATGCTACAGAGTCAAGATTGATAACACTTTAGAAAATATGAAATACATTCTGACAAAGTATGTTTGTAAGGCTTTCATCGCTCTGATTATTGCTGCTATTTTACCAATACCATCACTGGTTGCCGCCAAGACTTTGCGTTTTGCTGTTACTCAGCGCGTTACAGGTCTTGGTAACCCCTATGGGTCTCTGATTGTTGGGGGTGTGAGTCCCATTTCGCTATTGTTCGAACCACTTACGGACCTCGCTATCGGAGGTGGTGTTAATCCAAGACTTGCAGAATCTTGGGAAGCAACCTCACCGAGTACGTGGGTATTTCACCTGCGAACTGGTGTTATTTTTTCCAATGGAGAGCCGTTCGACGCGGATGCGGCAGTAGCGGTGATCAACTACTTAAAGTCGCCGGAAGCCCAGGGCCTATTCATTGGTAGTGAAATGCGCTGGGTAGAATCTGCGCGTGTGATTGACGAGTTCACCCTAGAAATCACTACGGTTCGCCCTGATGCTATCCTGCCTAAACGCCTCTCCAAGGTTATGATGGTACCACCTAACGCATGGGCGGAGATGGGGCCCGACGAATTCGCCTTGAATCCGTCGGGAACCGGTCCTTTCATAGTTTCCGATTGGGGAACGGGGTCATCGGTATATGTGTTTGCTCGCAATCCTACAACTTGGCGTCCTCAGTCACCGCTCGACGAGATTGAATTCCATGTAGCGCCGGAACCTATTGGACGGGCTCAGGCTCTAATATCTGGACAGGTAGATTTGATTTACCGTCTTGACCTGGAAATTATCCGGAAACTCGAAGCAGAGGGATTTGTTTCTGTTGTGAGGGAAACTTTCTCTGTAGGTGGTATTGCGTTACCCAATAATCGGCTGGACTCTCCCCTTGCGGATGTACGGGTTCGCCGGGCTCTTAACTATGCCATAGACCGGGACTCTATCGCGCGAACAATCCTAAATGGCGTAACAAGTTCCAATGGTCAGGGGGCGATTGAAGGAGTCTTCGGTTTTAATCCAGAGATAAAAGCATACCCCTATGATCCTGAGCGAGCCCGTGCGCTGTTGGCGGGGGCTGGCTATGCTAACGGTTTCCGGCTTAAAGCAACAGTGCGCAGTGATCCGCCAGTCCCAGAAGTAATCCTCATCGAACAAGTGGTGGCACAGTATCTTGCCAAAGTAGGGGTGCGCTTGGACCTTTTTCCTGCTCCTGGTGCAGAATGGCTTCGCATGTATTTTTCCGGCGAATGGGGGGAATCTGACGTTCTTTCCTTCAGCATGAATAGTTCCGCCTATGCCGATGCCATAAGGGCTATTGAGACCCTTTCATGCTCCAAGCCTGGGGCCTTTTTCTGCGTACCGGAAATGAGTCCACTCATCGAGGCTAGTAATTTAGACTTTGAACCAGTTTCGCGGAGACGTAAGCTTCAGGACCTTATGGGACAACTCCATGATCTTGCTCCGGCAATATATCTCTTTCCTTATCTGGACACATTTGCTCACACAAAAGAAGTATCCAACTTGACCTTCGGCGCCCAGATTCTGAACATCGAAGATATCATAATCGCGGACTAGCCATGTCTTCACCAATAGCTCCCCAAGAGGTCATTTTCCGAATAACGGGTGCGGTAATGACTTCCCGTGTGCTTGGGATTGTTGCTGAACTGGGTATTGCAGACTTAGTAGATAAGGCCCCCCTTACGGCTGCCAATATAGCGAAATCTACCGGCACTCGCGCCGACCTGCTTTATCGTATTTTGCGTTTTCTAGCATCTAATGGTGTTTTTGAAGAGGATGCTGATGGCCGATTTCACAATACTGACGCATCTGAGGTGCTTAGGGACGGAGTACCCGGATCTCTGCGACCGATGGTGCGCACCGCTTGGCAGGACGTGGTTTGGGATACCTACCGGCATTTGCCAGAGGCGATCAAAGGAGGTGACCCGGCATTCAATCTAGCCCATGGCCAAGATTTCTTTGATTATCTAGCTACTAACACTGAAATAGGTGCGCTGTTCGATGCTTCAATGGCGCTGATGTCAGCTCCCGAAAATGAGGTCCTTGCACATGCCTACGATTTTTCTTCAGTTAAGTGCGTGGTAGACGTGGGGGGCGGACGAGGTGGCTTCCTGGTAGCACTTCTTACGGCGCACCGCCATTTAACGGGTGTCTTATTTGATCAGTCCCACGTGATATCTAAACCCAGTCACTTGGAAGAGGCTGGTGTCATGGGGCGGTGTCAGGTCGTTGATGGTAATTTTTTTGAAGAAGTTCCAGCCAATGGAGATGTCTATGTGCTGAAGCGTGTTCTCCATGATTGGGATGATACCAACGCTATTATAATACTAAGGTCCTGTAGGAATGCTCTAGGACCGGAAGACCGGTTGCTGGTAATAGACGCCGTAATAAAGCCAGGAAATGATCCCGACCTTAACAAATCCCTAGACGTAGGAATTATGGCGCTTACGCGCGGTCGCGAGCGCACTCAAGTTGACTTTGAGAGGATTTTTGAGGCAGCAGGTATCAGACTTGCCCGTGTCATTGCGGCTCCAAGACCGTCGACTATGTCCATAGTGGAAGGATGTTTGCCATAAACCAAACCGCAGTCCTAAGTTAGAGATCTTGATTTACTTTCTTATGACCTGTTTTGATTGGGTTCCTAGAGAAATTGTGCGGGACAACGATGACCAAGGATCTATGGCTTAATCTGTCATGCTCCCATTTGTAATAAATCCACTACCCTACGGTTAAAGTGCACCATTCAAGTTGATTTAGCGCCGCCATAATTGACATACAGTAAGGCCCCATTGGGGCTGTGGAATGCGGGGCGTTTAGTTCCTGGAGGGCGGAAGGCGTAACAAGCTTTAGTGAATTGCGTGCCGTCCTCTCCTTCGACTGACCCTTCCATGACATATGTTTCCTCATATGCGTGCAGCACACGCGCATCTGATTGCCACCCAGGTTTAAGTTGCAGCAGCTTGGAACCTTCCAAGCTAGAAGGGTGCTCACTGAGCACTCGACGTTGCGCGCTTATGTTACCACTGCCGTCTTTTATATCTTCCCAACCGTCGGTCCTGGGGTCCTGAATGTACACGACGCTGCGTTCGGGCAATGTTTCACCCACATAATACGCCGAATCGCTTGTTGGGGTGGTTACCCAATTGAAGTCCAATTCTTTGCCGATCCGGGATAAGAACCACGATTCCTCAGGAACGTTGCTCTTAAAGCCGTGTACGGTTTCTGGTGGGTGAAAGCAGTATGAAAAGGGAGTTAGCCATGTGCGGCTGTCAAAAGAGAAACGGCCCTTAACCACGAACAACTCCTCTGCAGTATGATGAAAATGGGGTCCGCCCGGCGGTTTCATGCCCAGTTCGGGTACCATACGATTGAGCGATGTACGTGCACCAGTCTCGTCATCGCGACTCAGCAGTCTAGAGAACATCCCCGGGGCGGCCTCCCGCCAATCCAGCGCGCTTGTATCAAGAAAGGGAATATGGGCTCTCATTGCGCTCCTCCTTACGCGTCTACCCTAGACTACTGCGTGGTGCTGTGTCCCGAGTAAAATGAGATTTCTTGCCTAGCAGTATCATCACTTAGAATGTACTCCACAATACAGACAGTAGTGGTCATTAGCTGTACATGTTTGCCAAATAAACAAATAATAGGTCTGCCTTAGCATCGGAGACATGTGGGTCTTTGTGTTTGAGCTCTTAGGAGATAATACATGCGAACGCTTGTACGAAAATTTCTGGACAGTGATATCTCGCGACGAAGTTTTGTTCGAGAGATTACCGCCCTTGGCGTGACGACCGCCTCGGCTAAAGCTCTACTTACTGCTGTCTCGGAAGCCAACGCAGCGGAACGATCCGATAGCTCGTCGAAACTGCGGGAAGTAACTGGCAATGGCTCGGATTTTTTATTTGAAACATTAATAGAGGCGGGTGTGGAAAATTTTTTTCACGGTGCTGGGGCTGGTACCAACCGTTTTTTTGACTCCATCGTTTACCGTCCTCAGCTTAAGAACTTTCTCGCTACCAACGAGGGTCAGTGTGTGGCCATGGCGGAAGGTTTTCACATGGCATCAGGCCGGCTTGGCGTAGTTGTTATTCCTAAGGCGGGCCTCGGCAATGCCATTGGCAACATATATAATGCTCAGGTTAATCGCTCGGCCATTTTAATTATTACTGCCCGGGAACACGGCGATTATGACGGTCGAGAGGGGGCACTCGAAGAGGTTAATTGGGACGACGTCGTCGATCCGTTCATGAAGTGGTCCTACCGAATGGATAATCTCAAACGTGTGCCGGAATTTACACGTCGTGCCGTAAAGGTGGCAAGCACCCCGCCCGTGGGACCAACTTTCTTGCAGATGGATGAGGAACTCTATACGCAGAAGGACACGCTCCAGATTCTTCCCCAAGAAAAATTTCGAATTGCCGCGGGTATTAGGCCCGATCCATCTGCAATAGAGAAAGTAGCAGAGATGATTGTCGCCTCTTCCAATCCCATGGTAATTGTTGGTGGTGGTGTAAGTCGCGCCAACGCCCAGGAAAAGATGTTGCAATTCGCCGAGCTTCTGGCATTGCCGGTTGCCCAGGGCTACAGCGGCACAGCTGACTTCCCAAATCAACATGATCTCGCTCTCGGCCGATACACCCCATTCATACCGCTGAATCGAAACACAGATCTTTTTCTTAATATCGGTGGCCCTATGCCGGAGCGGGGTAACTACACCAATATGGGTCCCCTGCCCAAACAGGCAAAGGCTATCCATATTTCCCTTGAGCCCAATCAACTTTCTGCTTACCAGCCGACAGATGTTAGCATTTTGGCCGATGCTGGTGCAGCACTGGAGGATCTTTTAGAGGCAGTGAAGAGCACTGCTACTAGCGGTCGGCTCCGATCCATCCGAGAAGGACGTTATGAAGAAATCAAGGACTTTACGTCTGGACAGCGGAAAAAACGAATGGCCTTGGTTCAACGTAACTGGGATAAGACCCCGATGACTACTGCCAGATTGTCCACGGAAGTGGACAGGGCTCTTGAAGGAGATGCAATCATTACCTCAGAGCCAGTGTTTGGGTCACAGGAATGGATGGATCTTGGTTACATGAAAAAAACTATGCTCGCGGTTGCGGGCCCTGCTATTCTTGGTTGGGCCACAGGTGCTGCAATTGGCGCAAAACTCGCGCAGCCAGACAAGCAGGTAGTAGCGTTGACCGGTGATGGAGCCTTCATGTTCCAGCATAGCCTTTGGAGTATGTCCCGCTACGATGCGCCTATCACAAGCGTAATCTACAATAACCGTGCCTATAATATGACTCGTGCCTTTACATGGCGCGGTAATCAGGCCAAGGCAAAAATGGATATGAATAACTATCTCGGTGATCCAGATGTCAACTTTACGGACATCGCTCGCGCGTATGGCGTTGATGGCGAACAAGTCGGTGATCCGGCAGATCTAAAGAATGCTTTTTTGCGTGCTACGAAGGCGAACAAGGACGGCAGACCCTACCTCTTGGACGTTCTTACGGAGCGATGGGGTCCTGGCGGTGATCTCGCATGGCATCCTGAAATCTCTATCGCTTCTATGCGTACTCGGAGCCTTTAATGCGTCTTATTTTGGTTGGTCTGTGCAGCGCTGCAATGTTAACTGCTGGTGAAGACAATGTTCTCGCCCAACCTGTTGGGCAGGCTGACATGGGTGAAGAGCTCTATTTGGAGTTTTGTGAGCGCTGCCATGGCATTGATAAGGTGGGCTTGGAGTGGATACCAGAGGCATTTGCCGAACTTAGAGATTTGTTGACCGGTAATAGTCTCAACATGCCGGACTTCTCAGTGGTTCTCTCGGAAAAAGACTTTTCGGCCATTCACGCATACCTGCATAAGCCAATGAATAACTAACGTCGTCTTTCGAATCTACACACTGGCTGCGAATTGTGCCGGCGTTGTGGTTGGAGTTGCACCAGCGAAAAGCCAGCGGCCTAAGTCTTCAATGCTACCAGGCTCTAACTAGTTTTTTTGTGCCGTTATTATCCACACTCGGGTCTCCTGTTTTTACGCCTAGAAAAACTGATCCTGTTGGCCCCATGCTGGCATCCCATTGGATGCCACCGTGATTAGAAATGGCGCGGGCATCGCGGAAATGACGCTGCACCGGATTTCGGCCGGTTTGTCCTGATACTCCCATCATACCGGATAGTCTGGTTGTGGCATCCAAGCATAATTTGCTCGCATAAGCCAAGGTGCGGCGGATTGTTAGGAGCCCTGTGCCCGGCAACTGCCTTTGATCTTGGCCAAGTTGGTGTAGCCATTGGCACAAATCCTCGACCATCAAATTGGCAGCTTCGATTTCGGCGACGGATTCACCGACTCTTACTTGTACGGGTACCTGCTCAGCAACGGATTCTTTGAACATCTGGCCGATACGGGTCTTGGTAATTTCACAATAGTTTTCCAAAGCGCCAAGAGCAGTGCCGACAATAGGGCCAGCCAGGAGGGTGAAGAAGTGGGGCGTGAAATCTAACTTATAGATGTAGCTGCCGTGAAGCCGTGCACCCGGTGAATTTGGTCCGTTGGCTTCTTCTGTCAGGATAGTGCGGTGGGCAGGAATAAACTGTTTTTTGAGCCTAAAATTGTTGCTACCCGACCCTCTCAAACCTTCGGAGTACCAGGTATCGAGAACCTCGAATTCGTCTGGAAGCAGCATTGCAAGTCTGAATTTTGGCATTTCACCACTTCTAGGATCGAACTCGCTAATGCTCGCTGCAACGCAGACACAGTCCGCGTGGTTGATTCCGCTAGAAAACTTCCATTCGCCATTGAGTACGTAGCCACCGTCCGTCTCGGTCATAGTGCCGTTACCGGCGTAGGCACTGGATACGATAGCATCTGGATGGTTAGGCCAGAACTCTTCCTGGCATTGTTCAGGGAATCTGGCGAGTAACCAGGTGTTAGCGAATACCACAGAACTAATCCACGAAGTGGATCCGCATCCTCGTCCCAGTTCCCGGGAAACTGCCATGTGTGTGCCCCAGTCCATCTCGAAGCCACCGTATCGTTTTGGGGTGAAGTATTTGTGTAGACCTGCAGTTTTTAGATCAGTGATGGTTTCACCTGTTATATTGCGGAGGTCTTCAGTCGCTTGGGCACGATCTCGCAAGATAGGTACAAGGTTACTGGCAGCTTTGACGAGCTCTTCCCGTGAGGGGGTATAGCTCTTTTCTTTTCCTACTGATTTAGAACCGGACATTTCTGAAGTTAACACCTAAGATTTATTTGTCGGCTTGCATGGGTTCATGGGGTTGGGGCAGACGAGGATGGCGCAACGAAGATACCTGCATCGGTGTATCGATCAACCACTTTCCGAACCTCGTCAATGCCTTCAGAGGCATTTTCCATGGGTGTTTCTAGCCACACATCGTTGGGAAAACCATCGTGATCCCGATAGACGTGACCATAGACAACTGAGTCGTCCCACGCTGCTAGGTTAGCGCGTGGATTGGCTCTCGCTGTTCTCAGCGCTGCAAGATCCAGCGGAACTCGCAGCCAAGTCTCGCCAGGTCCATCAACCACCCCAGCGACAGTTCCGTCGTAATTGATCACCTTTGAGTGACCACGGTGAAAGGTGCCCGGATAGGAGTTATTGCCAGCAAATTCGCCTCCCTCTGAACAAGACAGGAGATAGGCTGTGTTTTCAAAGGCGCGCGTCATCTTTGCCAGGTCCCAACAACGGCGATGGGTGGCGTATGGTTCTGCTGTCGGATGGATCAGCACTTCTGCACCTCGATTAACGAGCGCCCTCGAGGTTTCAGGAAAGTTCATATCGAAGCAAATGACGGTCGCGAGTTTACCGATGGGCGTGTCAGCGACCGGGAATAATCCATCGTAACCATATTCTTCCACATAAGCCGAATAAAGGTTTCCAGGTGTTGTATCGGGCAACATACCAACCAGATCGGCACACTGGATCTTGCGGTAGCGATGAATAAGATTGCCTTGGTCGTCAATGATGATAGCCGTGTTGAACCAACGGTGCGGCCACTTGGGATCAAACTCGAAGATGCCACCCGCGAGATATGTGTTTTTCTCCTGGGCGAACCTGCATAACTGCTCAACTTCTGGACCGTCCACCCTCACGGCAACTTTTGTCCAGTCTTCAATAGATCGACCGAAGGCCACTCCTTGTGTCCAGTACTCTGGAAAGACTACAAGCTTGACGTTGGGGGCCGCCGCTCCACTGGCAATGCGTAGAGATTCATCAATGTTCTTTTGAATTACCTCGTCTCGGTGCTCAAGATCAGTAACGTTACGAACGGCAGTCTGTACCAAGAGAACGTCATATTGATCTATCTGATTCTTAATCAATCCAGGATCATGGGCACGGGCAGCAACACGGGCATTGCCTTCCGCCCACCAATCTTTACGGGTCGTCGGTGAGGACTTGTTAACAGTGGGGCTTGTCTCGTATCCGGGGGCGTATAAGCGGTTACGGAAGATAGCGAGAAAATTGATTCTTGGATTTTGGCGCTTACGACGCAGCCAATCCATGTCAACTTCGGTGTTAAAGAAGGTTTCTCCCCCCTTGGCGAGTTTGTTCATGCCCTGCGGATTGTACATACCACTTGCGGTTGGCAAGGTAGTGACAAAACCGTTTGCTTTTGAACTGAGGGGGGAAGTACAGGCGAGATATGTTACATTCTCATACGCTCGGGCCTGACGTGCATTTTGACGGGCCTCGAACAAGTCATCACCTGCTTCCCGACACGGATTAAGGATAATTTCGGCGCCCTTTAGAGCAGCACTGCGGACGATATGGGGAAACAAGATGTCCTCGCCCAATACCATACCCAGAGTGCCTACCGGTGTGTGAGCAACGTCGAAATCGACAGGTTCATTTAAGGCCGACGCGGTATCGGAAAACCCGGCGACAAGATCAGGCGAAGACTTTACTGCGCGCAATAAGCAAGTGCCATCAGGTCCACATATGAAACCTAGATGACGCGGCATTGATCCTGGCTTCGACAACATAATAGCTGAACCAGCTAGATAGATTTCGTGTGTTTTAGAATGAACGCATAACTGTTCCACTAACTCGGTTTCTACAGGAGGGGCCTCGCCCTTATCTTCCTGCCCCTGGGGCAGCAACACGATATGGGGTCCATCTTGTCCAACTGTTTCCAAAGCAGCGGCAATCACATCCCCTATGGTACTTACTGCTTCCGCCGGTTTCCAAGGTTCTTGGACCAAGACAAAGGTCATGGCGCCTCACTTATGGCATTCGTAGAATTGTGGCTGGGTCTGCCGCGTCTAGTTTTTCATCGTCGGTACTCACGCCCAACAGAATCTTGCCAGTAGGTGACATACTGGCATCCCATTGAATGCCTCCATGGGTTGAAATGGTACGGCAGTCTCGGAAGTGCCGTTGCACCGGATTGTTCCCTGTCTGGCCCGTTACGCCCATCATACCCGAAAGGCGGGTGGTAGCGCTGACGCATTGTTGAGCTGCAAAGGCTAGTCCACGACGAATCACCGATAGGGCTGTCGCCGGCAAGTCTTCACCGCTAGCGCCGGCTTCGTGCAGCCACTTGCTGAGATTATCAACAACAAGGTTAGCCGCCTCTATTTCGGCTACCGATTCACCGACTCGGACTTGGACTGGCACCTGTTCAGCCACGCTTTCTTTAAACATTTGTCCTAAACGGTTCTTAGTAATTTCACAGTATTGTTCAAGGGCCCCGATGGCTGTGCCTAGTAATGGCCCGGCCAGAAGGGTGAAGAAATAGGGTGAAAATTCAACTTTATATATGTAGCTGTCATGTAACACCGATCCCGGAGGTTTGGTGCCTGTCGCTTCCACCGTCAGGATTGTTCTATGCGCGGGAATAAATTGGTCGGTCACCTTGATGTCGTTACTGCCCGTCCCCCGCAAACCCTCAGATCTCCAGGTGTCTATCACCTCATATTCGTCCGGGAGCAAGAGTGCCATGCGGAACACCCCAGCCTGGCCCGAACGGGGATTGTATTTGCCGACACTGGCCGCTACCGACGCACAGTCGGCGTGATTGATACCGCTGGAAAACTTCCATTGACCGTTGAGGATATAACCACCATCTGTCTCCGTCATGGTGCCACCGCCCGCAAAGGCCGTGGCACAAACCGCATCTGGACAGCTAGGCCAAAATTCCTCCTGAGCTTCTGGTGGAAACCGAGCCAATAGCCAAGTATGGCAGAATACCACCGAGCTGACCCAAGAGGTTGAGCCGCAACCTCTGCCAAGTTCGCGAGTCACGTCAACATGGGTGCCCCAGTCCATCTCGTAGCCGCCGTAACGTTTTGGAGTAAATATCTTATGAATACCAGCGGCTTTGAGGTCTCTAATAGTTTCCGGCAGAAGATCGCGACGTTTTTCCGTTGCTTCGGCCCTTTCTCGTAGTACCGGCACCAAATCTCTTGCAGCTTGGACGATTTCATCCCGCGAAGGAATGTAGCTCGGCTGTTTTTTCGCTGTGGCTTTCGCCATATAATCCTCCAAACAACAAATTCTGAAGCAATGCTATTTTATGTATTTTGCCATTATCTGGCTTTAATATCGAGAAAAACCAAACATTCGTTCGCAGGATAAGCAGATCTTACGAGATACTCTGGGGTAATTTGCTTGGAATGAAAGTAGACAATGGATCAATGGCCTTTGAAATTTGGCTCTAGCGTGCACATCCCCTATTATAGTGGCAAATAATTTTTCAAACTGTCGCCATATTAAGGTACTGGAGAGGGGCTTATATGAATTTACATATCCCTACATCTCAATACGGGACATATTGAAAAAGAAGATTAGTTATACGATATATTGATCTGGGTGCTTTAGTGAACCGGTTCGTCTGTATTGGTCTAGTAAGTAGGTCTGAGGTTATTTTGCAAAGTTCAAATCAGCCGGTCTTTAGGAGGGCTTAGGCATGTACATTAATTTCTGGTATCCGGTTTGTGCTTCGGACGATCTTAAATGTGAGCCAATGAGCATCCGCATTTTAAAGCACGACTTCGTCGCATTCCGCGATCATGAGGGTGCCCCGGTTGTTTTGGCAGATACTTGCGTTCATCGGGGTGGGGCATTATCCGGCGGTAAATGCAAGGAGGATGGTACCTTGCAATGTCCCTATCACGGTTGGCGTTTTCGTTCGGACGGAGTCTGCACTAGGATTCCATCGCTTGGTACAAAAGCTAAAATTCCAGCGCGCGCTCGTGTAGATGCCTACCCCGCAGTCGACAAGTATGGCCTTGTCTTTGCTTTCCTTGGCAATGTTTCCGCCGATCAGCGTCCACCTATTATGCCTATTGATGAGTACGGTGAATCGGGGTGGCGCGCTACCATTCAAACATTTGATGTGGACTATAATTATGAGCGCTCTATAGAGAATGGGCTTGATCCTGCGCACAATGAATATGTGCATTCCACGCACGGTTATCAGGGTGAGAAAGAAGATGAATACAAGGTCAATGAATTGGAGCCTTATAAGAATAATGAATGGGGTTTTGGTTTTCTGCATACCTTTGATGCGCCGCCACTGAAGCATTGGTTGATGAGGCACTTTCGTCCTCAGGGAGGGAAGATGCAGGCTGGTTCAGGTACCTACGGTCCGAACCACATGTGGACTTTCATACATTTCTCAGAAACCAAGTGGATGCACCAATACATGTACGAAGCGCCAATCGACGATGCAAAGACTCGAGTGTTTCTGGTCAATTTGCGTAACATTGGCATTACAAGGTGGGAGTGGATCAATAATTTCCTCGACAAGAAGATAAAGGAACGCAACTGGTCCGTTGCAAAGGAAGACATCAAGGTGGTGGAACGCTTAGAGCCAAAGATGACGCCGTCTTCTACCACCAGCGAGTTGCTTATGCCTCACGATCGGGTTGTTTTGGAGTACCGCAGCATACTCAAGAATTTTGAAAGCAGCGGTTGGCGGCTTGATTACGAGGCTATCAATGCTATGCGAGCTAAAGCGGACGTGATTACGTCTATTCCGTGTCCAGCTCGCCGGGAAGTTAAAGGTTGGGTACTTGGGCCTGCGCCTCTAAAGCCAGGCGTTAGCGACAAACCAATTCGTCAAGCGGCCGAGTAGAGAGTTATTGGATAACCTCAGCGCCTAGGGCTAATAGCTCCAATAGTGTATGGTCATGTCGCATTCTAATCGCCGCGAAGATATCGAGTCGGGTATAATGACATTTATTAAAGTAGAGAGTGCTAATATTTGTGATAATCTGAGTCGAATAATTCGTTAAGTTCTCCCATTCGCTCTAATGCTAACTCTTTTGTTATTGTAGCCGCTTTATTATCGGAGCATCATGTGTGTAGGAGCATTGGAAGAATTCGCTGCTTAGGAAAAAAAGGGGAGATGTAATCGATGGCTGAGGAAAAAGCTGAGCGTCGTGAGTACACGACTAATTATTACAAGACCGACGTCGACAACGTATCGTTTCTCGGTAGCTCACATATGGATAATGTAGTGACCACTTTAATCGCTATGGGTAACGAGATGTGGACTAACCGCAAACGTGTGAAGGTCCTCGAGAGTCTGCTAGAGGAGCAAGGTGTTTCGACGGATATGGTGGAACAGTATGTGCCATCGGAGGAACAGGAGGTGGCATGGAAGAAGGAGCGCACAGTGTTGGTTGAGCGCCTTTATGGTCACTTCGCGAGACAGGATGAGTTCACATTTTTATCCGACTTTGAGAGTCCAACCTGGGGTAAGTAGTAAAATAAGGAGATTATTATGAGTAAGATTTTTAATCGACGTTCAGCCATGGGTGTTGCTGGTATTGCTGGTGGCGCGGCCTGGTCTTTTATTGGGTCAAATCCGGCCCTGGCTAAGTTGTCAAGAGATGATTTTGAGCCGCGTGGCAGTGATGGCATTCTTGAGCGTTTGCCTACACTTGACCTAGAGAGTTACGACGAGTTTAGCACCGATACCCGCATTTGGATTAACACTAAACTTACACGCGCGGCAGAACGTCGGGCCATAGATATCCTGAGGAAGAATGGCATAGATCCAAAAGATGAAGTTTCCATGGAGAGGGCGGCTGAGTTGCTAGTGGATGATCCCATCATTTCTATGCGGACACACAGCTGGCAGCGTTTGCAAATGCATATGTGGAAAGAATTACAACGTGAGTTCCATGGTAACTACGATAAGTATATGTCTGAGATGGAAGCGGCCGACAACTCTGGTCCTGGTGTTCTAGAACTCAATCCGGGCTGCGAGCCTGAATATACTAAGCATGAAATTCACATGCAGCCAGGTGGTTACACAGGGGATCCGTTTGCTGGCCATCTTTATCACTATGGTACCAACAACTTCTATAATGGTCGGAACGAGCAAGACCAAAGACATGTGTCTTTGGCAAATTCCATTCCTCTTCCTGCCGATGGCAAGGTCAAACGCATTCTTGATGCCGGTTGTAGTTGTGGTCAACAGGTTGTGGCTCTGAAGCAGCGCTTCCCTGATGCAGAAGTGTGGGGCGTCGATATTGGTGCGCCGATGGTGCGCTATTCGCATATGCGTGCAGTGGATATGGGAGTGGACGTCAACTTCCGTCACGCGCTATCTGAAGATACCGGTTTTCCAGATGACTATTTCGATATCGTGACTAATTATCTCCTGCATCACGAAATAACTACCGAGGCGAGCAATCAGACCATACAGGAATCTGCTCGTGTTCTAAGACCAGGTGGTGTTTTCTTCCCGGTGGATGTTTACACTAGCCCTGCTCGCAAGGCTGATGAAAAGACGGCTTATCGTCGAATACGTGACTGGATTACTTATCGCTGGAATCACGAGCGTTGGTGGTACGATTATCAGGCCGTGGACTACTTTGGTGAGATGCGTAGTTCAGGCTTCGCTCTTAATGTGGATGGTCCGGAATCAACATTCTCCACAATGGAAGCGGGGGACACTAACACTTACGGTGGTTATAAAAATATTGTCGGTATTAAGACGTAAAGCCGAACCTTGAATGCAAACAACTAGTGGCCCCACCTAACGGTGGGGCCACTTTTGTTTTGGAAGGACTGGGCACTTTGATGGTCTCGCCTCAGCGTTGCTTTGATAAGATAACGATTATTTCACTGTGCAGTGCCGGAAACCGTCATGGTTCTACTTCTGAATGGTCTGTGACTACGCAACGGTTAAGCCTTTTCCTATCAAGAAATTGAGAAATTAGGTATTTACATTGGTAGCTAGTGTCGGTCAGGGCGCTGCTTAACCTGTCAGTAGCCCGTCCGCGATAGCTTGTACATCCATGGCAGCCTCGGAACCTGGGGATCGAATCAAAATCGGCGTTTGGTTGCGGATTGATTCGCGAACACGAGCATCCCTGCGGATAACGCCTGCCAGCGGTGGTGAAATGTGGAGGAAGCCCTGACAAGCCTTTAGGAGTGTTTGGTAGGTTCTATCTCCTTCACGGGTGGAATTGGACGCGTTGACCACAATACGCAAATCTGCTTGGGGACGCTCCAACGCTATGACTTTCATGAAGGCGTATGCGTCTGTTAATGAGGCAGGTTCGTCGCTTGTTACAACTAGTAGGGTGTCAGCATTCTGCGCTAATTGCCTGACGGACTTTTCTACGCCCGTGCCTAAATCAAGAATAATTCTGTCATACCGGCTTGACATGAGGGCTAGGTCTTCGCCAAGAATTTGTAGTCGTGATAGTGGTGTGTTTGCCAAGCTACCTGAACCTGATCGACCAGCTATTACATCGAAGCCACCGGCACCGTAATGAGTTGTAGCTTGATTGAGTGATACTTGGCCGGCGATGACGTTACCAACGTCGTGTTGGGGTGTTAGGCCAAGCTGGATATCTATGTTAGCCAGTCCCAAATCCCCATCAAACAACAACACTTTTTGTCTCTTATGAGCTAGGGCGTGGCTAAGCGTGATGGACAAGAAGGTCTTGCCAACACCACCTTTCCCAGATGCTATGGCTAAAATGCGTCCACCCTTGGCCACTGGAGCTGGGCGCTTTACCGGATCTGATGATTTTTGGTCTAGCGCGGCAGACGGGACTTGATCAGCCGGGCTCATCAGTGCATCTCTGTTACAATCTCAGAGGATGCAGTGTCGGCGGCTTCTTGTTCCGGAGAAACTGGCTGTAAGTCCTGATCGGGGGGCAATATCATTTTTGCTAACGCTACCGGATTAATAGCGCTCAGGCCAGTTGCTACATGTGGATTGAGACTCATTTCACTAAACATCAGCTGGCCAGAATCTGCGGCGGACAGAATTGCTCCGAGACGGCGGGTCATGTCGAGACGGGTTGCTAGTAGGCGCGTTGCGCCTGCGGCGGAGAAGGCTTCGCTGATATCTGCCGCTTCGGCGGCATCTCCGCCCGCGGCGAGCACGAGGATGGGTTCCGCGTCTGTTCCAGCTATTAAAGTCCTTAAGTACTGCATGTCGTGGTGGCTAAATGGATTAAGGCCGGGGCTATCAATAAACACTAAATCATATGTTCCAATCATTTGACGAATCAGTGGAGCTAATCCGTCCGGCCCTCTCACTTGACGGAGTTCCAGCTCAAGGATGCCTGTAAATGCATTTAATTGTTCAACTGCACCGGCACGAATTGTATCTGCCGTAATCACACCTACGGCTCGGCCAGCTAGGCGAGCCCGCGTCGCAAGTTTTGCAACGGTTATAGTCTTACCTGTGCCTGGAGGACCTACTAGGATGAAAGGCCGCGGCGACCTCCTTTCTGGAAGTGGAGCAAAGTCAAAATGGTCCTCTAACGCAGCCACACAGGCCATAGTGGGTGTCTCCACTTCTACAGCGCTCGCGGCATTCACAAGCTTTTCAGCTAATCTAGCCGGGGTGCCATGATAGTCTAGAGCTTGCTTAACGCGCTCCGCGAAGGGAGTGATGTTGCGGCCAGAGAGGGCTTTTTCGATTTCGTCGTCGAAACCAGGCTCCTCCAATGCAGCAGTTATCCGGACGCCTTGGCCATCTGAAGACCTTTGGGTGGAAACGACGATAGCATCCTCCCCCAAATCTTTCCTTACCATTCTCATAGCTTCTGCCATGGTTGCGGCATTGAACGACTTAAGGCGCATCCATACCTCCTTTGTCAATGTGCACGGACTGAATCACATCCTTTCCAATGCTTTCAGTCGACCATCGGTGCGAAAGCTTTGCATGAATACGCCGAAGAAAAGGGCTCAACTTTGGTCCCGCTTATTAGCTTGTTGAGCCACCTCCAAGAAGGCACAGCGGTTTGCTCACCTCTCATTCTAAACGGTATCTAGGCTTGATGAAGAAGACGTTAACGGTAGTGATGTTTACTACGCTGAACCCACTTTAAGTACATTCTTTTTGCTATAATGTATGGAAAACCTTTTGAGTGGAAGTATGGCCCCTTCAAATTCCTTAGAAAGTCTCGATTCAGCGGTTGTCATTGATCTTAATGCTGCGATTGTGGCTGTTACCTGCGAACAGCCGAGAATCTTGTTGCGGTTTTCTGATAGAAACAAGGAAAGTGACAAGACCCCAATTGGTCTGCCGTATGGTCTATTTGATCCGGCAGGACACCGTACATTGGAGGAAGGGCTGCGGGCATGGGTTAAAGAGCAGACCGGCTTGCATCTTGGTTACGTTGAACAACTCTATACTTTTGGAGATCGGTTTAGAGATCCTAAGGAACGCAAAGGAGGGCCGCGACCCGTATCAGTCGGTTATGTTGCCCTTGTTCACCAGACCAATTTGACAAATCCCAAAGACGCGGCTTGGTCGGGTTGGTATCGCTTCTTCCCCTGGGAAGACTGGCGCGCTGGACAACCGCCCATGCTTGATTCTGTGATTATTCCAAAGCTGGAAGAATGGTGCAATACAGCTACGACTAAGGCTGAATTAAACCGTATGCGCGACCGAGCTGACTTGGCGTTTGGCTTAAGGGGAGCTGCCTGGGATGGGGAGAGGGTATTAGAGCGTTATGAGCTCCTTTATGAGGTAGGGCTTGTAGCCGAATCTCTTCTGGACACGCGCGTGCGAGTAGCCAAAAAACATAAGAAAGTGTCGTCTATCTTAGGTCAGCCGCTCATACAAGATCACAGGCGAATTCTTGCAACTGCAATGGGCCGCTTGCGGGGGAAGATTAAATACAGACCAGTAATATTTGAACTCATGCAAAGAACATTTACGCTGCTGCAGCTGCAGAGGACTGTGGAAGCCTTATCAGGCACTCGGTTGCACAAGCAGAATTTTCGAAGGCTTGTAGAGAACGAAGGGTTGGTGGAGCCTACTGGAGGAATGTCAACCCGAACGGGTGGCAGGCCCGCAGCATTATTCTGCTTTAGGCCGGAAGTTCTGCATGAGCGTCCTGCACCCGGGGTTCGTCTCGTTGGTCGGCCTAAATCAAATTAATGGTTATACATCAATAAGTTATAGACAATCTAGAGACTTGCAATAACTTGACACATGGGGTAACTGATCGTAAACTCGCCTCGAGTTACGTGGCATGCGTGCTTTTTTTGTGCGTCCCCCATATGCTCAAAGTAAGTATAACTGTACTGCAACAGAATCTGGATACCCGTCATGAATGTTGTGACTAAGACTTCGTTTGATCTGGCATTTACCTCCGAAGTTGAGCAGCGGACCTCGTCGCTTTACGAAAAAGTCAAGAAAGTGATTCCGGAACTGGAGTGGGCTTTCTTTGCGCCTCACATAGACGCGATCAATCGTCTTAAGGAAGAGAAGAATGCAGTAATCTTAGCGCACAACTATATGACTCCCGAAATTTTCCATTGTGTTGCCGATATTCGGGGTGATTCCCTAGCTTTAGCCCATCATGCTGTGGATACGGAAGCAGACATCATAGTTATGGCAGGTGTGCACTTTATGGCAGAGACTGCCAAGCTGCTTAACCCGGATAAAAAGGTTCTGATACCGGATCTAACGGCCGGATGTTCACTAGCTGAATCCATTACCGGCGAAGATGTGCGGCTGATGAGGGAAAAATATCCTGGCGTGCCTGTTGTTAGCTACGTCAACACCTCGGCCCAAGTGAAGGCAGAGTCTGATATTTGCTGCACTTCTGGCAATGCCTTGGAAATTATAAACGGACTTGGTGTTGATAAGGTCATCATGCTTCCCGACGAGTTTTTAGCTCAAAACATTGCACGGGAAACCGATGTTGATGTTGTCACATGGAAGGGTCGATGCGTTGTTCATGAACAATTTTCCGTGGAAGATATTAGAGGTTTCCGTGAGTCACACCCGGGAGTTATCGTCCTAGCTCATCCGGAGTGTTCACCAGAGGTCATTGATGAGGCTGATTTCTCAGGATCAACCGCGGGCATGACTCAGTATGTGGGTGATAATAGACCCTCTCGGGTGGTTCTAGTGACCGAATGCTCAATGAGTGATAACGTTTCGGCAGATTATCCAGATGTGGAGTTTGTTAAGCCTTGCAACCTTTGTCCCCACATGAAGAAGATTGATCTTCCTAAGATTCTTCAGTCTCTTCAGGAAGAAATACACGAGGTGACTATCGAAGCAGATGCGGCCCAACGTGCGCAGTTGTCGGTTACTCGCATGCTTGAGGGTTGGACACCGTCATAGCGTAATACCCACGTAATTACCCGGTGCGTGTTCTACTGTGATTTTACTTCCAAATAGTATTATTGATCCCGTTATTAAGCGTGCCTTGGCCGAAGATATGGGCGATGCTGGCGATATCACCTCTGATGCCGTTGTGGCACGTGGGGCCACTGCAAGCGCTGAAATGACTTCCCGTAAGCTGGGTACGTTAGCCGGGCTTTTTGTAGCAAGGCGTGTCTATGAACTTCTTAATCCGGATATTGAACCTCAGATCACTAGCGGAGAGGGAAGTGCCTGCAAACAGGGAGATACACTTATAAAACTAACCGGATCAGCGCGGACCATTCTGATGGGTGAGCGCGTAGCCCTTAATTTTCTAGGGCATATGTCAGGAATAGCGACAGCAACGGCTCAACTGGTTGCCTCAGTCTCTCACACAAAGGCTAAGATTTGTTGTACGCGTAAGACGACACCAGGTCTACGAGCCTTTGAAAAATATGCTGTGAGGATGGGTGGTGGAATTAATCACAGATTTGGCCTGCATGACGGAATCCTAATTAAGGACAATCATATCGCAGTAGCGGGTGGCGTAGCAGATGCCGTAAAAAAGGCTCAATCTGTCGCTGGTCATATGGTTAAAATCGAAGTCGAGGTGGATTCTTTAGATCAACTAGAAAAGGCATTAACTGCTGGTGTTGATGTGATCATGTTAGACAATATGAGCATGCACTTGATGAAGGACGCGGTACAAATTGTCCGAGGCAGGGCTATCTTAGAGGCATCAGGATCTATCACCACTGACACCGCTCCTGAGATTGCAGAGCTCGGCGTTGATGTTATTTCTTCAGGTTGGATTACTCATTCCGCGCCGGCTCTTGACGTGGGTTTGGATTTTCTAAGCTGAGAGATTGTTGGTGTACTGTTATCCTCCGAGGGCAAAAATTAATACTACTAGATAGAATCTTGCGGGTATGGAGTCCTACCTAACTTACTGGGTTGACACCGGCTATTAATTGTAACGGGCCCAATCCGAGCGTTTAGCTCCGTGGATTTGGTTAGGTTGCGTTTTATCAAGTGATTCCGGACGCTTGTTTCAGGAACGGACTAAGCAGGTTCACGGTCAGCGTAGTGACGGATTCGCGTGATGACGCATAAGCATTTGCTCGCTGTGCTAGCCTATTTTGATGTTGTGCATCGAAGAGAAGTTCCTTAGTTGTTGCATAGAGCTCCTCTCCATCCGCAACTTCTAAAGAAGCTTTCTTGTTTAACATTTCAGACGCTATTTCTTGGAAATTATCCATGTTCGGGCCGTGTATGATGGCACAATGGTGACGGGCCGGTTCTAATATGTTTTGACCGCCATGCATCGTTAGTGATTTTCCCATGAAAACGATTGGGCTGACACTATAAAACAAGCCTAGTTCGCCTAAGGTGTCTACAAGATGGACGTGTTCCCCACCTCCGATATTATTGTCTTCACTCCTTCGGCTAATTCGAAGATTTTTCCTTGTTGCAAGTTCTATAATTTCTTTTCCACGCTTAGGGTGACGCGGCGCAATTATCGTCAGCAAGTTAGGAATGGAGCTTGATAGTCTGCAGTGTGTGTCCAGCACTATCTCCTCTTCCCCAGCATGAGTGCTTGCTGCTAGCCATACCGGCCGCGTACCAATTTGCTGCTGCATAGCTTCCAGTTCGCTTGCAATCACTGGTAAGTTAGTCGCCCCAAATTTGAGATTCTCACTGACAATCACGTTATCAGAACCTAAACGACGAAAACGAATCCCGTCATTGAGAGATTGGGAGACGGTAAGCTGAAAAGTGGATAGCAGTTGTTTTACCGTTTTCCGTGCCCATCTCCATCTTCGAAAAGAGCGTTCCGAAAGCCGACCATTAATCAAGACTGCAGGTAAGCCCTTCCTGCGGATCTCGTTAAGCATGTTTGGCCAAAGCTCGGATTCAACCCAAATCACAAGTTCTGGAGTCCAGTGATCGAGGAAACTACCGACCCACGCTCTGCGGTCCATGGGCATATATTGATGGATAGCTCCGACCGGTAATCTCCCAGCCACAAGCTTTCCTGAGGTGCTTGATCCGGTAGTCAGAAGAACTTTAACATTAAACTCTGAGAGTATGAATTTGATCAGGGGTATTAGAGACGTTGCCTCGCCGACACTTGCGCCATGACACCAAACTAGCTGGGATGATGGTCTAGGGAGTGAGGGTTGGCCAAGACGTTCGCCTATTCTGGAGTTGTCTTCTTTCCCTATTGCAGCGCGATAACTGAGAAGTAAGCGGGCTGGTACATAGGCCAAATTCGTTACTGTTCTGTACAGGTCCAGTAACACGCTCTAGAGACGCCTCTTACAAATACCCAGGCAACCTCGATCGTTGAAAGCGAGGACGATATAAGCTTCCATCAGAGACCCGATATGTCGTTGTCAGTGTGTAACGCTGCCTAACGCTCACTTTCCAAAGTAAAAATAGCAGGGTTCCAGCGTTTAGCAATGGATGGCTATACAACAACGTCACAATCTCACGCTTGTCGGGAAGGCCTAAATTTCGTTCGAAACTAGGAATTAATTGACCCCCAAGTCCTTTAACGGGTTTTCCACATGCTTTTCTAACATGCTAAAGTCTAAGTTAATCCCTACAACTTTATGTAATTAAAACAGAAAAAACGACCTTGCGAGAGTTTTGCGGAGTCAATATAGTCCGGCGCCTTCAGAAACGTTGTGATACAGACAAGGTGAGTTTGCGGAGATGACTATTACACTTTCGCCGGATTACCGTCCAAAGGTCAAAGAGCCTTTTATGAATCCGAAGCAACAGGAATATTTCCGCAGAAAACTCTTAAGTTGGAGACATGAACTTCTCAAGGAGACTGAGGAAACCCTGGAGAGTTTGCAAAATGCTAATCCTCAGGAGCCGGACCTCGGCGACCGTGCTACAGCTGAAATGGAACGTACATTAGAACTCCGAACTCGGGACAGGGCTAGAAAACTTATTTCCAAGATCGATGCTGCATTGCAAAGGATAGAGGATGGCACTTATGGCTACTGCGAAGAAACCGATGAACCTATCAGTCTGAAAAGATTGGAAGCCAGACCAATCGCGACTTTGAGTGTAGAAGCACAAGAGCGGCATGAAAGAATGGAGCGGACACACCGTTCTGACTAACGGCTGTCAGGTATTTTGGTGGGCCCGTCAGTTTATTCGCAAAAAGAAGGTGGCGCCGTACAGCCGAATCCTGAGATTAGGCGAAAGATAATAGGCTGGGTAAATTTTTTGGGTGCACCCCACTAAGAGAGCTGCCGGTGCCGGCTTTAGTGTGTATTGGTAACAACGCTAAGTACTCAGAGATTCTTAGCGTGCCGATTCCAGTGCCTTAAGAAGTGCTCGCTCAGCTTCCGACCTTTCCTCGTTCGTCGCTTTGGATACGGTTGCATGAGCACCAGTTGGCCACAGATTGGCGGGCAGTGATTCCTTAGAAAAATCTGTTTCAATATGGTCCTCAGTGTCACTTGGATTTGGCGCAGTCTCATCACTTGTAGCCGCTGCTACTCCCGCTAAAGTTTGGGCTGCTACTGACGGTTCAACGCCGCTCGGCAATACTGCTCTGGAGGAGGCCATGCTCTTAGCTGCGACCGCTGAAACGCTGGCCTTGGTTGTGCTTTGTGTTGCCTTTTCCAGCCTCTCGACGAGGGCTTCCGCGCGTTCGTTCATAAAGGCCAGATCGTCTCGTATAATATGCGCCTTCTCAACTCGGTCTTGCAAAGTATTATTAGCCTCTATCGTGGCTTTTTTCATCTTCGGTATTTTAGCTTCTGCTCTTATACTGGCTTCGTTAAAGCTACTTACAATTCTTGCCAATTCGTCCCGTGAACGGCGAAGTTCTGTTATGCGCCGATTGAGTATGAACGCGTGCACTACGATCAGCCCTAGGCATAGCAGTACAGCTATGCCTAGGGCAGTTTCAGTTGACACACCAAACATTCCTTATAATTCCCAACATGCCATAAACGGACCTTAGTTGTGTTTGCCTCTTCCTAAAAGAACTAGCATAACATCTCGTTAACTTCTGAAAATTTGTTATTCTCAATTAGCATGAACTGCAAATTGGACTTGCCGTATTTCCCTGAGCACGGTTGGATTTAGAACCACAATATGTTGTGTTTGCAAAGTAACTTGTTTTGGTATTTACCACTTTGTTCTTCAGTAGAACCTTGCATCTAGCAGTTTTTCTAACCGATCGGCTTCTAACTTTTTTGTTTGTGCGGGGACGGTCTCACTATTATTTGCTTACGGATATGTCATCCCTTGCATGGACCAACCGCCATCTACGTGTAATGTATCTCCCGTCAAATAAGATCCGGCATCAGAAGCTAGAAACAGTGCCGCGGCCGCAACTTCCCAGGTTTCACCGTGTCGTTTCAACATAAGCCGAGCCAGTCGTCGATTCCGACCGGATACATCTTCGGTAAGGGTGTTTCGGTTCATATCTGTAATAATATATCCGGGAGCAATATTATTAATGCGTATATTGTGGTTTCCAAGGTCCATGGCCATGCCAACTGATAAATGTCCAAGCCCACCTTTTGATGCGGCATAGCCTGGCATACCAGCGAATCCTACAACCCCACCGATACTTGTGATGTTGATAATAGACCCACCATTACCCGCTTTAATCATGTGGTCGGCTGCTGCGATAGAACAAGCATAAGCTGCTGTTAAGTTAGATTCCAACATGCCAGAAAATGACTTCAGCCTATCAGCTTCTCTCTTTATCGGGAGGAATATACCTGCGTTATTGACTAGAATGTCCAGCCGTTTCTCTATCTCGAAAACTTTCTTACATATGTTGCGAAACGCGCTGTGATTGTTTATGTCGCATGAAAAATACTCTACGCCGTCTGCCGGCACTTCGTCAGGTTGGTCCGACCGAGCAACACCTATGACCTTGGCGCCTGATTGGGCAAGAGTATCCGATATGGTAGCCCCTATACCTCGTGAAGCACCCGTTACAATTGCTACACGGCCGCTAAGGTCGAACAATTTTTCGGGCAATAGGGACATTTGGCTAATCCTCTCTATATGAACGGGTCTTATAGACCAAACTGCAGCCGACGAAGCATGGTCAAAGTATTCTTAGTAGGTTGGGCTATTTTTTTTGTAACGCTGGGATATTGAAAGAGACACTCTACTTATACCAATCTAGTCCCGTTTGGTTGCTTAGCTTTTAAGAGGTGCAGCATAATCTCAGCCATCGCGGGGATCGTTGTGGGCGAGATGTTCCTCTCAGCCTTTATTGCCGAGAGTGTCCCGAGTAGATTTTTCTTTTCACCTGCCTTGATATCGCGGATACCGCTCACCTCAATAATCTGCTCCACAATATTCTCTAAGTTGCATTCGGCAGACCTTGGTACTTTAGTGTTAACCTCTTTTGCACAAACCACAGGTAGCCTGGTGCGGGAGAGTTGACCAATAGTCTCTCCTATGCCTTTACTGGAGTTTGATATTGTCACCACTTGCTATCCCTTCCACACCTGCAAGAGCTTCTTCTAACTGCATAACAATTGCTGAGAACCGTTTAAGAAAGGCTTAAATTTGTGCTACGGGAGTTGATGAAAAAACATCAGAGAACCACTATAAGGCTGATACCGATATTATCGTTCATGTGGTGCAAATGAAGGACCAGCTTGCCAACTAATCTCGTCCGCTCGCTAGCTGTTGGATGTTTATTGGCCGCAGCTGGTGCCTGTGCAACGGCGTTGGTGTTTCCAGGAAGCGCCCGCTGGCTTTTATCATGCGCATTAGTCCTGCTCAGTGCTGTAGCCGCATGGATCCTAGCTCAGGGCATGAGGTCCGTTAGACGGGACGCACCTTCGGCAGCCGTTTTCGATATCTTGGAGTGTGCGGATGGTGCTCGGGTGGTGACTGGCGCAGATGGTCGTACCGTGCTCAGCAACTCTAAAGCATATAATATTCTTGGCGGTTCAGCACCCCTTGCTTTTTTTGCTGACCATGCCGATTCCGAGTTTGATGGACGTGAGGCAGTGCAGCGACTTCGCCAGGCTGTTGAGTCGCGATTGGCAGATATAGCTGAAGTTCCTGTTGTAGCCCAAGCGGATGATCTGGAATGGTTTCGTGTTGAGGTAAGTCCCTTGCCATGGGGTACCCGAATGAATCTTTGGTCAATCAAAGAAATCACTGCCCGAAAAGCGATCGACGACATTCTTGCTCACGAACGTCAGGACCTCTCGGATTTTCTCTATTTTTTTCCGGCTGGTGTCTATTCTGTAGATGTTGATGGTTACTTCCATTTTGTCAATCAACGGATGGCGGACTGGCTTGGCCGAGATCCCGACTCGATATCAGGACTGTGCTTAAAGGATATTTTGGTTGGAACCACGATACCGCAGGCGGATGGTGAGTGGCAGGGTAATGTACGCTTTTGCGGCTCTCACGGTAAGGAATTCTTAGCTTCGGTCTTTCAATCTACTTACGATGATGCAGGTGTTACACGCACGAGGTCTCTGGTAATTCGAAATTCACCGGGAGACCCAGAAGACAATAAGTCACGTCGAGCTGCTGACCAAAAATTTCGTTCATTATTCTATGGTGCCCCCATCGCAATCGCAATTGCTGAGCCGGACGGTACAGTAATCGACTGTAACAGGGCGTTCGAGAAACTGCATCAGGGTATTCGCAGAACGTTTGTGGGGAGTTCGTTAGTTGAAAACCTCGTAGAGGAGGATCGTCGCCTATTTAGCCAGGAAGTGGATCGCATCTTATCCGGCGAGAGTAGGGGACACGAAATGGATGTTCGTGTTCAGAGTGAAGGTGCGAGCCATGTAACGGTATTTCTGGGTCCGTTGGTGGGGCCGGGTGCGGCTGCCGCTGGCGAGGTTGAGGGCGTGGTCGCACATTTTATCGATACGACAGAACAGAAAAACTTAGAGGTGCAGTTTGCACAAGCGCAGAAGATGCAAGCCATGGGTCAGCTAGCAGGAGGGGTAGCTCACGATTTCAACAATTTGCTTACTGCCATGATAGGTTTTTGTGACCTCTTGTTGCAGCGCCATGCAGCTGGGGATCCTTCCTTTGCAGATATCATGCAGATCAAACAAAATGCTAATCGCGCAGCAAACTTAGTGAGGCAGTTGCTAGCGTTTTCCCGCAAACAGCCGTTGTTGCCCCAGGAGTTCAATGTTACCGATGCACTCACAGAGTTGTCCCACCTTCTAACTCGTCTAATCGGTGAGTCCATAGAATTCAAACTTATCCATGGCCGTGATTTAGGTAATGTAAGAGTTGATCCCGGCCAGCATGATCAAATGATAATAAACCTTGCTGTCAACGCTAGGGATGCCATGCCCGGTGGAGGAACTCTTACGATCACTACGGATACAGTGACCCTTTCTAAGCCCACCCAGTTGGGGGCAGACGTGGCACCGCCCGGCCGTTACGTGAAAATTTCTGTAGCTGATACTGGTGACGGTATAGCTAGGGAAGCCCTCGGACGCATATTTGAGCCCTTCTTCTCCACTAAGGAAGAAACACCCGGCGCTGGAACCGGTCTCGGTTTAGCCACCGTCTACGGCATAGTGCGCCAAAATGGTGGCTTTATATTTGTAAATTCTTCCCCGGGCCAGGGTGCTACCTTCGTGATCTATCTGCCGCGCATACCGCCAGAAATGAACGAGAAGGATTCCGCTACTGTATCAGCTGAAAACACAAGAATTACAGATAGTGAGGTCGAACCTCTTCTTGGATCTAGCACTGCAGACATCACGGATCAGGAGACGCGCGAAGACTTGCGTGGTGATGGCACCGTCTTACTTGTAGAAGATGAAGACGCGGTGCGTGTTTTCGCTGCCCGTGCGCTAAGAAATAAGGGCTATATGGTCTTGGAAGCACGAACAGGTGAACAGGCTCTTGAAATTCTGCAAGATCAGGATGTGGTCGATCTTATAATTACCGATATGATGATGCCAGGAATGGACGGTGGTACTCTTTCGCGCCTTATAAGAGCTGAGCGGCCTGAAATTAGCATTATTCTCATTTCCGGTTATTCAGAAGAAGTGGCGCGGGGCGATGTAGTGAATTCCCCCGACATTCATTTTCTTCCAAAACCCTTTAGCCTCGGGCAGTTGGCCGCTAAGGTGCAGGCGGTCCTGCAGGAGGCCTGACCAGTATTTGGCAGACATGAGTGGGTGACAAGCCGGCATGGCCTATAGAGTTTTCTAGCTCGTGTTTTCCCATAATTCATTATTTGTTGGTATGAAAGTTAGAATTTGAACGCTCCTACCTAACAATTAACACCCCATTTTCACTACAAAATTATTATGTTCTGTTATTGTTCTCATTTCTTATGGACAAAAAGAACAAAACATGTACATTTGTAGCTATACAATTAACTGGGCCGCGGGCGTTAGACAGGTTTTTTAGGAAGATCTATCGAACATAGGGTTTGAACCTACCGCAAAAGACGCCTAAACAGAGGGGTACACCATGCCTGATACAAAACTCCGCTTGGTAGAAAAAGACAACAATATGGACAAGAACAAAGCTCTCGACGCTGCGTTAACGCAAATTGAGCGTTCCTTTGGCAAAGGTTCCATAATGCGCCTTGGTCAGAGCGAAAATGCGGTGGAGATTGATGCAGTGTCTACAGGCTCTCTCGGCCTTGATCTTGCTCTCGGTGTTGGCGGCCTGCCTCGAGGTCGGGTTGTGGAAATTTATGGTCCTGAAAGCTCTGGGAAAACGACTCTTGCCCTTCACGTGGTAGCTGAAGCGCAGAAAAGTGGTGGTGATTGCGCCTTTATAGATGCGGAGCATGCTCTCGATCCGGTTTATGCCAAGAAGCTTGGTGTTAATCTTGATGGGCTGCTTATCTCCCAACCGGACGCTGGTGAGCAGGCCCTTGAGATTGCTGATACGTTAGTACGGTCCGGTGCCATTGATGTGTTGGTGATAGATTCGGTTGCCGCCTTGACTCCTCGAGCCGAACTAGAAGGTGAGATGGGTGATCATCATGTCGGTCTGCAGGCACGGCTTATGAGCCAAGCTTTGCGGAAACTTACCTCCTCAGTATCTCGTTCTAACACTTTGATTATTTTCATTAACCAGATTCGGATGAAAATAGGTGTTATGTTCGGTAATCCGGAGACTACCACTGGTGGTAATGCTCTTAAGTTTTACGCTTCAGTCCGTCTTGATATTCGCCGCATAGGTCAGATCAAGAATCATGATGAGGTGGTTGGCAACCAAACCCGTGTCAAGGTAGTCAAGAACAAGGTTGCGCCACCGTTTAAAAAAGTTGAATTTGATATCATGTACGGTGAGGGGATATCCAAAACCGGTGAACTCCTCGACCTCGGTGTCACAGCCGGTATTGTTGAGAAGTCCGGCTCATGGTTTTCATACAATTCCGAGCGAATAGGCCAGGGCCGCGAAAATGCAAAGACGTTTCTTATAGAGAACCCGGAGGTGGCCAAAGACATCGAACATCAGATTCGTGTTAACGCAGGACTTGTTACAGAAGCTCTTATGGGTGAGGCTGAGGAAAACGATACAGATAGTAAAACACCTCTTCCTCCGATCACTAAATAGGTTTTATAAATCAGTAGCAGGTTGATGGGTTAGAATAGAATATAATAAGACTGCTGATTTTCTTAACGCGACAATAAGTTCGCAGGTGGTCTTTCTTGTGAGGATTTGTTTCTTCAGGACCGAAGTTTGGTATATTTAGGCGGCTGACTTAGCTGTGTTATCTTGTGTCAGGCTGGGTCTGCGCTAACATGCCAATCACCTCAGCATTTGTGACTAGAGAGGAGAGGGACTGTGGCTAAGTACAGGTATGCTTATTATGTTGATCTTATGGAGAAGGGCTACTTTGGGAATGTAATGAAGGAAGACATTCCGGCAGCCATTGGCTGCTTTACTGAAGATTCTAGGGTTACCATTTATCATGGTGACAACGCTATTCGTTACTTTTATGGGGATCCGGGAGAAGGCCAGCTCCCTTTAGCAGCTTTTTACGATCACTTACTTGGGAATTACGATGTCCATTTTGAAAATTTCAGCCATTACGTTGACGTAGATAATGAACGGTGTGCGAGCCATTTTACTGTTACGCTTGCGCCCAAGTCAGGCTCTGCCTATGAGGAGACCGGTACGCTCACCTTGAACAATTGCAACTTTTTTAAGTGTATAGACGGCAAGATTGCAGATATGATTATTTATTACGCCAATCCAACTTTGGGTAGTATAATGGGAGTTGAGACCAGCTCTCCAACCGGCTTTCCAAGATCTTAGCAGGTGGGAGGTAGACAATTTCTATTCTTGTCTAACTGGACACCCCTCTGTGAAGGGGGTAATAAATTACTTACAGGGCCGATAGACGCCATAGGAATGGCGAAGCTAGCGCGCTAATCGCGGTGGACAAATGACCACGACTAACGATATCCGCACCGCTTTTTTGGATTACTTTACCAAGCACGGCCATGAGATCGTGCCGTCAAGCCCGTTGGTACCTCGCAACGATCCCACGCTAATGTTTACAAACGCAGGTATGGTGCAATTCAAGAATGTTTTTACTGGAAATGAAATTCGACCCTACATGCGGGCTGCTTCGTCACAAAAGTGCGTGCGAGCTGGCGGGAAACACAACGACCTAGACAACGTGGGACACACCGGCCGTCACCACACTTTTTTTGAGATGCTCGGCAATTTTTCTTTTGGCGACTATTTTAAGGAAGAAGCTATTAAGCTGGCATGGGATTTGATCACGAAAGAGTTTGATCTCAATGCCGATAAACTCATTGTCACGGTCCATTCTAGCGACGAGGAAGCCGCTAAACTTTGGGCAACAGTCGGAGGGCTACGGCAAGAAAGAATTATTCGGATTCCTACTTCTGATAATTTCTGGGCCATGGGGGAGACGGGGCCTTGTGGACCCTGTACGGAAATTTTTTATGACCATGGAGAGCATTTGCATGGAGGTCCACCAGGAAGTGCGGACCAGGACGGCGACCGCTTTGTTGAGATTTGGAACCTGGTGTTTATGCAGTTTGAGCAGCTCTCACCGGAAGAGCGCGTCCCACTGCCGAAGCCTTCTGTAGACACCGGTATGGGTCTAGAGCGCATTACAGCTTTGCTTCAGGGGACGCATGACAACTATGATATAGACTTAATGGTCTCCCTGATTGAGGCCACTGCTGAGGCTGCCGGGTCTGATCCGGAGGGTCCCCACAAAGTGTCTCACCGTGTGATTGCCGACCATCTTCGTGCCACTGGATTTCTCATAGCTGACGGTGTCCTGCCATCGAACGAAGGTAGGGGTTATGTGCTTCGTCGCATCATGCGCCGTGCCATGCGGCACGCTAACATTATGGGCTGTGATGACCCCCTGCTGCACCTTACAGTGCCTGCACTGGTAGCTCAGATGGGGACTCACTATCCTGAGTTAGGGAGGGCGCAGGCTCTCATCACCGAGACCCTCCATCTGGAAGAAACGCGATTCAAAACCATGTTAGATCGTGGTCTTAAACTTCTGGATGAGGAGACTCAGGACCTGACTGCTGGCGGGCAGATGTCAGGCCAAGTAGCGTTTAAGCTATATGATACGTATGGATTTCCTTTGGACCTAACCCAGGATGCTTTGCGTGTTCGTGACATTGTGGTTGATATCGATGGCTTTAATAATGCCATGGCGCGTCAACGCGAGGAGGCTCGTAAGGCCTGGGTTGGCTCTGGCGAAGCGGCAACTGAAAAAGTCTGGTTCACACTGCTCGAGAAGTCGGGGGCAACCGATTTTCTAGGTTATGACACCTTAGTGGCCGAAGGTAAGATCACGGCTCTTGTAGTGGATGGCCAACCGATCGACAAGGTCGGTCCGGGCACTGAAGTAGCGGTAATAGCAAATCAGTCACCCTTCTATGGTGAGGCCGGCGGTCAGGTTGGTGATTCTGGAATTATTTCTGTCGGTGACGACGCTTCTATGGCGGTGACAGACACACAGAAGAAGCTCGATGAATTATACGTGCATCTGGGAGTTATCACTGCCGGTACACTGTCGGTTGGCGACGATGCAGTTTTTTCCGTAGATAACGCCAGGCGGGGTGCTGTACGTGCGCACCATTCGGCAACGCATCTAATGCATGCTGCCTTGCGAACCGTGCTTGGCGAGCATGTGACTCAGAAGGGATCGCTGGTCAGTCCTGACCGTTTGAGATTCGATATGTCACATCATAGACCAGTAACCGTCGAGGAAAGGCAGCAGGTAGAGGATCTTGTCAACGCCCAAATCCGCGGTAACAGCCCTGTTCAGACGCGCTTAATGAGCACTGATTCAGCTGTTAATGCCGGAGCTATGGCTTTATTTGGGGAAAAATATGGTGATGAGGTACGGGTCGTTTCGATGGGTGATATGATCGATCGCGAAGAATCCCAATTTTCTCTAGAGCTGTGCGGAGGCACACATGTCGTTCGCACAGGAGATATAGGACTTTTTAAGATCGTCGATGAATCAGCTGTTGCGGCGGGTGTGCGTCGTGTTGAGGCGGTTACTGGAGCTGCTGCCGAGGCCTGGGTTAATGATATGGGTGCTATTATTCAACGTACTGCCGATGCGCTTAAAGTAGGTCCTACTGAGATTTCCAAGCGAATAGCCTCTCTCTTGGATGAAAGACGCAAGTTGGAACGTGAATTGGCTGAGATACGTAAGAAGTTGGTTGTTGGCGGTGGGGGAGTAACGTCTTCAGGTGCCACTGCGGAAAGTAAAACAGTGGCCGGTGTTAAATTTTTCAGACAGATTCTAGATGATGTGCCACCAAAGGACCTTAAAAGCATGGTAGACGCTATAAAGGTTCAGCTAGGTTCTGGCGTTGTCGCGTTAGTGACACGTAATGACGGTAAAGCATCCCTTGTGGTTGGTGTTACTGATGACCTTACTGAGCAAATCGATGCTGTTACCCTGGTCAAGACGGGGTCATCTGCTCTGGGCGGCAAGGGTGGGGGCGGTCGACCCAGCATGGCCCAGGCTGGAGGCCCTGACTGCGGGAAGGCAGACCAGAGTCTGCGGGCTATAGAAGAGGCTTTAATTGCTATCCGAAAATAGTAGGCAGCCCAGATCTAAGCCGATCATCCCTGAATTGCGCCTCTAAATTAATAAAAATATTAATGCTATGTCAGGGCTAAACGCATGATCAGATCTGTTACAATTTACTATAATCCCTAGCGTTATTGACATCGATTTGTTAGCAAGAAGCAGGATCTAAGATTAGAAGAGAAACAGGCAGGAAGAAGTAATAATGTCAGACTTACGGACTTCTGAGGCACCCGAGACAATTGAGCAAACTCTAGGAATTGACATAAAGCCGCACCGTCTTGCGGCTTACCTAAAGTATTTGCCATTAGTCGGAGTGGCTATTATAGCGGCGTTCATCGCTGTTGTTATGATGGATCCGTTCGGCAGTGAAAAAACTCCTACTTTTATGACTGCAGAGGTTGCGCGCGGTGATTTGACCGTGTTCGTGACAGCAACTGGTACTTTACAGCCCGTTAATCAAGTAGATGTAGGTGCGGAAGTTTCGGGGCAGATCCTAGAGGTGAACGTTGATTTTAATGATAAGGTAGCACCCAACCAAGTACTAGCACGTCTCGATACAGCTCAGCTGGAGGCCAGGGTGCGGCAATCGGCGGCGCAACTGGAATCGGCCCGCGCCCGTGTAAAGGAGACAGAAGCCACTGAACTGGAGGCCCGTAACGCCCTTAAACGGTCTTTGGAACTATTCGGTCGGGGGAACGTTTCAGAACAAGCGCTTGATAATGCCAAGGCTGCCCATGCCAGGGCTCTTGCATCCGTCGCTAGTGCCGAAGCACAGGTAACAGTATCTGAGGCTAATCTTACCGCCGATGAAACTAACTTATCGAAGGCTGTAATTACCTCTCCCATTAACGGTATTGTGTTATCGCGCAAGATTGAAGCCGGTCAGACTGTAGCATCACAATTTCAAACACCAATTTTGTTTACATTGGCTGAAGATTTGACCCAGATGGAGTTGGTAATTGATATTGATGAGGCAGATATTGGTCAGGTCAAGGAGGGGCAGCTGGCGTTTTTTAACGTTGATGCGTTCCCTAACCGTTCCTTTCCAGCATCAATCACCTCGGTGCGCTTTGCGCCGAAGACTGTTGAAGGCGTTGTAACCTATGAGGCACTTTTGGCTGCGGATAATCAGGAACTGTTTCTGCGGCCCGGAATGACGGCAACAGCTACCATCACTACTGCAGTTCGCAGTGATGCGTTGTTAGTCCCGAACACGGCACTGCGTTTTCAGCCTGCTGGGCCTCCGCGCGCGCGCAATGGAAGCGCAAGTGGTCCGCCTGGTCTGTTTCGCATGTTTCGTTTCGGTTCACCTCGTTCTGAGCAAAAGCCGCTCCCCCCGACGGCTGATGCCGAAGGTGTGGGACGTTTGTGGACGTTAGAAGACGGACAACCCAGTCCTAGCCGGGTTCAGGTGGGAATCACTGATGGTGTTAAAACGGAACTGCTTACAGATGAAATAGTTGCAGGAACAAGGGTTGTTACAGGTATCGAGCGGCAGCCTTTATGACGGACCTGGAAACGAGTGATCGGGAAACTGTCGCAGCATTTAATGGCGTTCAGCGGATCTACGGGACTGGTGCCGCGCAGGTACGTGCCCTAGACGGTGTTAGTTTTAGCATTACTGCTGGTGAATTTGTGGCCGTCATGGGACCTAGCGGGTCAGGTAAATCTACTTGTATGAATGTTTTAGGCTGTTTGGACAGCCCGACGGCGGGTAATTACTTTTTTAAGGGTGTTGATGTTGGCATACTGAGCCGAGATCAACGTGCCATTTTGCGGCGCAATTATCTTGGGTTTGTTTTTCAAGGTTTCAACCTACTCAACAGAACAACTGCCCTCGAAAATCTCGAATTACCTCTGATATACCGGAGAATGTCTCGAGAGGAGCGCCGGCGTCGCGCCCGTGAAGCATTGGCCGATGTTGATCTCGTTGGTCGCGAAAATCACACTGCGGCGGAGCTTAGCGGCGGACAGCAACAGAGAGTTGCCATCGCGCGTGCTATTATTACTGAACCCTATTTATTGTTGGCCGACGAGCCGACGGGCAACTTAGACTCCAAACTGAGTCGTGAAATTATGGAACTCATGACCCGCCTTAATTGTGAACGCGGTCTGACAATCATTATGGTTACCCATGAAGAAAAGATGGCTCAGTATGCATCGCGCCACATCCATTTTCTCGATGGTAAGATAGTTGACAGCGAAACAGGACCGGGTGTGTCCTGATGCTTGGTAACACACTCCTTCTATCTTACCGAGAAATCCGTCGTAATGTGATGCGGTCAGCACTCACAGTGCTGGGCATAGTCATTGGCGTGGCTGCAGTAATTGTTATTGTCACACTTGGTACCGGTACCCAAGACCAGGTTGCATCAGAGATCGCGAAGATGGGTAGCAACATGTTGACGCTTTCTCCTAGCAACCAGCGCAGAGGTGGTGGCGCAGCTCAAGCAAGTATTCCGTTCGATCTTAGCGACGTTGCAGCTATACGTCGGGAATTATCTGACATAGCCCTAATTGCCCCTGTCTCCCTCCGGCCAATGCAGATAATTTATGGTAACAAAAACATACGTTCTAATGTAATGGGTACCGACAACAATTTCAGTCCTGTACGAAATTGGCAAGTGGTAGAGGGTCGTCTATTTACACCCAACGAGGTGCGCGCCGGTAAACTAGCCTGCATCATCGGAAGTACTGTGCGGGATGAGCTGTTTCCCGGTCAGACGCCTGTGGGGGCCGCCATACGCATCGGTCGCACCACGTGTAATGTTATCGGCGTCCTCGAGTCAAAGGGCCAAATCATGTTTGGCGGTGACCAGGACGAAGTGGTTGTTATACCTATTCGCGGGTTTCAACGTCGTATTGCGGGCAATACAAACGTCAATCAAATCTATTTGTCTGCGGTTACAGAAGACTTGATGGAAGATGTTAAATCTGAGGTAACCAAAATTATGCGTGAACGCCGTAATTTGTCGGATGGCGCAGAGAACAACTTCAGTATTCGCGACATGAGCGAAATTTCGTCAGTGATGCAAAGCACGACTACTGTGATGACCGGTTTCTTGAGCGCCATTGCGGCTGTTAGTTTGCTGGTTGGCGGTATCGGAATTATGAACATCATGCTCGTATCTGTGACTGAACGCACCCGTGAGATTGGTATTCGCATGGCTATCGGAGCTACGGAAAGGGAGGTGCTTATGCAGTTCTTGGTCGAAGCAGGGATGTTATCGGGCTTTGGTGGCCTTATGGGTGTCTGTCTAGGGTTAGGGGGTGCGGCTATTGTTTCGCCTGCTCTAGGGGTTCCATTTTCGGTGCAACCTTTAACTGCTATTGGGGCCTTTTTGTTCTCAGCCCTCGTTGGGATCGTTTTTGGTTACATGCCTGCTCGACGTGCGGCGCGTCTCGATCCGATAGAAGCTCTTCGTCATGAGTAACGAGGCGTGCGAGCTTGTTCTTTTTTCAAGCCTTACCATTAGCCTGACTAGGATTGTCCCTACCTGCTAAGCTGTGCTCATTAATTATAAGAACTTTCTCCGTTTACCTATCATAATAAGATAGATCAATTTACAGTTCTGATGTTTTCAGACCTTATAACTCTCGCAATATTATTTCTTAAGTTAGTGGTGCCAACGTTTGTCGCTTCTTGTTCTAGGCTTTCAACTTGCTGCGTGCTGACAATCTAAGATTTATTCATCTATAGAAGGGTTATTCCGTGAATGCTACGTTTCCTATAACACGCTCCGTTCCTGACTCTATTGCCTTGGGGCAAGAAATTAAGCGTCTCTACCCTATATACGATGAGATTTGGTGTGGCCTTACTTCGCGAAATATGACCGACATCTTTCAGGTACGTTCAGGACGCACAAGATATGCTGCTAGGGTTTGGCGACATGACTTCCAGACGGAAGATGAAATTCGTTTTCAGACGGAGCTCCTACTTCATCTCTCTGACTTAGGGTTGCCGGTGACTAAACCTATCCGTTGCAAGGATGGAGGTCTCTATTTTTCTATTCCCGCTCCCGAGGGTAAACGATTTGTTAGTTTGTTTGAATGGGTTGAGGGAAATTTAATGGGTATTGAAGCACACCATGAACATTTCCGACGCTCTGGTGAGTTAATTGCTCTGATGCAAAAAGCGGGGCAAGATTTTTCAGCACCCAGTCGTCGTTTGTTTGATTTAGGGGGGCGTATTCGCAAGGGGTTGGTTGCGCTTAGCAGTATGATTAGCGATCGTCCCAATGACCTAGCCTTCTATGAAGAGGCTGTTAACAACGTTTGCAATCATCTCGAAAATATCGATCCAAACACGATTCCGTTCGGCATATGCCATGGAGATTTTCATGCATTGAATGCCTCCGTTGGCGCTGATGGTTCCGTAACGCTTTTCGACTTCGATTGCTGCAGTTTTGATTGGCTTATGCATGATGTGGTTTGCTTTGATTGGGCCAATGGCCGGTCCACACGAGGTCAAACGTTTTCAGACAGTTTTATCGCCGGCTACGAGTCAGTCCGTACGATTTCGTCCGATGAACATGCGCAATGGCCGTTCCTCCGCGCAGCCCATGAGCTCTTTTATGTTACCGTAGTACCGGATATTCTTCAGTATACTGGGTTTGCGCACATGAATTTTAGGAGTTTCGAAGCTGCTGACATATCAGTGCGCAAGAGTCTGAAATCGGCCGGGTTGGCCTAGACGGCGAAGAGTTTTTTCAGATGGTTACTCGGAGTAGTAGAAGTGGACTTGATATCTAAGGCCAGGTTTATCGATGTTGATGGCGGCATCAACTTTCGCGATGCAGGTGGATATGGCACAGCAGACGGTGGCTACGTTAAGCGCGGTTTACTGTATAGATGTGGTCATTTAGCTGATTTGAGTGATGCTGGTCGTGGAAGCTTTACGAAGCTAAATATTCGACTTGTGTGCGATTTGCGAGCTGACGAGGAGCGGGATGTTCATCCCCACCCAGTTTTTAGTGAGAGTACGCATGAGTTAGTCCAACTATCAATTTGGCCAAAGAGTACTCCGGACTTTTCTAGAACTGTGCAATTGCTTGCAGAAGGTAATATCACGTTTGACGAAGCGCTTGCTCGACAATCCCTTAGTTATTCCGAATTGGTCAAAGACTTTTCATACCAGTACAAAGCAATGTTCCAACATATAGTTCAGGCCGCAGGTGATGCTGTCCTGATTCATTGTGCCAGTGGTAAGGATAGAACTGGGTTCGGTATTGCCCTCATTCAACTGGCACTTGGTGTTCCAGTTTCCTCTGTGATGGAAGATTATATGCTATCCAACGAGGCAACTGGCACTGCTGATAGAGTAATGTACTTTACGCGGCGGTTCGCCAATGGAGTTTCACCTGAGCAATTGGAAGCCATTGAGGAGCAAATCCAAATCCTATTCGCTGCGCGGCGTGAAAGACTGCAAGCAGCATTTGATACCATCATTTCCAGGTACCATAGTTTTGAGACCTACTTTAGTAGCGTGCTGGGTATCGACACTGCGGCGCGGCAACTCTTAAAGCAGAGCTACGTGCAGGCTGGATAGATTTATGCTGACAGACCTGTTGCGTGTATTTGCATGACCAATCGCGGCCCAGCTGCAAGATTCCGTAATCATATTTATTCGTGACTTAAATGAAAACGGTTCTTACAAAAGAGAGTACCGCTATGTTTGTCTTCTGCAGGTCTTTCGTTTCGCTCTCTTTGCAAGGATTAATAGCCGTGCTATCCCAGGAATGGTTAACAGGATGGATTTTATGCCTCGTACGCTTATAGATAAGTTGTGGGACGAACACACCATTTCTGACTTGGGTGATGGTGCGACGTTACTATATATCGACCGTATTTTTCTTCATGAGAGAACTGGCTCTGTATCTTTAAAAGGCTTGCAGGAGGCGGGGCGCAAGGTGCTGCATCCCGAGCAGGTCTTTTGTACAATGGATCACATCGTCGATACCTTCCCCGGTCGTGGTGATGAGACAGTTATGCCGTCCGGAAAGGATTTCATAGTTACCACTCGTGAAGCAGCGCTCGAGGCGGGTATCAATCTTTTCGATATTGGTGATGAACGTCAGGGAATAGTCCATGTGGTCTCTGCCGAACAGGGTATTACTTTGCCAGGATTTACACAGGTTTGCCCAGATAGTCATACTTGTACTTTGGGAGCTATTGGAGCGTTGGCTTGGGGCATTGGTTCAACGGAAGGAGAACATGCCTTGGCAACCAAGACCTTGGTGGTCAGCAAACCAAAGGTGATGTGCGTTAAGTTTGAGGGTCTACTGCCCTACGGTGTTACTTCCAAAGACATGATTCTATTTCTTATTGGCAAATTTACGGCCGCCGGTGGTTCCGGGTATGCTATCGAATTCACTGGTCAGGGTATTAAGGCTCTGCCTCAGGAAAGCCGTTTCACTCTGTGTAATATGGCTGTTGAGTTCAGTGCATTTACGGGTCTTATTCCCCCTGATGACACAACTTTTAACTACCTAGAGGGGCGCCCTTACGCTCCGAGAAATGAAGCTTGGGATTCAGCGCTTGCGCACTGGGGAACACTTAAATCTGATGATAGCGCCGCGTTTGATGCGGAAATATCTATAGACTGCGCTGATATTGTACCGTTGATTAGCTGGGGCACTAGTCCTGGGCACACTGTGGCGATCGATGGTACTGTGCCTGATCCTGACGCGGCGGCTGATGATGATGAAAGAGCAGCTTGGGCTAGAGCACAAGAGTATATGGATCTTTTTCCGGGCAAGAAAATGGAAGGTTTATCCATTGATGCTGCGTTTATCGGTTCTTGCACCAATTCACGCCTATCAGATTTGAGAGAGGTAGCTAGGGTAGTAAAAGGCCGTCATGTGGCTGAGGGTATAAAAGCTATAGTTGTGCCAGGTTCTTCCCAAGTTAAGAATTTGGCGGAAGCGGAGGGCATAGATGCAGTGCTCATAAAGGCAGGTTTCGAATGGCGAGAATCTGGCTGTTCGATGTGTTTCTTTGCAGGTGGTGAACATTTTGGTGAACGAGAGAGAGTGATTAGTTCCACCAACCGAAACTTCGAGAATCGTCAAGGGCCGAAAACGCGCACTCACCTCGCGAGTCCCACAACTGTCGCTGCATCTGCCCTGGCTGGTAAGATTGCTGATGTACGCAAACTTGGCAACGATAGTTAGAACAAGTATTTGCTTTGGTTCATGCTATGAAACCGTTCACAAAATTGACGGCTATTGCTGCTCCGTTATTGCGCATCAATATTGATACTGATGCTATTATTCCATCCAAGGAAATGAGGAGTGTAGGTAAGCATGGCCTATCAGCGGGCATGTTTGCGAACTGGCGTTACAGCGATCCTAGCAATCGGGTTGAGAACCCTGAGTTTATTTTGAATGGAGAGCCGTATCGCAGAGCTGAAATTCTCTTGACAGGAGGTAATTTCGGCTGTGGTAGTTCCCGTGAACATGCTGTTTGGGCTATGAGGGAATGGGGTTTTCGCGCAATTGTAGCTCCTAGTTTTGGCGCTATCTTTCGAGGTAATTGTGTTCGAAACGGTATTCTACCGGTAGTGTTAACGGATAATGTAATCAAAAGTCTATCAGTCGAGGTGGAGGCCAATCCACATATAAACAGAATTACCCTAGACCTACCGAAGCAAACCCTTATCTCTTCTAGAGGAATTAGTTATAGCTTTGAAATTGCGCGGGCTGATAAGGAAATGCTTTTATTGGGGCTAGATCCTATAGGCATTACGCTCAGGAGCGATGAGGATATTCTAGCCTTTACGCGTGCAGATAGAGTTAAGCGACCGTGGGTTTATCTATGAGCACCCATTTAACTCTATCAGCTAAGTCGCAGATATACGCAGAGACCTATGGTCTTCATCGAAAGGTCACCTTTGCACAACATGACAGCCCACATGTCTGCTAAGACTAAACACTACGAAAAGGTGTATGAGCGGTTCACGGCACCTATTTCAGAGTGCTACGACTGTGGACGACACTGCGCACCGTTGAACGATGGTGAACCGGTTTGCTGTAGCACTGATAACGCTATGCCTATCGTCGATACTGCAGAATGGAAACTGCTAAAGAGACGGACAAGAATGTGGCACAAGCTTAAACCCAGGGGGACAGATCAGCGAGATATTATAAATGGTCTTGATAAAGATAGCTGTGCTATCGAATGCCGAGGTGCGGCACATTGTGAACGGGACAACCGCTCCATGTCTTGCAGAACTTTTCCATTTTTCCCGTACCTTACTAAGGGGCGAGAATTTGTAGGTCTAGCCTATTATTGGTCTTTCGAAGACCGTTGTTGGGTGATAGCTAATCTAAGGATTGTAGATAAAAGTTTTATAAAACAGTTTGTTTATGTTTATGAATATTTGTTCCAGAAGGATGATGCGTGGCAACAAGCGTATCATGCTGAATCAGCATCCATGCGCCGTGTATTTTCCCGTTGGAAAAGAAGAATTCCTCTTATCGGGCGTGCAGGGGAAAAACTTTGGGTACTGCCGAATTCGGGTGGGGAGATTGTTCCGGCTAAGGAAAGAGAGTTCAAACTGCCTGACGGTATCAGCCTTTATTGACACTGCCAGCCCCTAAATCATTCGCAGAGGTAGGCTTAGTTGTATTACAGACTGGATGCTCCACCCTCTTGAACGGAGGGGAGGAGCACATGTTGGAGGGAGCCATGGTGGATAAAGTGAGGGTTGCCGCGGTGCAATTTTCAGTGACTGATGACGAAGCTGAAAACCTTACCACTTGTTTGCGAATGATTGATCAAGCAGCCGCCCACGAACCTATGCTCATGGTGCTCCCAGAATTTGTAAATCGTGCATGTTTGGTCCGCGATTTTGATAAAGGCTATGCGCAGGCGATTAGCCTGGATGGACCCTTTCTTGAATCTATTTCTGGTAAGGCGATCGAACACCAATGCCACATTGTTATTAATTGTACCGTGCGGAGGGCCAACAATACCGTTAGTGACACAAATATTCTTATCGGTCCCGATGGTAAGCAACTCGCTACTTCCGATAAACAAGTGTTGATTGGAGCCGAGAACGAGTATATCGCGAAAGGAACCGAACTGTGCCCTATCATTCAGACCTCTATTGGCCGTATCGGGATGTTGTCATGCATGGATGGTGTGTTGCCGGAAACCGCCCGTGGCGTTGCTCTGCGAGGTGCTCAGATTATCTGCAATACGCTGAATTCCTTCGCGTTAGATGAATCTACATTGCACATCCCGGTTAGAGCTTCTGAGAATAAGGTGTTCGTGGTGGCTGCTAATAAAGTTGGGCCACTTTTACCACCTGAAGTAACACGAGATGTTGCACAAACCTTCGGTCGTAATCCAAGCGACTTTGATGGTGCCGGTGAAAGCCAGATTGTTGCTCCGGATGGTACTATCCTTGCGCGGGCGCCCTTTGACGAGGAAGGCGTGGCTGTGGCAGATATCGATATCGCTCTTGCCGATAAGAAAATTCGCCCTGATGGAACTGATATTTATGCTGCTCGGCGTCCAGAAATTTATGGTCCTATTGCTGTGCGGTCCTCGACTACTAGTCGTAGTTCTGCACTTAACAAAATTGAAGTGGCTGTCTATCAGACAGATAAGAATGCTGAAGATCCAATCCAAGAAGCTGTGCAATCCATAACAGATGCAGCTGCCCAGGGAATTCATCTGGTCGTGTTGCCAGAACTCTTTTACCTTTTAGAAGGTATAACAGATGATCCGATCGAGGCAGTTAAAGCCGGTGACTGTGCTACCAAAGTCCTGCAAGAAGGTTTGTTGGGAACGGAGACCTATGCTGTGACCACAGTAGTGGCAGATGGACATAATGGCTCGTATCAACACTGTGCAGTTTTGGTGGGTGCAGATGGTGTTGTCTTGCGGCAACGGCAAATGCATCCCTGTGCACGTCATCCTTGGGCTACTGACTTAGGCGATGAAATCGTTACAGCTGATATGTTCTGGGGCCGACTCGCATTGGTCGCTGGCGGGGATGTTATTTTTCCCGAAGCCTATCGTTTGGCAACCCTCAAGGATGCACATGTGGTGGCCTCGCCGACGGCCCTACTCGAGAGGTGGGAAGTTGAGACCGGTTTGATCGAACGGGCTGCCGAAAACCGTATCGCTGTGGTGGCGGCAACACGGCCCAACAATACTTGTACTAGTGTGATTGCTGCTTCCACTATTGAGTTTTCTAGTTTCGATAAGCCATTCAGGCGGTTTCTTAACTACCCAGAAGTTACCGTCGCAGATGTTGAACCGGGCCTCACCAAGGCAGTGGTTTATCCGATTGCTGCCTCTAACCGCAGTATGAGTCCTAATACTAATGTTCTCGAAAATCGGCCCATTTCTCTGCTTGGACCCATGTTAAGATCTAACAAAGAAAAACAGTAGTTAATCAGGTACAACTATCTTGATTTTGGGGCGGACAATAGAGGTGTAGTGCTGTAGTACCTTGAGAAGGGCTACAATGGTTGACTTCTCTAATAATTACCTACAAGGGCTTTATGAATTTCAGGGTCATGCGATCGCTTTCGCCTATCGCGGAGTACTGTTCTCTTTCTTCTTCAGAAATACCAAAAAAGAACGGCGATAAGGATAAAGGACCCTGCGGGTGGTCCCTGGTATCTTTAGGGTTAGCGTTGATCTCGGAAGAGCCGAGTAGGACAAAACCGGCGTCTTCTATAATTCTAGTCGCGTAATCTTGACGAACATATAGTTTTGTGGCTGTTGGATCCTGCGTTTTTCGGGGGTCTCCCCGATGCTGCTCTATTGCCAATATACCGCCTGGCTTCAGGACCTGAAAGAACGATGCTAGCACGTCCTGATAATAGGGTTCGCGAGGTGTTCCATCATGGAAGCCTTTATCCCACATCCAATTGTGCAGGTTGCGAATGGTAATAATCATGTCGGCGCATCCGTCATCACCAAACTCGTAATGGCCGCTTCCGAGAGCCCCGATGTATGCATTACCGAATATATCCGGATTTTTTTCTACTAACTCAATAAACTCTTGCCGCTGCTGGTTTAATAGATCCGTTGGATTGTTAGGCGGGAAAGTTGCTGCAATATATAGGCCTTTATCCTTCACCAATGGTGCAATTATTTTGCTATACCATCCCACGAACGGCCAAATTTCTACCACGGTCATATACTCATGGATGCCAAAAAACATTAAGGTTTCCAGAGGGTGGCGGTAGCTGTCCCTCGCTTTATCTTCCTTCGAGCGATGCTCTCCGGCAATAATAGTTTGGAGCCTGCTGGCAGTTGTCCCCGAGTTCTGACTGGGAAGCGGCATGGTGCTACTTACTTTCAGTTTTGGCAGAATGGTTGCCTAACGTAGTCGCTTGAATGATCTATCTAGCCTTAGGGCGTCTGCCCAGGTGCTGGGCTCTGTTAGTTTAGCTCGGCCAGTCCACGACCAAAGAATTATAACGGCACGACCCACCAGGTTTTCGGCCGGCACAAAACCCACGCCAACGCGCTCAGGAAACCGGCTATCGAGTGAATTATCGCGGTTATCTCCGATGCCAAAGTAGTGGCCATCCGGCACATGGAATGGTCCCACATTGTCTCCCAAGCTGTTACTTAGCCAATCGAGCGTTGTAAAGGTTCGGCCACTTGGTAAGGTTTCTTCGATCTGAGCAACACGGCGGATATTACCCTTGCGGTCTTGAAAGACGAAATCCTCAAGCTTTGTACGCTTTACTGCTTGTTGGTTGATATATAGAAAACCACTACGCATCTCTATTACGTCGCCAGGTAAACCAATGATGCGTTTGATGTAGTCGGTCTCGCCATCTCGTGGAAGTTTGAACACGGCAATATCTCCGCGTTCTATTGGTTGCGCAAATATGCGCCCAGAGAAAATACGGGGGCTACCGAATATAGAGTGACGGCTGTACCCGTAGGCAAACTTCGAGACCTCGAGGCGATCACCTACTAGAAGGTTAGGCACCATAGATTCGCTCGGGATATAATATGATCCGAAGGCAAAAGACCGGAATAGGAAAACTAGTCCTAATACAACTGCCCAATTCATTAACTCACGTTTCATTATGAAAACTCGCTACTACGAACGTGGCTGTCGGCGATACCAAATTCATTGACAAACCTTATCATTTTATATGAGGAAAAATCGTGAGTGAGCCTGCCTGTAAATATAGTTTTTCATATAAAATAACAAGCTAGATGGAAAACCCTTTGGGCGACGTCTGTGCAATGTTGCTCGATTAGATTGCAATCATTCCTCACCGGCAATACCAGTATCTAGAAATCTTTCTATTTCGTTGTTTGTATAACCAAGACTCAAGAGTATTTCACATGTGTGCTGACCTTGGCGCGGTAGGTCGCCCCTGCCACTAATTCGATCTCCGTCCAAGGATATGGGGATGGCCGGGAGTTTTGCAGCTTCGCCAGCTTTAGCACCATCCGTTAGGGTAAGGTTTACAAATCCAGAAGATGCGTTGAGGTGGGGGTCATCGAGTAGCTCATGCGGTTTTGCAATAGGTGCGAAGGGCGTGCCGACAGATTCAAGCTTTGCCATAAGATTAGCTTTTGAGAAGTTCTTAAAAAGTTCGTCAATTTGTGGCTTGAGCCACTCTCTTGCATCGACTCGCCCGTTGTTGGTTCGTAAGTCTTGTTTTTCCCAAAGATCATCGAGTTCGAAGGCTTCACAGAATTGTTGCCATTGGGTATCGGATACCACACCAACAAAGACACGGTCATTGTCTTGGGTTTCGAATACGTCATAAATGGCCCAAGCGGAGATGCGAGCGGGCATGGGGTTTGGGGGCGTGCCGGTAACCGCATACTGGGCCATATGTTGTCCGACTAAATAAACAGTTGTTTCATACAGGGATGCCATCACTTGCTTACCCTTGCCGGTAGTCTGGCGTTCGTAAAGGGCAGATAGGATTCCGATGGCGCCAAACATACCACCGGTGATATCAATAACGCTGGCTCCTGCTCGTAACGGACGTCCTGGGGGTCCTGTCATGTATGCTAAACCACCCATCATCTGCGCTACTTCATCGAGGGCTGTGCGTTTTTCGTAGGGGCCTGGCAGGAAACCTTTTTCTGAACAGTAGATCAGCCTGTTATTGATCTTCTTTAGATCTTCGTAACCGAATCCAAGCTTTTTCATGGCACCGGGTCGGAAGTTCTCGATCACTACATCTGCATTCCTCATCAGATCAAGGGCGATGCTATGACCTGTCTTGTCTTTGAGGTCCAGGCAGATGGATTTCTTATTGCGGTTAAACATAGGAAAGTATCCCGCACCGGAGCCCTTTAGACGCCGCGTTTTGTCACCTTTTAATGGCTCTATCTTGATGATTTCTGCACCCATATCCCCAAGAATAGCCCCGACTGCGGGTCCCATAACCATGTGGGTAAACTCGACAACTTTGATGCCAGAAAGTGGAAGTTTTTTTGCCATACGAAATACCTTAAATTTTTCTATTTAGTTAGTTCCCCGAGCAAAGAATCGAGTGTTATTAGCCGATCATAGCCGTTGTCTTGGCGAGAACAAGAGGTGTGGTTTTGCAATGTTTTCTTATCCGATTTTTTTGTACCTTGATAGTTCGTTGTTGCTGCAATCGGGCACGTCTAGAAGCACTTCTCCAATAATCCCATTATGCAGTAGGCCATCCTGTTTCAAGATCAATCAGCACGGTATGTTTGGCGATGGCGCAGATTTCCTGTAAATCATATATAGAGATAATCATAATATAAGGCAGCCGCTACTATTCAGACTTTCAAGCGAGTGCATGGGGAAGGGGCGATGACTAATAAGATTGATGGCATTGACGTATTGATTTCAGAAGTGGGGCCGAGGGATGGGCTTCAGGCTGTCCAGTCTATAATGCCAACAAGTGCCAAGAAAGCCTGGATTAAGGCTGAAGCCGAAGCCGGTGTTTCAGAGATTGAAGTGGGCTCCTTTGTTCCACCTAATTTGTTGCCTCAGATGGCCGACACCTCAGAGATAGTCCAATACGCTTGCTCAATACCAGGTTTAACGGTAGCTGCGCTGGTGCCTAATTTTAAGGGGGCACAAAACGCTATCACCGCTGGGGCCCATAAGCTCACTCTCCCCTTATCGGTGTCTGAAACCCATAGCCAAGCTAATCTCAAAAAAACCCACGAACAAGTTCTGGACGAAGTGTGTAAAATTGTTGCCTTGATTAAGGCTCTTCCACCTGGTAGGCGACCGCATTTTGAAGGCGGATTGTCTACGGCTTTTGGCTGTACACTGGAAGGTATCGTGCCTCAGGCTAAGGTTGTCACCATGGCTGAAAAACTTATTAGTCTGGGGTGTGACGAAGTGGGTCTCGCTGACACTACCGGTTATGCTAACCCCATCCAGGTCAAGAATATGATCAATGCTATCTGGGCTGCGGTTGGTCAGGACAAAATGACTGGTATCCATTTACATAATACACGGGGACAGGGTCTAGCTAATGTTATGGCGGCACTCGATGTGGGCTTGACGACGCTCGATAGTTCTCTCGGTGGTCTTGGAGGTTGTCCCTTCGCACCGGGTGCGTCGGGTAATATAGTCACCGAGGATCTTGTATTTATGCTCGATTCCATGGGGTACAAGACGGGGATAGACCTTGAGAAGCTCATGGTCGTTCGAGACATAGTCATCAATGCTTTGCCCGAGGAGAAAATGTACGGTTACACTCCTGATGCAGGGTTGCCCAAGGGCTACCAAATTGGTGCCGTTGGCTGGGGTTTATCCCGTGTCGGCTAAGCGGGGGAATAATTCTTAGTTAAGTTAAGTTAAGTTAAGTTAAGTTAAGTTAAGTTAAGTTAAGTCCAATCTACCCGCGATAGGCTGATCCGGTATGCCTTCAAGCTACGGCAAATTAAGAAAGTACCGAGGGTGCCAGAAACTCCAGATACCAACGCCATAGAATAATGGATTTTTTGTGGGTCCCCGAAGACATTGTCAGTCACCCAACCCATGACGAAAGGTCCGAGGCCGGCGGCAAGTAGCCCGAGAACTAATATGTATATAGCGGTAACTTGCCCCCGAAACTGATTCGGTGTTATTTCGTTGATGGCCATTAACGCTTGCGCTGGTGGATAGTTAACTACGAGTCCTGTGATGGCAAAAACTGCAATTGCTGTTCCTGGCGTTGGCATTAATGGTGCAATGGTAGAACCCACTGTCGTGCCAACACAGCCAACTAAAACACACCTCATTACACCATCGGAATAGCCTTTATCTTTGAACCAGTTAGAGACGTATCCACTTGATACGGCGCTAAAGATACCAGCTGCCCCGCCAAAAACCCCATATGTCACAGCAAACTGGGCCGGACCCCAATCGTGAATGCGAGAAAAGAAGGACGGCATCCAATTAATCCAGCCGTAAACCGCAAGAAACACTAGAGCTACGCCGGCGTTGTGACAGAACAGAGTCATTTTGTTAGCTTTGATAAAAGCAATAGTTTCGGAGATAGGGGTCGTTCCTCCCACTTTGGAAGAAATATTAAGCCTTTTTGGCTCCCTAACCGTAAAAGCTAACAATAGCGTCGGAATTATTCCACCGAGACCAACAATTATGAAAACTGCTTGCCACGCCTTTACGTCGCCAATTACGGGCAAAGCAAATGTTGAACCATCCGCACTGTTGGCCATTACAAAACCAATGACAGCACCACCAGTCAAATACGTAAGCACCGTTCCAAAAGCCGTGGACATAGTATAAACGCCAAAGGCTTTCGGGCGTGTTCGTGGTTTAAAATAATCGCCGATAAGCGAAGCTGCACAGGGGTTTAGTGTTGCCTCGCTGATTCCGACGCCAGCACGAACGCCAAATAAACCTGCAAAGCTGCTCACAAAACCGCCAGCTGCAGTCATGAGACTCCATATTCCCGATCCTGCCGTGAGCAACGTTTTTCTATTAAAGCGGTCCGCTGCCCAGCCGAGTGGCAGTCCGAAGAGTGTATAAAATAAAGCAAAAGCGAGGCCCTGTATAATACCCATTTGCGAGTCCGATAGACCGATATCAGCCTGAATAGCGGGTGTGATGAGGCCTACTATAATTCGATCTATAAAGCCAAAAACATAAGCTAGACAAATAATACTCAGGCAATACCAGGCGTATTTCTGGTTTGGATACTCTGAATCTTGACTTAGGTTATTTTCTGGCGACGTCGCTGTATCTGCCATACTTCCCCAAACTCCCGCTATCGTGCTGGGTAATGATGTAGCAGGCTTCAGCTTTGCGCACCAGAACCTTAGAGCTCAATTCAAGCCATGAATTCCTATCCAAAACCGGAGTATGATATAAATAAGTTACTCGCAACCAAATTTACCGGCATAGGAGATCACAATGACGGCTTTGCAAGATGTCGAAGGCCTTGTGAAGACAACACACAACGAAAGTGCACGGCAAGCGTTCATTTCAGCCCTGCGGAAGCACATAATGGTAGATATGCGAGAAAACCTGCGTGGTCATTATGAGCAAGATGTAAAGCCGGCGTATGCAAGGACAAACGGTTCTTTTCCGCAGAACGGAGAAGAAGTGCGGGCCGTGCTTGATGACGACTTGTATTATCAGATGTGGGGCACTATGAGATATAACGCTCAAGAAATGACCTGGGCTTCCGTTCAAGAGCCTATTGAGCGATCTTTACCAGATATGATAGAAGTTGCTTGTATAGCCGCCAAGTCTAAGAGGGCCGGTGGATCTTTATCCCTTAACCCGAAAATAGAAATCCCCGATTATGTTACCGCTATGGACGTGCATTTAATGCCTGGTTGCTTCCATTCGGAATTTGCAAAGGACGACGTAGCCCAAGGTGCAGTACTATCCTATGGTGGTCGTGTCTTTTCAGGAGGTATGGTTCACCGCCGAGGAGGAGGAGGTGTGGTAGCTGAGTCCATTGCTCAGTATATCAAGCATAAGTATCCGGGGTTTGAGCCACGCAAGATTCTGGATCTCGGCTGTTGTTCTGGCCGCAATCTCTTCCCCTATGCGAAAATTTTTTCGGGTATTGAGGCATATGGCATCGACGTTGCAGCGCCAGTGTTACGTTATGGGCATGCAATGTCAGAATACAACGGGCAAGCCATCCATTATGCGCAACAGAACGCTGAAGCACTAGAGTTCAAAGACAATATATTTGATGTCGTAACTTCCAGTTTTTTCCTTCATGAACTTCCTGTTAAAAGCACGGTGCAGGTATTTTCGGAGGCGCTTCGAGTTCTCAAACCCGGTGGTATCATGATTCATATGGAGCTGCCGCCCAATTCGGAATGTGATCCATTCTACGCGTGCTATCTCGACTGGGA
>Ga0315336_1001076_pt1 | contig 59181 bp, 54 predicted proteins | sample ASW5metaG_FD_204512 | JGI IMG/M metagenome (GOLD analysis project Ga0315336, IMG submission 204512) | Ammonia-oxidizing marine archaeal communities from Monterey Bay, California, United States - ASW #5 | ecosystem: Environmental > Aquatic > Marine > Intertidal zone | place: USA: California...
TACGGCGGACAGTTCTATGCACTGTTCTTCCTGACCCAGACGCTGAAGGTGCCGGCTGTGACCGCGTGGATCATGATCGTGATCGCGCTGGCTCTCGGCACGCCATTCTTCATCTTCTTCGGATGGCTGTCGGACAAGATCGGCCGCAAGCCGATCATTCTGGCAGGTTTCCTGCTGGCGGCGTTGACGTACTTCCCGATCTTCCAGGGAATTACCCACTTCGCCAACCCGAAGCTCGAAGCAGCATTGGCCAAGTCGCCGGTGACGGTGATCGCCGATCCGGCAAAGTGCTCCTTCCAGTTCAAGGCAACGGGTACCGAGAAGTTCACAACGGGTTGCGACGTCGCCAAATCGACGCTGGTCAACCTCTCCGTGAACTACCAGAATCAGGCTGCACCGGCCGGCACCGAAGCTTCGGTCAAGGTCGGCGATCAGACGCTGGTTTCGGGTACGCCGGACTTCGCGAAGAACCTTGCTGCTGCCATCGCAGGTCATGGCTATCCGGCATCGGCAAATCCTGCCGAGATCAACATGGTGATGACCGTGTTGCTGCTGTGGGTTCTGGTGATTTACGTCACCATGGTCTACGCGCCGATTGCAGCATTGCTGGTTGAACTGTTCCCGAGCCGCATCCGCTACAGCGGTCTGTCGCTGCCGTATCACATCGGCAACGGCTGGTTCGGCGGCTTCCTGCCCGCAACGGTGTTCGCCATCGTAGCCGCAACCGGAAACATCTATTCCGGCCTGTGGTATCCGATCGCGATTGCGCTGATGAGCCTTGTGGTCGGCTTCCTGTTCCTGCCGGAAACCAAGGACGTCGATATCACCAAGTAACGATAGAGAGTCAGGCGGCACATGCCGCCTGACCTTTCCATCCAGACAAAACGGCCGCGGAGCGATCCGCGGCCGTTTTTTGATCTCCATGCCGTGCTGGCCTGAAATCGCCTCGTTCAGATTTTCTCGGACAACCGCTTCTGGAGGCGCACCGCCATCTCGATCAGGCGATCCCAAACACGATCGATCAATGCCAGAAGCTTTTCGTGTTCAGGCGGCAGTTGCAGTTCGATCTTGCGGTCAGGCGACGCATTCCTGTCTGGCGACGCCTGTGCGCCTTTCTTCGAATCTTCCTTGGCGAGCGGTGAATCGGTCTTGCCGGTGACGGTATCGCGCTGAGCCAGTTGCTCCCGGAGTTTCTTGTTGTCGGCCTGGAGCCGGCCGATTTCGGTATCGAGTGCCGCCCGCTCATCGGCAACCAGCCGGCAGGTCCAGCCGCTCTTGTTGACACAGATCGACACCACGCCATTACGGGTGTCGAGCCGCAGGAACCCGTCCGTGACCGGTGACAATGTGTAACGGCCATTCTCGGTATCGGGCACGGCCTGCGCGCACGCCTCATGACCGAGCATCAGCGTCGCCGCCAATGCCATCGCTGCAACCATATGATCCGGACGCATGGGCTCCCTCATCGCGATAGGCGGCTAGCCGTCCTCACACCTCAGAAGTGTAGGCCTTGCGACCGGACTTCAACGCGTCAGCAAGCAATTCGATCCGATCCTGCCCCCAGAAAACCTCGCCATCGAGCACCCAGCAAGGCGATCCGAACACGCCGGATGCAATGGCATCCTGGCGGTTCTGCTCATAGGCAGCACCGATCTCGGCCGAGGCCGCCTGCGCAACAAGCTTCGCGCCCGGCAACCCGGCCTCATCGGCCAGCCGCGTCACGGTGGCCGGATCTGCGTGATTGAGCTCCTGCTCCCAGAGACCCGCGAAGGCGCGGCGCATAAACGGCTCGGGATTAAGCCCCGCCATCACCGCGGCAACAGCCACACCGTCGGCAAGCCGGGGATCGGCCGGGAAAAACTGAGGCTTGAGGTTGAACGTCAGGCCGCGCTTCTCCCGCCAGCGCTGCAACTCCATCATCCGGTAGCGCTGCCGGGCCGGGTGACGTTTCGCCAGCGGCAAGCCGCCCGTTTCAGAAAAGACCTCGATCAAGAGAACCGGCTTGTAATTGACCTTCAAGTGATGCGCGGCCGCGAGATCCTCAAACAGCGCATGTCCGATGTAAGCCCAAGGCGATTGCAGCGAAAAATAGTAGTCAATCTGGCGCGCCATCGGTCCTCCGGCTGCACGAATTCAGGAAGCTTTGCTCTTATCACAAGCAGGCCAAATCACACCCGCTGGAGCGACATTGTGTGTCGCGATTATCGCAGTGCGGCGAGTGCGCGCAGCGGTCTCCTTTTCTCTTCAATTTTCCAAACCATTTCAAAGCGATAGGCGTCAATCAGGCAATCTTGACTTGACCGTAGGCCGTCAGTATGGTCCGCGCGGTTTTCGTGGGTGGCGGGGCGTTTTTCTCTTAATCGCGCGACGGGGCGTGGGTGTCGACGGCAATGGCGGACGGCACGCACAACAACGGTCGCGGCGAGGGGGAACGAGACAAACCGCCTGCCGACGAAGCTGCGCTCTCCGCAAGGCTCGACCGTCTGAATCATCGGCTTTCCGAAGTCCGGAAAGACCGCAAGAATCAGACAGATCAGTCAGGAAGCGGGGCTGCCTCCTCCAACGCATCCGCGATGGCACGGGGGTTTCGCCTCTCCTCCGAATTGATTGCAGGTGTCATTGTCGGAGCGGTCATCGGCTGGGGCATCGACCGTCTTTTGTCGACATCCCCCTGGGGTCTGATCGTGTTTTTTCTGCTTGGCTTCACCGCCGGCGTGATCAACGTGATGCGGGCCGCCGGCGTTGCAAATCGCGACGCGTCCGACCGTTCCTGACAGAAACCGACGATCGACCCTGGGAATCGCCTTGGGAATTTCAAGCCAGTTCGCTGGCGGGTGTTACTGTCCGGCACGCCGGCAAAGATGAAAGACGAACGTGGATGGCCGATCCGATCCATCAATTTGAGATCCACAAGATCTTCTCGCTGGGCCATATCGGCGGCCAGGAGATCGCGTTCACCAATTCATCGGCCTACATGTTCGGTGCGGTCGCCGTCGTTTCGCTTCTGATGATTGGCGGCAGCGCCGCACGCCGTCTCGTCCCTGGCCGCTTCCAGTCCGTTGCCGAACTGTCCTACGAATTCGTTGGGAATACGCTGAGAGAAAGCGTCGGCGACGAAGGCATGAAGTTCTTCCCCTTCGTGTTCTCGCTGTTCATGTTCATTCTGACAGCGAATCTGATCGGCATCATTCCCTACACCTTCACCGTGACCAGCCACCTCATCGTCACGCTGGCGCTGGCCCTGATGGTGTTCCTGACCGTGCTGCTCTACGGCCTCTACAAGAACGGCTTCAAATTCTTCAAGCTGTTCGTGCCCTCGGGCATTCCCCTCTATATCCTGCCGCTGATCGTCGTGATCGAGGTGATCTCGTTCCTGTCGCGGCCGGTGTCCCATTCGGTGCGTCTGTTCGCAAACATGCTGGCGGGTCACATCACCCTCAAGGTGTTCGCAGGCTTCGTCACGTCCCTGAGCGCGCTCGGCGCACTCGGCATTTTCGGTTCGGTATTGCCGCTGGCGATGACGACCGCGCTGACCGGCCTCGAACTTCTCGTGGCTTTCCTGCAGGCCTACGTCTTCACCATCCTGACCTGCATCTACCTCAACGACGCACTTCATCCCGGACACTGAATTCAAGACCGGATTTCGCTTAAATCCACTGACACCAACATCCCAAGAAGGAGTTTCACCATGGATCCAGTTGCAGCAAAGTACATCGGCGCCGGCATCGCTTGTCTCGGCATGGGCGGCGCAGGTATCGGCGTCGGCATGATCTTCAGCCAGTTCCTCAACGGCGCGCTGCGCAATCCTTCGGCTTCGCAGGGCCAGTTCGCTAACCTGATCTTCGGCTTCGCCGTGACGGAAGCGCTCGGCATCTTCTCGCTGCTGATCGCACTGCTGCTGCTGTTCGCCGTCTGATTTCAGATGACGTGTTCGCCGCGGCCTCGTTGATGCGCCGCGGCTGACACTTACAGGAGACGCTCATGGCGACGGGTCAGGGCACTGCAAAGGGCACGACCGCCCACACCGAAGCAGACGGCCATGGCAAGGCGGGTTTCCCGCCTTTCCAGAAGGAGACGTTTGCCTCGCAGTTGGTGTCGTTCGCGATCGCCTTTGCGTTGCTTTACTTCATTGTGTCGAAGTTCGCGCTTCCGCGCGTCGGCGGCATCATCGCGAACCGCGAAGGCGTGATCGAAAAGGATCTCGCCGAAGCGCAGAAGCTGAAGGACGAGTCCGATCAGGCTCTGAAGGCTTATGAAACCGAACTCGCCGATGCGCGGGCGCGGGCTCAGGCCATCGGTTCCGAGACCCGTGACAAGCTGAATGCGCAGGCCGAAAGCGACCGCAAGGCGCTGGAGACCAGCCTCGCGGCCAAGCTTGCCGACGCCGAAAAGACCATTGCCGCAACACGTTCAACCGCGATGGGCAATGTCCGCTCGATCGCATCGGATGCCGCTGCAGCCATCGTTCAGCGTCTCACCGGCGTTGCGCCCGACAGCAAAACTGTCGATAGCGCCGTCGATGCGTCCTTGAAGGGATAACGACGATGTTCCAAGCAGAATTCTGGGTCGCCGTCGCTTTCTTCATCCTGATGGGCGTGTTCGGCTATTTCGGTGTTCACCGCACCATCCTGCGGGCACTCGATCATCGCCGCGATCGGATTCAGAAAGAACTCGACGACGCCCGCCGCCTCAAGGACGAGGCTGTGAAGCTGGTCGAGGAATATCGCGCGCGCCGCGCCAGCGCCGAACGCGAAGCACAGGACATCATCACCAGCGCCAAGGCCGATGCCGAACGCATCGCGTCCGAAGCCAAGGCGAAGATGGAAGACTTTGTTACCCGCCGCACCAAGACCGCGGAGAGCAAGATCGCCCAGGCTGAAACCCAGGCCATCGCCGATGTCCGTGCTGCTGCAGCCGATGCTGCCGTGACCGCCGCCTCGTCGATCATGACGCAGTCGGTCAAGGGTTCGGTCGCCGACGGCCTGATCGCCAAAGGCATCCAGGACGTTCGCAGCAAGCTGAACTGACACTCCACACGATCTTATAAAAAAGCCGGCCTCGTTGATTCGAGGCCGGCTTTTTATTTTTTAGATGTGGCGCTTTACTTCTTACGCTTACGCGCAGCCGGTTCCGGCTTCAGCGCCGCCGGATCGAACCCGATATAGAAGATGTATTTGTCGTTCGCAGCTTCCGTCGGCGCCGGATAGACGATGTCCTCGGCGACAATGCTGAACTCGGAGTTGTCGCCTTCAAGTGCGACAGAGGTACGGAACGCCTTGGTGACGATGACCTTCTCCGGTGCGCCTTCCTGAACGACGGCGACGCGCATCGGCACATCGACAGTCGGTGGCGCGCCCGCAGGCCCGGTGATGATCCGGCCCAGAACGCCGATTCGCACGCTCACCTGGCCATTCTGCAGATTACAGTCGCGCGCGGTGCGAATGATCGATCCCTGATAGCGCAGGTCGTTGCCGGAAGCAGGCTTGCCCGGCAGACCCACTGCGAGCGTGGACGCGCCGAAGCGGATCGCGACGCTCGGGCAGGTCAGATCGCTGTTCTGCGTCGTTTGCGTCGACGGCGTGGACGACGTGCTGGCTTCCTGCGAGTTCGAGCCGAACAGCTGGCTGAAACGGCTGCCGATCGACGAGCCTGTCGACGAACTGCCCGATGAGCCGCCGAACATGCTGCCGCCGCCGCAACCAGACAATGCGGTACTCGCCGCCACGGCCAGCGCAGCCACCGCTGCGCGCTTTAAACGCCTGCCACCCACCATCATTGCTTCCAGTTGGCCCAAAGATCGGAAAGGAACTGAGACGGCCTTATAGCAGGGCAAAGACGGCGAACCAAAGGCGCAAGGCGGTCCTCCAGACCGCTGGTTAACCGCGAAAATCCTCGTCCAGCAGGCCATACAGATAGTGGTCCTGCCAGACCCCGTTGATGCACAGGTAACGCCGCGCCAGCCCCTCGCGGGCAAAGCCGCATTTTTCGAGAACCCGGATCGAGGACTGGTTGGTCGGGATACAGGCCGCCTCGACGCGATGCAGATTAAGCTCGCCGAACAGGGTTGGCAGCAGCACCCGCAGCGCCATGGTCATGTAACCCTTGCCGGCATGGGGCTGGCCGACCCAGTAGCCGAGAGTGCCCGCCTGCACGATCCCGCGCCGCACATTGGCGAGCGTGACCCCGCCCACCAGCGCGCCATCGTCCTCGCGAATCACCACAAAAGGATAGGCCCTGTCCTCGGAAATATCTTCGGCATAGCGCCGCAACCGGCGGCGGAATCCCGAGCGGGTCAGGTCGTCGGACGGCCAGATCGGCTCCCATGGTGTCAAAAAGGTCCGGCTGATCTCGCGCAGCTCACTCCACTGCGGATAGTCGGACATTTGCGGCGCGCGCAACAGAAGCCCGTGTCCGCGCGGGGCGAGCGCCGGAGCCGTCGTCGTGGGAAGGCGAAACAGGGCCATGCCGGACCCCTTTCAGACAATCAGGTGCGTTCATGCACCACCGGATACCGATGATAACCCGAACTCGGCGCGATTGTCGCGTGGTTCTCGCGTTAGTGCAGGAGCGCCTTGGCCTTCGGGCGCGCCAAACCTTCGGCCAGACTGACCGCGGTATCGAGCCCGCGGCCGCCACCGAGTGCGACGACCACGGGTCGGCTGCGGCTGAGCAATCCGCGCGCCGCGTTACGGGTCGATTCCACGCTCACCGCATCGATCCGCGCCACCAGTTCGTCCACCGTCAGCGGGCGGCCGTAAGCAAGGATATGCCGCGCCATCTGCTCGGCGCGCGCGCTGCAGCTTTCCATCCCCATCAGGAGACCGGCCTTCATCTGCGCCTTGGAGCGCGCGATTTCCTTTTCGGTCAGGGTTTCGACCGCGTTGTTCATCTCGTCGACGATGACTTCCACCATCTCCGGCGCATCGGCGGGATCTGTCCCGGTATAAAGCCCGAAAAATCCAGTGTCGGAATAGGCCGCGTGGAAGCTGTAGATCGAATAGCAAAGCCCGCGCTTCTCGCGAACCTCCTGAAACAGACGCGACGACATACCGCCGCCGAGGATGTTGGAGAACACCTGCACGCTAAACAGCGACAGATCCGATTGCGGAACGCCTTCGAGCGCCAGCGTCAGATGCGCCTGTTCGAGATCGCGATGAATGACGCGGCTGCCGCCCTTGCCGAACATCGCGGGCACGGGTTTCGGCGCAGGCGTGCCGGCAAAACTTGAAAAGCGCTGCTCGGCTTCAGCCACCACATGCTTATGATCGACGGCGCCCGCGGCAGCCACGACCATTTCGGGGCCGCGATAATGCGTGGTCAGATAGTTGTTCAGGTTGTCGCGGTTGAAGGTCGCCAGCGTCTGCGGCGTCCCGAGCAGCGAACGGCCCAGCGGCTGATCCGGATAACACAACTCGCTGAGATGCTCGAAGATCACATCGTCCGGCGTATCCTGCGCAGCACCGATTTCCTGCTCGATGACGCTCTTCTCGCGCTCCAGCTCTTCGGCGTCGAAGGACGGATTGGCGAGAATGTCCGAGAGCACGTCGAGCGCCAGCGGCACGTCGGCCTTCAGCACGCGCGCATAATAAGCAGTGGATTCGTTGCTGGTGGCGGCATTGAGATCGCCGCCTACCGCCTCGATCTCCTCGGCGATTTGCTGCGATGTGCGCCGGGTCGTGCCCTTGAAGGCCATGTGTTCGAGCAGATGCGACATGCCATGCTCGTCGGCTTTTTCGTCGCGGCCGCCGACGCCGGTCCACACACCGAGTGCGGCGGTTTCCAGATGTGCCATCGTATCGGTGACAACCGTCAGTCCGGAGGCCAGCTTGGTGATTTCAACGCTCATCCGGCGACTCCCTGCTTCGCGGCTCGGCTCACTGAGAGAATGAACCGCTCGATCTCCGTCTGATCGTTCTTCATGACCTTGATGTGTTCGGACTTTGTCATCAGCCCGTCGAGCCATGCCGGCAGCGGCGGACGAACGCCGCACGCAGCCTCGACAGCATCGGGAAACTTCGCGGCATGCGCCGTCGAGAGCACGATGTTCGGAACGGTCGACACCGGCTTGTCCTGATCGGCGACGGCTAGTGCCACGGCTGTGTGCGGATCGACCAGTTCGCCCGCCTCGCGCCATGCGGCGCGAATCGCGGCACTCGTCTCCGTCTCGTCGGCGCGGCCCGCGTCGAAATCCTCACGAACATTTTTCAACACCGCATCGCTCAGCATGAAGCGGCCCGACTGCGCCAGCGAGCCCATCAGCGCGCGGACGACGGCGCTGTCGCGGCCGGTGGCCTCGAACAGCAATCGCTCGAAATTCGACGATATCTGGATGTCCATCGACGGCGACGTTGTGGCGTGGACCTGCTTCACCTCATAGATGCCGGTCTTGAGCGTGCGCGCCAGAATGTCGTTGACGTTGGCGGCAATGCGCAGCCGCCGGACCGGAAGGCCCATGCGCTTGGCGACGTAGCCGGCAAAAATGTCACCGAAATTTCCGGTCGGCACGGTGAAGTCGACCTCGCGCGCAGGCGCACCGAGCGCAACCGCAGACGTAAAGTAGTAAACCACTTGCGCGACGATACGAGCCCAGTTGATCGAGTTCACACCGGACAGCGATACGGAATCGCGGAAGGTGTGGTGATTGAACAGCCCCTTCACGATGGCCTGGCAGTCATCGAAGGTGCCGTCGATGGCCAGCGCATGCACGTTCGATGCACCGCTGGTAGTCATCATCCGCCGCTGCACATCGGAAATACGCCCGTTGGGAAACAGCACAATCAGATCGGCATTGTCGCGGCCGGCAAACGCATCGACAGCGGCGCCGCCGGTGTCACCCGAGGTCGCAACCACGATGGTGGTGCGCTGTCCGCGCTTGGCCAGCACATGATCCATCAACCGCGACAGCAACTGCATCGCCACGTCCTTGAACGCGAGCGTCGGCCCGTGAAACAGTTCAAGCACGAACTGATGCGGCCCGATCTGGCTGAGCGGCACCACAGCCGGATGCCGGAAGGTGGAATAGGCCTCAAAGGCCATGCGGCCGAGATCGGCTTCTGAAATTTCATCCGCGACAAACGGACGGATCACTTCAACCGCGACTTCCCAATAGGGGCGGCCGAAAAATCCGGCGATGGTCTCGTGGCTGAGTTGCGGCCAAACTTCCGGGACATACAGGCCGCCGTCGCGGGCAAGCCCGGTCAGCATCACGTCGCAAAAACCTAGGCGGGGAGCTTCGCCCCGTGTCGAAATATAGCTCGTCAAGCGATCCTCCAAAGGCTCAAGCCTGAAGCAAGCCTTTGATAATGTTTGATTATTAACTTCACCCGAGGCGAAATCGAAACGCACCATATCGGCTGCGATCCACCTTCACAAGAAACCAAACCGGCCCGATCAGGCCCGGCGCTGGCCCGCGACCCAGAAGCCGAAGGCCGCCGCGACCACAAGCGCCAGACCGAACCATGTGATCGCGTATTGCAGGTGATCGTCCTTGAGATGCACGTGCAGCGGACCGGGTTTCGGGGTGCCCGAGGCAGGCACCGGCGATTCGAGATCGACATAGAACGGTGCAACCTCACCCCAGCCCAGCACCCGCGCCATCGCCGGGACATCGCGCGTGAACCACAGCCGCTTGCCGGCATCCTCATGCGGCGTCAGCGAACCTGCGGATTCCGGAAAACGCAGATAGCCGGTCAGTTCAACCGGCGTTCCGGTGACGAGCGGTCTGGCGGCGCGGTCCTGCTGCGCGCGATCCTGCATCGTGTTCTGCACGAAGCCTGTATTGACAACGACGCTGCGGCCGTCGGCGAGCCGGGCCGGCAGGAAAGCCCATGTCCCCGGCCCCGTAATATCGTCGCGCACTGCGGAGCCGGAACTGTAGACCATCGCGTCCGGCTTGGCTTCGAACGTCGCCGTGAAACGGACGCGCAGGAACTCGTCATGGGCTGGCGTAAGGCTTTGCCATGCGGCCACCTGTGGCAACGCGCCCGGCGGCTTTGCAAGCCGCTCGGTCAGCGCGGAAATTAATGCGTGCTTCTCGTCCTTGCGGCGAAGCTGCCAGACGCCGAGGCTCACAAGCACCGACACCATGATCAGTGCGATCACGGCAAGGCCGAAAATGCCACGCGGGCGCGCAGGTTTGATTGCGTAAGGCGGATTCATTTCGGTTCACGTTCAACGAGCTGCCCTTCGGCAGCCTTGTGATGATACTGCAAGGCGATCAGCAACGCCTTCATCGACCGCAGCGGCAGCAAAGTGGTCGCCAGGATCAGCGGTCCCCACAGCGCGGCATGAACCCAAAACGGCGGCTGATATTTGATCTCGACGATGAGCGCTGAGCCGACCACGATGAAGCCCGCGATCATGATGATGAACACCGCCGGGCCATCGCCCGCATCAATGAAGGCGTAGTCGAGGCCGCAGGATTCGCAAGCCGGACGCAGCGTCAGGAAGCCTGCGTAAAGCTTGCCCTCGCCGCAGCGTGGACACTTGCACGCAAGGCCCCGCAACGCAGTTTGCGATAAAGCCACCGGGGCATGCCGTTCCATGGCGTCCCTTTCTAAAGAAAAAGGGCGGCACGGCGGCCGCCCTTTTCCTGGATTGTCAGGCGATCAGTGCGCGCCGTGCGCCATGGTCGATGCGCCATGTCCCCAGACATAAATGGCGATGAACAGGAACAGCCAGACCACGTCGACGAAGTGCCAGTACCAGGCGGCGAACTCAAAGCCGAGATGCTGCTTCGGCGTGAAGTGCCCGGCATAGGCGCGCAGCAGGCACACCAGCAGGAAGATGGTGCCGACCAGCACATGGAAGCCATGGAAGCCCGTGGCCATGAAGAAGGTCGCGCCATAGACGTTGCCCGCGAAGGAGAACGCCGCATGGCTGTACTCAAATGCCTGCACGCAGGTGAACAGAGCGCCGAGAACGATGGTGAGGATCAATCCCCACTTCAGGCCCTTGCGGTCGCCCTCGAGCAGCGCGTGATGCGCCCAGGTCACCGTCGTGCCGGAGGTCAGCAGGATCAGCGTGTTGAGCAGCGGCAGATGCCAAGGATCGAAGGTCTCGATGCCCTTCGGAGGCCACACGCCGCCGAACAGCGCATCGCGCGTCGCATGAACCGGATCGGCCGGGAACAGCGCGGCGTTGAAATAGGCCCAGAACCACGCCACGAAGAACATCACTTCGGACGCGATGAACAGGATCATGCCGTAGCGATGATGCAACTGCACGACGCGGGTGTGGTCGCCCTTGTACTGGGCTTCGCGGATCACGTCCGCCCACCAGCTTGCGAAAGTATAAAGGACACCAATAGTGCCGACACCGAACACGATCGGCGCACCGGCGAACATGTGATGCATCCACGTAATGGCGCCGACGGCCATGATGAAGGCCGAGATCGAGCCGACGATCGGCCACGGGCTCGGATCAACGAGATGATAGTCGTGGTGTTTGGCTTGGCCCGTTGCCATGTGGTCTCTCCGTGATGCCGTCATCCGGCGCGTGTCGTCGTTATAGCCGAAAAATCAGAGATTGCCCTTGCGCTTGTCCGGTTCCGTGGCCGCGACGGGCTTCGGGGCCGGATCTTTCACAGGGTAGAAGGTGTAGGACAGGGTGATGGTATTGAGGTCATCGTATTCATGATCAGCGGCCAGCGCCGGATCGATATAGAAGACCACCGCCAGCTCACGCTTCTCGCCGGGGGCAAACGACTGTTCGGTGAAGCAGAAGCAATTGATCTTCTGGAAGAACGCGCCAACCGTCAGGGGCGCAACATTGTACGCGGCAGCGCCCGTGGTGGCGCGCGCAGACTGGTTGGTGACCGTGTAATAGACGGTGACGACCTCACCGATCTTGACGCTGATCTCGTTCTGCTCGGGCTCGAACTTCCACGGCAGGCCGCCGCTGACATTCGAGTCGAAGCGCACGGCAATCCGGCGTTCAAGTGACTTTTCCGGTGTGGACGTTGCCACCTGCGTGGTGCCATTGAAGCCGGTGGTGCGGCAGAACCAGTTGTAGAACGGCACCGCTGCGAAAGACGCGCCAACCATCAGGGCGACGACAAAACCGCAGATCGACGCGACCATCACGTCGCGGCCAACACGTGGCGTTTTACGGGGGCTGGCGGGCTCTTGCGTCATCACCGGCTTCCTCAGATCGGCCGATGAAGGACCGCCGGGCCCTTCACCAACGTGACCGCGAAAAACAGCAGAACGAGCACACCCAAGGCGAGCGCAATCGCAATCGACCGTTCGCGCTGGCGCTTCTTCTGCTCCGGCGTGAGAACGATACCTTGTTGCGGCTTTTTGCTTTCCATGACGACGCCCGCGCTCATGACCAGATCATCCGCGCGACCGCAGACACCATGACTTCACACAGCAGCACGGCAAACAGCGCGAACAGATACAGAATCGAGAACTTGAACAGTCCGCGCGTGGCGCGCAACGCGGCGCTTCCTGTGCGGTCGCGGTACACGCGGATCGCGTACCACATCATGCCGGCACCGAGGATCACCGACGTCACGCCGTAAACGGCGCTGAAATATCCCAGCGGCCATGGCGCAATCGCAACGGCGACCAGCACGATCGTGTAGAGCAGGATCTGCAGCCGCGTCGCATCGGGACCGGCGACGTTCGGCAGCATCGGAATATTGGCACGCGCGTAATCGTCGGTGCGGAACAGAGCCAGCGCCCAGAAATGGGGCGGCGTCCACAGGAAGATGATCAGAAACAGCAGGATCGGCTCGGGCGACAGCGAGCCCGTGGCCGCAGCCCAAGCCACTACCGGCGGCAGCGCGCCTGCAGCGCCGCCGATCACGATGTTCTGCGCGGTCCAGCGCTTGAGCCACATCGTGTAGACCACAGCGTAGAAAAAGATCGTGAAGGCCAGCAGCGCGCCGGCCAGCCAGTTCACCAGAATGCCGAGCGTCATGACCGAGAAGAACGACAGCGTCAGGCCGAAGGCCAGCGCTTCACCTGGTGCGACGCGTCCACGCGGAATCGGACGATTGACGGTACGCGACATCAGCGCGTCGATATCGTGCTCGTACCACATGTTCAGCGCACCGGCGGCACCTCCGCCGACAGCGATACAGAGGATCGAGGTAATCGCCAGCACCGGATGAAAATGACCCGGCGCGATCACAAGGCCGACCAGTGCCGTGAACACCACCAGCGACATCACGCGCGGCTTCAGCAGCGCGACATAATCGGCAACGCCCGCCTCGGAGATACGAGGCGACAGATCGATCGCGTGATGGTCGACAATCGACAAGATATGAACTCACTTCCTGAACGGTTCATCCGCCGTGGCCGCTCGACCGCGGCGGATGCATTGTCTTGGGTCGCGTAATTACTGAACGCGCGGCAGAACTTCGAACTGATGGAACGGCGGCGGCGACGACAGCGTCCATTCCAGCGTGGTCGCACCCGAACCCCACGGATTGTCGGCAGCCTGCTCCTTGCGGACGAACGCCTGGATCACGCCGTAGAGGAAGATCAGCACGCCGAACGCGGAGATGTACGAGCCGATCGACGAGACCAGATTCCAGCCGGCGAAAGCGTCCGGATAATCGACGTAGCGGCGCGGCATGCCGGACAGGCCGAGGAAATGCTGCGGGAAGAAGATCAGGTTGACGCCGATGAAGGTCACCCAGAAATGCAGCTTGGCGATGCTGTCGCTGTACATGTAGCCGAACATTTTCGGGAACCAGTAGTACCAGCCCGCGAAGATCGCGAACACGGCGCCGAGCGACAGCACGTAGTGGAAGTGCGCGACGACATAATAAGTGTCCTGAAGCACGCGATCGACACCGGCATTGGCGAGCACGACGCCGGTCACGCCGCCAAGCGTGAACAGGAAGATGAAGCCCATCGCCCACAGCATCGGCGCCTTGAACTCGATCGAGCCGCCCCACATGGTGGCAATCCACGAGAAAATCTTCACGCCGGTCGGCACCGCGATGACCATGGTCGCCGCGACGAAATAGGCCTGTGTCGCCGACGACATGCCCACCGTGTACATGTGATGCGCCCAGACCACGAAGCCGATGCCGCCGATGGCGACCATCGCGTAGGCCATGCCGAGATAACCGAACACCGGCTTCTTGGAGAACGTGGAGACGATCTGCGAAATCATGCCGAAGCCCGGCAGAATCAGGATGTACACTTCCGGGTGACCGAAGAACCAGAACAGATGCTGGAACAGCACCGGATCGCCGCCGCCTTCAGCCGCGAAGAAGGTGGTGCCGAAATTGCGGTCGGTGAGCAGCATGGTGATGGCGCCCGCCAGAACCGGCAGCGACAGCAGCAGCAGGAACACGGTGACGAGGATCGACCACACGAACAGCGGCATCTTGTGCAGGGTCATGCCCGGCGCGCGCATGTTGAAGATCGTGGTGATGAAGTTGATGGCGCCGAGAATCGACGATGCGCCCGCGATGTGCAGCGAGAGAATCGCGAAATCGACCGCCGGACCCGGATGACCCGAGGTCGACAGCGGCGCGTACATGGTCCAGCCGGCACCGACGCCGTTGGCGCCCGGCTCACCCTCAACGAAGGTCGAGATAATCAGCAGCGCGAACGAAGCAGGCAGCAGCCAGAACGAGACGTTGTTCATGCGCGGGAACGCCATGTCCGGCGCGCCGATCATCAGAGGCACGAACCAGTTTCCGAAGCCGCCGATCATCGCCGGCATCACCATGAAGAAGATCATGATCAGGCCGTGGGAGGTCACGAACACGTTATAGGTGTGCGCTTCGTGGAAGATCTGCACGCCGGGATACATCAGCTCGATGCGGATCGCGACCGACATCGCGCCGCCGATGATGCCCGCCATGATCGCGAAGATAAGGTACATCGTGCCGATGTCCTTATGGTTCGTCGAATACACATAGCGCCGCCACCCGGTCGGGTGATCGTGCGCATGGTCGTCATGAGCGTGATCATGTGTTGCAGCGGAGGTGGCCATTTTCAAATCCTTTAAGCCTTGCAGTCCCGTCAGCCTTGCGGTGTGAGCGCCTCGCGCCCGGCCCGCCCTTAAGTCCGTCGATGCGCTTACTGCGCAGCAGCCCCGATCGATGCGTAGGAATTCGCAGGGTTGCTTGCGTACTTCTTCTTCGCCGCTTCAACCCAGGTCGTGAACTCCTGATCGTTCACGACGCGAATCGCGATCGGCATATAGGCGTGGTCCTTGCCGCACAGCTCGGAACACTGACCGTAAAACATGCCTTCCTTGGTGGCCTTGAACCACGTCTCGTTGAGACGGCCGGGCACCGCGTCGATCTTCACGCCGAACGCCGGCATGGCGAAGGAGTGGATGACATCGGCACCGGTCACCTGCACGCGGATCACCTTGTTCACCGGAACGACCACCTCGTTATCGACCGCCAGCAGCCGCGGCTGCTTGTCGGCGACCATCAGCGAATCGAATTCGAACTTGCCGTTGTCCGGGTAGGAATAGGTCCAGTACCACTGCTTGCCGGTGGCCTTGATGGTGAGATCGGCCTTCGGAAGATCGAGCTGCTGGAACAGCAGGCGGAACGACGGCACCGCGATGCCGACCAGAATCAGAACCGGCACAATGGTCCAGACCACTTCGATCAGCGTGTTGTGGGTGGTCTTGGAGGGGACCGGGTTCGCCTTGGCGTTGAACTTGACCGCCACGATCCCCAGCAAAATCGCGACGAAAATCGTGATCGCGGTAATGATCCAGAGCAGGAAGTTGTGGAACCAGGTGATGTTGTCCATCACCGGCGACGCGGACGGCTGAAGCGCGTATTCCCAAGGCGACGGCTGACCCAGTGTCCCTGCGAAAGCTGCCCCTGTCGCGGCAAGCACGGTGGCAGCCACCGCAAAGCCCAGTACTCGCCGGCCTTTTTGGCCCTTCGACATCTTCATGCCGCTCTCGCTCCTGCTCTCGTCACCCCAGCGATCCCGCCGGGCGGCAAGATCTGCTTTTAAGCCTGATTTCTCGGCCGCGGCCATGATTTCGGCCACCGGCCAAAGCTTAGAACGCGTCGAATTTCCAGCTTCTCAAACCATAATTCCATGCCTACCGCAATGCACGTAATAAGGCGGGCACACAGGCGGAATCCCTTTGGCAAATGGGCCAAAACCGGCGATCCGGCGGCCCGAGAATGCTTGACACTTGGATTGTCCGTTGTACCCACGGGCGGGATACGCGGCGGAAACCCGATTCGCAGCTGTGAGATGGTGCATCCCGGCGACTGGCTTTGCCCTCAAACGAGGCTTGCCCTCAAGACGCCGTCATTGCCATGTCATTCCAGCGATCAGGCAGGCGAAGCTGCACAAAACGACCGGAAATCGTTGCGGATTTCAGGGATCATTGCCGAGGAATTGAGCCTGATGGGCGTGCGACACCAACCTTTCTCAGTTCAAAGCCTTGCGCTTGCGCCCATTTGGCTGGCGATGGTGACGGTTGCGGCTCTTTTTATGGCCTCCGCACCGGCCAGCGCGCAGGGCGCCGTCAAATCGGTCCACGGCGATTGGCAGATTCGCTGCGATACGCCCGCGGGAGCGCAGGGTGAGCAATGCGCCCTGATCCAGAGCGTGGTGGCTGAAGACCGTTCCAACGCCGGCCTCACGGTCATTATCCTCAAGACCGCCGATCAGAAGAGCAAGCTGATGCGGGTGGTCGCGCCGCTGGGCGTGCTGCTGCCGTCCGGCCTCGGGCTCAAGCTCGACGACAAGGATGTGGGCCGGGCCGGATTCGTCCGCTGCCTGCCCAACGGTTGTGTTGCCGAAGTCGTGATGGAAGACACGCTGCTGAACCAGCTCAAGACCGCCAAAACCGCGACCTTCATCATCTTCGAGACGCCGGAAGAAGGTATCGGCTTCCCGCTCAGCCTGAAGGGGCTCGGCGAGGGCTACGACAAGCTGCCATAGCCCGGTGGCGCGGCCATATTCGGCCCCCTCGCCCTCCGGCATGATCGTCCCTATCTTGAAGGTCTGATCCTCGCTGCAATCCCGCGTTTCCGGAGTTCCTTTGATGAGCCATTCGTCCGATTCGGTGCCCGTGACCACCTCGCTGCTCGATCGTGCGGGGCTTGATCGCGACCAGGTTCGCAAGGAAATTCTGCGCGGGCTGGAAGGTGCCGATGACGGCGAATTGTTTCTCGAATATCGCCAGTCCGAAGGGCTCGGTTTCGACAACGGCCGCCTCAAGCAGGCGACCTACGACACCGCCCAGGGTTTCGGGCTGCGCGCCGTCAAAAATGACGCCGTCGGCTACGCTCATTCGTCCGATGTCTCGCTGCCCGCGCTGATTCGCGCCGCGGACGCCGTCCATGCGGTGCGCGGCGGATATTCAGGGGCATTCGCCGCAGCGCCCGGACATACCAACACCCGGCTTTATGGCGATGAGAATCCGCTCGACGGCCAGAGCTTCGAGACCAAGGTGAAGCTGCTTGCCGAAATCGACGCCTATGTCCGCGACAAGGACCCGCGCGTGCGGCAGGTGTCGGTGTCGCTCGGCGCGACCTGGCAGGTGGTAGAAATCGTGCGTCCCGACGGCGAGAGCTATCGCGACATTCGCCCGCTGGTGCGGGTGAATATTTCCGTGGTCGCAGGCAATGGCGACCGGCAGGAAAGCGGCAGCGCCGGTTACGGCGGGCGCGAAGGCTATGCGCGCTTTATTGAGACCAAGGCATGGCGCTCGGCCGCCGACGGCGCAATCCGTCAGGCGCTGGTCAATCTGGAATCGGTGCCCGCGCCTGCGGGGGAAATGGACGTGGTGCTCGGCCCCGGCTGGCCCGGCGTGATGCTGCACGAAGCCGTCGGCCACGGACTTGAGGGCGATTTCAACCGCAAGCAGACCTCGGCCTTCTCTGGATTGATGGGCCAGCAGGTCGCCGCCAAGGGCGTCACCGTGGTCGATGACGGCACCATTTCATCGAAGCGCGGCTCGCTGTCGATCGATGACGAAGGCACACCAACCAACCGCACCGTGCTGATCGAGGACGGCATTCTCGTCGGCTACATGCAGGACCGCCAGAACGCGCGGCTGATGAACATGAAGCCGACCGGCAATGGACGCCGCGAAAGCTATGCGCACGTTCCGATGCCGCGCATGACCAACACTTACATGCTGGCGGGCGGACGCGATCCGGCGGAAATTCTGGCCTCAGTCAAAAATGGAATCTTCGCCGCGAATTTCGGCGGCGGTCAGGTCGACATCGTATCCGGCAAGTACGTGTTCCAGTGCACCGAGGCCTACAAAATCGAGAACGGCAAGCTTGGTGCGCCGCTGAAGGGCGCAATGCTGATCGGCAATGGACCGACGGACCTGCATCGCATCTCGATGGTCGGCAACGATCTGCAACTCGATGACGGCATCGGCACCTGCGGCAAGCAGGGCCAGGGCGTTCCGGTGGGCGTCGGGCAACCGACGCTGCGCATGGATCGCATCACCGTCGGCGGCACAGGCTAGACCACGCCCTGCGGCAACCGGATTCGGAGACGATCATGTCCGACCAGCAAGACACCTCAGCGACCTCGACCGCGGAAAAGCCGTCGCGCTCCTGGACGAAATCATTCGTCGAGATCGCCTCAGCGTTTCTGATCGTCATGGCCGCCAAGGGCGCGCTGGCGGAGCCGTTTTATGTGCCGTCCGGCTCGATGGAGCCGACCTTGCTGATCGGCGATGCGCTACTCGCGTCGAAATATCCTTACGGCTACAGCGCAGCGTCATTGCCGGTGAATGTGGCGCTCCCCGCGACCGGGCGCGTATTCGGCGCGCTGCCCAATCGTGGCGACGTGGTGGTGTTCCGTTGGCCCGGCGACACGTCGCAGGTCTGGGTCAAGCGCGTTGTCGGACTGCCCGGCGATCACATCCAGATGCGCGACGGTCGCTTGTGGATCAACGGCCAGCCCGTCTCGTTGAAGCCTGACGGCATCGGTCAGGCAGAAGACGAAGAAGGACGCAACACACCTGCGAAGCGCTTTGCCGAAACGCTGCCCGGCGGACGCGAACACATCCTGTTCAAGCTCAAAGAGCACGGCTTCCTCGATAATACCCGCGAGGTCACGGTGCCGCCGGATCGTCTTTTCGTCATGGGCGACAACCGCGACAACTCCGCCGACAGCCGGGTCCCGGTTGCCGACGGCGGGGTCGGATTGCTGCCCGTCGCGAATCTGGTCGGACGGGTGGATGCCATCGTCGGCTCGTGGGATCTCGGCATGAAAAGCCAGCCGATCTGGACATGGCTGTCCGGATTTCGGATCGCGAGATCATTTACCTCGGTGCATTGAGCAAAAAATCGTCGCGCGGACTATCGCACCACGCCCGAAATGAATCCCGGTTTGCGGCGCGGCGGCTTGACGTGATCCTTTAGGAAACAGCGCGCTGATTTCCCGATATAGCCGGGCCGCGCATAGGTCCATGCCCGGCACTTCTTGTCGTCGTCGCACACCGCCTTGCAGGTCTCGCCCTTGGGATCGGTGCCCACCTCGACATTGCGATAATCTCCGCCCTGCCGGTCGGTTTCGACTTCGATGGCACTGTTGCGCGGCTCGACCACACCTGCGCCGCGCACCCCGGAGACGCAGCAATTGCTGGGTACACGCTGAGGCACCGCGTTCTTGAGCCAGCAAATCGCGCTGTCATCGCTGACGGCCGGATAGTTGAAACTCCACGCGCGGCAACGGCGATCACGTTCGCATTGCAAGGCGCAGATGGCGGGATCGCCGGACGGCAGCGGCGTGCGCAGATAGTCGTTGCCGGGACGATCGAAATTGGCTTGCGCGTGAACCGGCTGAACGGCGAGCAGACATGTCACGGCAAGTGCTGCAACGAACGCAACGCAAAAGCTGATGCATGATCTGAAATTGCAGATTGAAGGCATGCCATCGCTTTCAGCGGAGAACAGGTGTGAATGGCCGAGCGGATGCCAGCCATTCAATCGCTGTGCGGATGTATGGCAGATGAACGGTAGATAAACGCCGGAACAACATTCTCGTGATGGCGGTAATTCGCTGAATTAATAAGCGAATTCGCTATACACCGGGTCGACGGATTGGCCCCAGGCGCCGTTGAATTTCTCCAGCATCCGTTCGGCCGGAGTCTTTCCCGCATCGATGATGCGATCGAGCGGCTCCAGATACCGCGTCTCATCGCGGCCGAGATGATCTATCCGGCCCCGGCGCGCGAGACCCTTATGCGCGAGCGCCATGCAATCCTTGGCAACTTCGAACAGATAGCGGTTGCCGATCTTGGCCTTGAAGCCGAGACGCGGCACGTCATCGCGCAACGCCTGACGTTCTTCTGAGGTCCAACGCTTGGCGATTTCCCACGCCGCATCGAGACTTTCGTCGTCGTACAGCAACCCAACCCAGAACGCCGGCAGCGAAGGCAGCTGTTGCCAGGGCACGCCGTCGGAGCCGCGCATTTCGAGATAACGCTTCAGGCGCACCTCGGGGAAAATCGTCGAAAGGTGATTGGCCCAGTCGGACAATGTCGGCTTCTCGCCGGGCATCATCTTGTTCTTGCCGTCGAAGAAATCGCGGAACGACGACCCGGAAACATCAATGTAATCGTCGCCGCGCTTGACGAAATACATCGGCACATCAAGCGCGTAATCGACCCAGCGCTCGAAGCCCATGCCGTCCTCGAACGCCCATGGAATCATGCCGGCGCGGGCGTTGTCGGTGTCGCGCCAGATTTCGGACCGGAACGACAGGAAGCCGTTCGGCTTGCCCTCGGTGAACGGCGAATTCGCAAACAGCGCGGTGGCCACCGGCTGCAGCGCCACCGATACGCGCAGCTTCTTGACCATGTCCGCTTCCGAACAGAAATCGAGATTGGTCTGCACCGTGCAGGTCCGGTACATCATGTCGAGACCGTACTGGCCGACCTTCGGCATGTAGTTGGTCATGATCCGGTAACGGCCCTTCGGCATCACCGGAATTTGCTCGCGCGACCATGACGGCGTCATGCCGAGACCGAGAAATCCGATCCCGAGCGGGGTGGCGACTTCGCGCACCTGCGCCAAATGCGCCATCAATTCGGATGAGGTCTGATGCACGGTTTCGACCGGTGCGCCGGACAATTCAAACTGGCCGCCGGGCTCGAGTGAAATCGCGCCGCCGCCGGTGACATCATGCAGACCGATGATGTTGCCGTTCTCCATGATCGGGTCCCACCCGAGCAGGAGTTTCATGCCTTCGAGCAGTGCACCGATCCCGCGCGGGCCTTCGTAAGGCACGGGCTTGTGGCCATCGAGCGTGAACGGCGTTTTTTCGTGCTCGGTGCCAATGCGGAATTCGGATTTTAGCTTTACGCCATCCTCCAGCCACGCGACCAACTCGTCCCGCGAATCCAGCGGTGTCATATCGATTTGATCACGCGCCATGAAACACCCAGACAAAAACGGTTGATTGACGAGCCGACGAACGATGCAGGCGGACACTACGGAGGCGAGCATCCGTAGCCACGGGAGGTAAAGAAAGGATCATCGTGTGGACGCGGCTTCTTTGGCAGATTCTTTAGGGACGGCCATGGCCTGTGGCGTGCCCGCGCAACAGCCGAGGCGGTCCAGCAGACCGGCGAGTTTCACAGCATCGGCATCCGACAGCTTCGAGCCGATGTGCCGCTCGATCGCAGCGGAATATGAATTCCACATCTTCTTCTGTAACTCGCGCCCTGCATCGGTGATCTCCACGAACAGGCCGCGCTTGTCCATCTTGCATTCGCGCCGTGCCGCAAGGCCTTCCTCGACCAGACGATCGATCAGCCGCGACGTGGAATATTGCGGCAGCAGCATCTGCTTCTCGAGTTCGACAGGGCGCAGCTCGCCACTTGGCGCGCGCGACAATTCGAGCAGCGCGTCACACCAGGCGAGCGGCGGAAATCCCGCCTTCTTGAGATCCTGCTCGACCGCGCCGAGCACCTTGCCCTGGACTCGCATCAGGCGAATCCAGACCTCTGTCGCCTCGGTAGATGGTTTGCGCTTCATGGTGTCGTCCGTGTGTCGGCCGTGCCTTGGGGCTTTGCCGATCCTATCCCAATAAATGCAGTTGCATCAATCTTGACATACCTGCATTTAGGGGGCGGTCATAGGTCTTGCCAATGCCCCAACGTTCAAATTTTCAAAAGGGATACCTCCCATGAAACTCTATTACTCGCCCGGCGCCTGCTCGCTGTCTCCCCATATCGCCCTGAAAGAGGCCGGACTCCCGTTCGACCTGGTCAGGGTCGACCTGAAGGCGAAGAAACTGGAAGACGGCAGCGACTACAACGCGATCAATCCGAAGGGTCAGGTGCCCGCACTCGGCCTCGACAGCGGCGACCTGCTGACGGAAGGCGCGGTCATCGTCCAGATGATCGCTGACACCGCACCGCAGAAGAATCTCGCGCCCGCCAACGGAACGAGCGAGCGTTACAAGCTGCAGGAATGGCTGAATTTCATCGCCAGCGAGTTGCACAAGAATTTCAGCCCGCTATTCCAGCCAGCGTTGTCCGACGACACCAAGGCGTTCTTCAAGGACCGCCTGATGGGCAAGTTCAAGTATATCGATGGCGCCTTGAAAGGCCGGGATTACGTGATGGGCAACCACTTCACGGTGCCGGACGCCTATCTCTTCACGATGCTGGCATGGGCCGACCGCGTCGGTCTGGATATTTCCGGCTTGCCGAATCTGGTCGCCTACAAGGCGCGTGTTGCAGCGCGGCCGAAGGTGCAGGAAGCGCTCACCGCCGAGGGGCTGCTGAAGGCCTCGTAAAACCCGATCACATTATCGGGAAGAAAAAAGGCGGGATCGATGATCCCGCCTTTTTGTTTCTGCCCCTTACGGAGGAGAATTACGCCGCGAGCTTCTTCGGCGGGAAGCGGCCATAGAACGTCTCGCCCTTGGCTGCCATGTCGATCAGCAGCTTCGGTGGCGTAAAGCGGGAGCCGTACTTCTTCTCGAGCTTGTGGCACAGCTCGACGAACGTCTTGGTGCCCATGAAGTCGATGTAGGACAACGTCCCGCCGGTAAACGGCGCAAAACCGAAGCCGAGGATCGAGCCGACATCGGCCTCGCGCGGATCGGTGATGACATGATCCTCCACGGTGCGCGCGGCTTCCACCGCCTGCACCACGAGGAAACGCTGCTTCAATTCCTCGACATCCAGCGTATCCGGATCGAGATGCTTGGATTGCAGCGACGTCAGCTCCGGCCACAGCTTCTTCTGGCCCTTGCCCTTCTCCGGATAGTCATAGAAGCCCTTGCCGTTCTTGCGGCCGAAGCGTCCGCGCTTCTCCACCATCTCAACCAGAAGCGCCTTGTCTGCCGGATCGACCGCCTGTGCGCCCATGTCCGCCTCGGTCGCTTTCAGAATCTTCAGCGACAGATCGATAGCGACTTCGTCGTTGAGCGACAGCGGCCCGACCGGCATGCCGGCCATCTTGCCGACATTCTCGATCATCGCGGGCGGCACACCTTCCTTAAACATCTCGTAGCCTTCGGAAATGTAGCGCAGCACGCAACGGTTGGCGAAGAAACCGCGCGAGTCATTCACGACAATGGGGGTCTTGCCGATCTGGCGCACGTAGTCGAGGGCTGTGGCCAGCGCGACATCGCCGGTGTTCTTGCCGACGATGATCTCCACTAGCAGCATCTTCTCGACCGGCGAGAAGAAATGGATGCCGATAAACTTCGACTGATCCTTCCACTCTTCGGCCAGCGAATTGATTGGCAGCGTCGATGTGTTGGAGGCGAAGATCGCACCCTCGCGCATCAGCGGTTGCGCCTTGGCATAGGTCTCGGCCTTGACCTTGCGGTCTTCGAACACGGCCTCGATCACAAGATCGCAATCCTTGAGGACAGCGTAGTCCGCTGAGGCCGTGATACGGCCGAGGATCGCATCCGCCTTGTCTTGCTTCATGCGGCCCTTGGCGATCAGTCCATCCAGCATGGTCTTGGCGTGGCCCTTGCCCTTGTCGGCGTTCTCCTGGTCGCGGTCGATCAACACGACATCGATGCCCGCCTGCGCGGAAACGAATCCAACGCTCGCGCCCATGAAGCCGGCGCCGATCACCGCGAGCTTCTTTACCTTGGTGGGCGGCACGCTCGGAGGACGGCGCGCACCCTTGTTCAGTTCCTGCATCGACACGAACAGCGAGCGAATCATCGCCGCTGCTTCCTTCGAACGCAGGATCTTCGAGAAGTATCGCGACTCAACGCGCAGCGCCGCATCCATCGGCAATTGCAGGCCTTCATAGACACACTGCAAGACGGCGCGCGCGGCCGGATAGTTGTCGTAAGTTTCGCGGCGCAGGATCGCGTTGGCCGGCGGGAAGAACTGCATGCCGCCCTTCGAATAGACCGGACCGCCGGGCAGCTTGAAGCCCTTCTCGTCCCATGGCGCGACAGCCTTGCCGCCGGCCTTGATCCAGTCCTTCGCGGTCTTGATCAGATCGGCCGCGGGAACCACTGCACCGACGATGCCGAGGGACGAAGCCTTCTTCAAATCGATGGCATCGCCTTTGAGCAGCATCTGCAAGGCGTCCATCGGCTGGATCATGCGCGGCAGCCGCTGGGTGCCGCCGCCGCCGGGGAACAGGCCGACCTTGATCTCGGGCAGACCAAGACGGGTCTTCGGATTGTCCGACGCGACACGGTAATGACAGGCCAGCGCCAGTTCGAATGCGCCGCCGAAGGCGAGACCGTTGATCGCCGCCACCCATGGCTTGCCGCTGGTTTCGATATTGCGCAGCGCCTGCGACAGCTTGCGAACTTCGTCAAACACGAATGTGTTAGCGACTTCCTCGCCCTTGGCTTTCAACAGTTCGAGATAGGCGCGGTTCATGCCTTCCAGCATCGTCAGGTCAGCGCCGCCGGAGAATGCTTCCTTGCCGGAGGTGATGACCACGCCCTTGATCGCTGCATCCTTGGTGGTTACCTCGACGATGGCGGCGAGTTCGGTATTGGTGGTCTCGTCCAGCACGTTCATTGACTTGCCGGGAATATCCCACGTGACCAGCGCAATACCGTCGGCGTCGGTCTCAACCTTGAAATTCTTGTACGTCATGTGCTCGATCCTTAAACGCGCTCGATGATGGTCGCGGTGCCCATGCCGCCGCCGATGCACAGCGTGACGAGAGCGGTGGATTTGTTGGTGCGCTCGAGTTCATCGAGCACGGTGCCGAGGATCATCGCGCCGGTTGCGCCGAGCGGGTGTCCCATGGCGATCGCGCCGCCGTTGACGTTGATCTTGTCGTTATCGATCTCGAACGCCTGGATGTAGCGCAGCACCACCGAGGCGAAGGCTTCGTTCAGTTCGAACAGATCGATGTCCGACAGCTTCATGCCGGAACGTTCCAGCACCTTCTTGGTGACATCGACCGGACCGGTCAGCATCATCGCAGGCTCGGAGCCGATATTGGCGAATGCACGAATCTTGGCGCGCGGCTTCAGGCTGTGCTTCTTGCCGGCTTCGGCGCTGCCGAGCAACACAGCGCCCGCGCCATCGACAATGCCCGATGAGTTACCGGCGTGATGAACATAGTTCACCGCCTCGATTTCGGGATGCGACTGCACGGCCACCGCATCGAACCCGCCCATCGCACCCATCGCGGCGAATGACGCCTGCAACTGCCCGAGCGACTGCATCGTGGTCGAAGGACGCATATGCTCGTCCTTGTCGAGAATGGTAATGCCGTTGATGTCCTTCACCGGAACCACTGACTTCTTGAAGCGACCCTCGTCCCAGGCTTTCGCGGCGCGCTGCTGGCTCTGCACTGCATAAGCATCGACATTATCGCGCGAGAAGCCGTACTTGGTGGCGATCAGGTCCGCCGCCACGCCTTGCGGCATGAAGTAGCTCGGCACCGCCATCGACGGGTCCATCGGCCAAGCCGCGCCCGATGACATGATGCCGACGCGGCTCATGGATTCCGCGCCGCCGCCGATGGTCAGTTCGTGCTGGCCCGACATCACCTGCGCTGCTGCGAAGTTCACCGCATCAAGGCCCGATGCGCAGAAGCGATTGATCTGGATTCCCGGCACCGACGTATCGAAGCCGGCGTTCATGGCTGCGAACCGCGCGATGTCGCCGCCCGCCTCGCCCACCGGATCGACCACGCCGAGCACGACGTCGTCGATGCTGTTGGCTGGAAGGTTGTTGCGTTGTTTGAGCGCCTTCAGCGGTGCTGTGGCCAGCGCCAGTGCCGTCACCTCATGCAGCGAGCCATCGGCTTTGCCCTTGCCGCGCGGCGTGCGCACGTGGTCGTAGATAAATGCCTCTGGCATGACGCCCTCCTGGAGAATTTATTGAAATTGGAGATAGTGTGATCGGACGCTCGCGCCGAAGACCGGCGCGAGACAATAGCGAACGTCAGAACGCTTCGGCAGCCAGTTCCATCATGGTGTCGGAACCGGACTGGACGCGCGATAGGCGCAGCGCGGTTTCCGGCAACATCCGCTCCATGAAGAACTTGCCCGTCACGAGCTTGTTCTTCAGATAAGGCTGCTCGCCGGAACTTGCCATCTTGTCCTGCGCGACTTTCGCCATGCGCGCCCACATATATCCAAGCGCGACAAGTCCGAAGAGATGCATGTAGTCGGTCGAGGCCGCACCCGCATTGTCGGGCTTGCCCATCGCGTTCTGCATCAGCCACATGGTGGCCTGCTGCAGATCCTTCAAACCAGCATTCAGCGGTGCGATGTAAGGCTTCATCGCTTCATTTGCGCTGTTGTCCTTGGCGAAGGCGCTGACCTCGTTGAAGAACGCCGTGATGGCGCGTCCGCCGGCCCGGCCGAGCTTGCGGCCGACCAGATCGAGCGCCTGAATGCCGTTGGCGCCTTCATACAGCATCGTGATGCGGGCATCGCGCACGAACTGTTCAACGCCGGTCTCGACGATAAAGCCATGACCGCCGAACATCTGCTGGGCGGCAACCGCGTTGGCGAATCCCTGATCGGTGAGCACACCCTTGATGACCGGAGTCAACAGGCCCATGTGATCGTCGGCTGCTTCACGTTCCTTCGGGTCCTCGGAGCGATGCGCCACATCGCTCTTCAACGACGTCCACACCACAAGGGCGCGCGCGCCTTCGTTGAAGGCACGAATCGACATCAGCGTGCGGCGGACGTCCGGGTGCACGATGATCGGATCGGCCGGCTTGTCGGGCGACTTGACGCCACTGATAGCGCGGCCCTGCAACCGGTCGCGCGCATAGGCTGCGGCGTTCTGATAGGCGACTTCGGATTGCGACAGACCCTGAACGCCGACGCCGAGACGCGCCTCGTTCATCATGACGAACATCGCCTCCATGCCTTTATTCTCAGTGCCGACCAGCGTTCCGACCGCGTTGTCGAAGTTCAGCACGCAGGTCGAATTGGCGTGGATTCCCATCTTGTGTTCGATCGAGCCGCACGACACGCCGTTCGGTTCGCCGCTGATTGACCCATCGGCCTTGAGCTTGATCTTCGGCACCACGAACAGCGAGACGCCCTTGATGCCCGCAGGCGCGCCTTCGATGCGCGCCAGCACGAGATGAACGATGTTTTCGGTGAGATCCTGTTCGCCGCCCGAGATGAAAATCTTGGTGCCGGAAATCTTGTAGGTGCCGTCGCCTTGTTTGACGGCTTTCGTACGCATCAGACCGAGATCGGTGCCACACTGCGGTTCAGTGAGGTTCATGGTACCGGCCCATTTGCCGGCAACCATGTTCGGAACAAAGGTCTTCTTCTGTTCCGGCGTGCCGTGCACGAGAAGTGCGGCCATCGCGCCCTGCGTCAGGCCTCCATACATGCCGAACGCCATATTGGATGACGACAGAAATTCGCTGACCGTTTCCGACAGCGACGCGGGCAAGCCCTGTCCGCCGAACTCCTGCGGCGCGGCGAGACCGATCCAGCCGCCATCGGCGAATTGTTTGAAGGCTTCCTTGAAGCCCTTCGGCGTGGTGACGCGGCCGTCGTCATGGCGCGTGCAGCCCTCGAGATCGCCGCTATGGTTGAGCGGTTGAATCACCTGCTCGCTGAACTTGGCCGCTTCATCCAGGATCGCCGCGCGGACATCAGCGGATGCGTCGCTGAAGCCTGGAAGATTGTTGTAATTATCGAACTGGAAAACGTCGTTGAACAGAAAGGTCACGTCTTCGACGGGTGCTTTATAGATCGTCATGGAATGTCTCTCAGCTCACAATTGGACGTGGATTTGCACGAATTGTTGGCGATGCGTCGCTTGAGCACATGGACTGGCCGTCGATGACCTCACCATGACATGGAAATGCGCGATACGCGCCGTCATCAGCGAGCGCAAAATATCGACACCATTCATGCTGACGCCAGTTCCAGTGTCACATTCTCCGTACACATCTGTACGGAGCCTAGCGCGCAGCCCCATTTTGTGTCAATACACTTGTGCATGGTTGAAATTGCCGAATCTGCGCTCTCGAAAGACCGCCTTACCCGCGAGCAATGGATTGCTCACGGGCTGCGGACTCTCGCCCGGCAAGGTGCCGCCGCCCTGAAAACCGGCATGCTGGCCGAAGGACTGCAGGTTTCAAGAGGCAGCTTCTACTGGCATTTCGAAAGCATTGCCGACTTTCGCACCCAGCTTCTGGCGACCTGGCAGGAACGCGCGACAGATGGAGTGATCCGCGAGATTGACTCGTCGATCGTGGGGCCAGCACGGCTTACCTATTTGATGAAGTTGGCTTTTAAGGAAGACAGAAGTCTTGATCGCGCCTTCCGTTCATGGGCTGCCACAGATGCCGATGCCGCCAAAGTCGTCTCAGCTGTCGATGCCGGACGTGTCGCCTATATCGCCAAGCTTCTTCGAGAATCCGACGTTGACGCCCGGACGTCGATCCCTCGCGCAGAGTTCATTTACTGGGCCTATATCGGGCAGTCGTCCGTGATGAATTCCGCTCACTGCACAATCACGGAAGAGGATCTCGGCGATCTCAGCGGCCTGTTTACCCGACCGTCCTCACGCTGACGCCTCAGGCCTGAGAATTATTAATAGGGCCGCCGACGTTCATTAACCCGGTATTTACCGTAACGCGAAAAAGTCGGGACTGGAAACAGACGTCTCGCGTCGAAATTTGATTGTCTCTTCAATGGGGCGCGAGGGTCTGACTGGCAGGAGCCAGCGCCAAGACCGGACCAAGGCATGACAGCGCGCGTATCGTGGAGTGTTGACGGAATCGAGCCATCGGTCCGCGAGAGGGCTGAGGCTTCCGCGCGACGTGCCGGTATGTCCTTGGGAGATTGGCTGAATTCCGCAATCGGCAGCCCCGGCCCGACCTCACGCGAAGCCCAGGATGTCGCCGAAATCCACAAGCGGCTCGACTCGATCGCCCGCCAGGTCGACCACATGTCGCACGCCCCGGCTGGCCCCAGGGGCGAACCCGCTGTTGCCCGGCAGTTGAACGACGCTATTTCGCGGCTGGATGCCCGGCTGTCGCAAATCTCAGACACACCACACCATCAAAGCGCGCCTTTCCGCGCAGCGCCCGCTCCGCGCATGGCGCCAGCGTCGATGCCCAGCATGTCGCCGATGGACTTCTCGATCGCCGAAATCGTTGCGCGACAGGGCGAACTCGACGGCGCGCCACGCGCCATGCCGCAACCATCGACGCGGATGCCGCCGCCGTCGTTCGTGAACCAGGCGCCGCCGATCCAGCCGCAGGCCGATTTTTCCGGCCTCGAACGGCAGCTATCCCAGATCACAAGCCAGATCGAAACCCTCCGCCGCCCCGATGGCATCGAACAATCGATCGCCTCGTTTCGCGGCGAGTTGGCCGAAATTCGTCAGGCCATCACCGAGGCGCTGCCGCGCCACGCGATCGAATCCCTCGAAGGCGAAATCCGCTCGCTCGGCCAGCGCATCGACCAGACCCGCTCAAACGGAATCGACAGCACGGCGCTGTCCGGCATCGAACGCGCGCTGTCCGACATTTACAGCGAATTGCGCACGCTCAAGCCCGCCGAACAACTGGCAGGGTTCGACGATGCAATCCGCAATCTCGGCGGCAAGATCGACACCATCGTGCGATCCAGCACCGATCCCGCAACCGTCCGCCAGCTCGAAGACGCCATCGCCGCGCTCAAGGTGATCGTGTCGAACGTCGCATCGAACGATGCGCTGAACGAACTTGCCGGACATGTACAAACACTGTCAGCCAAGGTCGATCAGCTGTCGCGCGTGAGCGGTAGCGGCGATATTCTTTCGGCGCTTGAACAACGCATTGCAGTGCTGACCACAGCACTGGAGCAGCGCGACCGTCCGCCGGTCGGCGATACGGTTTATTTCGACAACGCGGTCCGCACGATTTCGGACCGGCTCGACAATCTTCAGGTCGGCAACGACAGCACAGCCTCCCTGAGCCACGTCGAACAACGCGTCCACCATCTGCTTGAGCGGCTTGAGATGTCGGAAACGCGCGGGGGAAATCTCACGCGGGTCGAAGAAGGCCTGTCCGATATTCTGCGTCATATCGAAAACCAGCGCACGGGCACCGCGTCCGCCGATCAGGGAATCCGCGCCGTCGCGCCGATGGACGGCGATCTGGTCGACACCATCAAGCGTGAACTCTCCGACATCCGATTCAGCCAGTCCGAGACCACCCGTCATACCCAGGATTCGCTCGAGGCCGTTCACAACACGCTTGGTCATGTTGTCGACCGTCTGGCGCAGATCGAGGGCGACCTGCGCAACGCACGCTCGGCGCCCGCACCGCGCGAGATGCCGCGTGACACGGCAATGCCTGAGCTGCGTGCGCGCGAGTCCGCGCCCGAACCATCGCGTCCGGCGGCATCGTTTGCCCCGGTGCCGCGTCCTGAAATGCCGAATCCAGCTGCGGCACAGGCTCCGATTGCACGCGCGCCCGCCGCGCAGACAGTTGTGGCGCCGCCCATCGTGCGTGCGCCCGAAATCGCACCGTCCTATGTCGAAACAATCGAACCGGTAACACCGGCCACCGCTTCCGTGCGGCCGCCTTCGCCGCCGCGTAGCCCGATCGATCCCAGCCTGCCGCCGGATCATCCGCTCGAACCGGGGACACGCGTACAGCCGGCGCGAGGCGGATCGAGCCCATCCGAACGCATTGCCGCTTCGGAAGTGGTGTTGAACGAGATTTCCGCGAGCAAGCAGGAACCGGTCAGCTCGACCAATTTCATTCAGGCCGCCCGCCGTGCCGCGCAGGCCGCCGCTGTCGCACCTCCCGTTGCGTCCGGACCGAAGGCGAACCGCGTCACCGCGCTCAACGATGCAGCCCGTAACGCCGCGAAAGCTGCGGCTGCCGGCGATTCCGGAATTTCGTCGAAAATTCGCGCGCTGCTGGTTGGCGCGAGCGTGGTCGTGATCGTGCTTGGCACGGTCAAGATGGGCATGAACCTGCTCAGCGGCCACGATAGCGCGAACTCGTCGCTGCCCGCCGAATCCAGCGTCGCACCCCCACCGCCCGTGCCCGAGAACGGACCGCGCTCCGATGCAGCGCCATCAGCGATACCGTCGCTGACATCGCCGACGCTGCTCACGCGCCAGTCGATGAGCTCGTCGCCGCAGATTATTTCCGTCCCCGCCATGCCTGCTATCCCCGCGGCAGCGCCGGCCGAACCTGCCGCAATACCTGTGGCCGCGCCCCCTGTTGCGCCGGACGTGACCGGCTCGATCGCCACGCCGCAGGAACGCATGTCCGTGACATTTCCTCCGGTCACGAAGGACAAGGCGAAAACCAAACTGATTCCGGTTGCCGACAAGTTGCCCGAGACCATCGGCAGCGCTGCTCTTCGTACCGCAGCCAACAAGGGCGATCCGGGTGCAGCCTTCGAGATCGGCATTCGCTACGCCGAAGGCAAAGGTGTCGCGCCGGACTATGTGACAGCGGCAAAGTGGTACGAGCGCGCAGCCCAAGGCGGCATCGTGCCTGCAACGTTCCGGCTCGGCACGCTCAATGAGAAGGGTCTTGGCCTCAAAAAGGATATCGACGCCGCACGCGGATATTATCTGCAGGCTGCCGAGAAGGGCAGCGCCAAGGCCATGCACAATCTTGCGGTGCTGGATGCCGACGGCGGCGGCGCCGGACCGAACTACAAGAGCGCCTCGCAATGGTTCCGCAAGGCCGCAGAGCGGGGTGTCGCCGACAGCCAGTTCAATCTCGGAATTCTTTACGCCCGTGGCATCGGCGTGGAGCAGAACCTCGCCGAATCCTTCAAGTGGTTCAGCCTCGCCGCAGCCCAGGGCGACGTGGATTCCGGCCGGAAGCGCGACGACATCGCCAAACGCCTCGATCCGCAGTCGCTGGCAGCCGCAAAACTGGCAACCCAGACCTTCGCCCCGGAAGCCCAGCCGGACGAAGCGACCTCCGTTGGCGCGCCTGCGGGCGGATGGGACGTCGCCGCGACGGCCAAGCCCGCACCCAAGACAACGGCAAAGACAGCGGCCAAGACAGCGGCTAAAAGCGCCGTCCATTGACGATCATTCAGCGCCTCCGGGCGTTGAATGACACGTACCCGCGCATCGACTGCTCCGTATTAAGATTAACGGGCACAGCGATCGGGAAACCGCACAGCTTTCACCATTGCTCGCCAAATCTTTAACCCACCCGCAGATGATTTCGGGTAAGCAGGGGCGCGGCGCTTGACCCGCGTCGTGGCCATTTCCCTGCTGCGAGAGGTTCCTGGAGCATGATGCCGAAAAGTATGGAGCGGTTTTCGGACCACCTCGTGCTCTAGGCCATAACCGGGCCTCACGCCGAAACCCAAGCGAACGCGCGTGCAACTTTTTCTTCCGATCGCCGACATTCCGGTCAACGTGTTTCTCATCCTGGCGATGGGCGCGGCGGTCGGATTTGTGTCCGGCATGTTCGGGATCGGCGGCGGCTTCCTGATGACACCGCTGCTGATCTTTGTCGGAATTGCACCTGCGGTCGCCGTCGCCTCGGTGACCAGCCACATGGCGGCATCGTCATTTTCCGGCGCACTGTCCTACTGGCGCAAACGCGCGATCGACCCGGCCTTGTCTGCTGTCCTTGTCTGCGGCGGCGTCACGGGCACGGCTCTGGGCGTGTGGATTTTCGCATTGCTGCGTTCGGTCGGACAACTCGACCTCATCATCGCACTGTCCTACGTGGCGTTGCTGACGACGGTCGGCACGCTGATGTTCCTCGAAGGTACACGGGCCATTTTGCGCGCGCGGCGCGGCAACACCGCCATCACTCGGCGGGCGCGGGCACAGGGCTGGATTCTGGGTCTACCGCTGAAAATGCGTTTCAAGCGCTCCAAGATCTATCTGTCGGTGATTCCGATTGTCGCGGTCGGGCTTTTCGTCGGCCTCCTCGGCGCGATCATGGGCATCGGCGGCAGCTTCCTGCTGATTCCAATCATGATCTACGTCTTGCGAGTGCCAACCTCCACCGTCATCGGGTCGGCGATGGTGCTAACGCTGGTGACGATGGTGGTCGCCACCATCCTGCACGCCGTCACCAACCATCTTGTCGATGCGGTTCTGGCGCTGGTGCTGATGGTCGGCGGTGTGATCGGCGCGCAGTTCGGCGCTCGCGCCGGCCAGCGTATTCGCGGCGAACATCTGCGCCTGCTGCTCGGACTTCTGATCCTGTCGGTCGGCATCCGCTTTGCCGTCGAACTGGTGATCCGGCCGAACGAGCTTTACTACATTCGCGATCTGGGGATCGGCGGATGAGAACACGCGCATCCATCACCGCCGCCGCGTTGCTGCTTTCCATTGCCGCAAGCGGATCCGCGCGGGCGGAAAACCTGATCGTTTCGGTTTCCAACCATCGCATCACCGTGACGCCGAACTACTCCGGCGAAGAGCTTGTCCTGTTCGGCTCGATCGAACGCGACAGCAAACTGCAGCCGCCCGGCACCGCTTACGATATTGTCGTGACGGTGAGCGGACCGCGCGCCGACATGGTGACCCGGCGCAAGGAACGCAAGCTCGGCATCTGGATCAATGTCGACTCGCGTGAATTCATCCAGGTCCCCTCCTATCTCGGCATCTTCGCCAACCGCCCGATCGACAACATCGCTGCTCCGGATGTCCAGCGGCGGCAACAGGTCGGAATGACAAGCTTCTCCTTGCCGCAGCGCATGGGTCCGGACGTCGCCAATACAGTCGCGAACGATCCGTTCCGCACGGCTTTCGTCCGGCTGCGCACCGACCATGGGCTGTACCGCGAACAGACCAGCGCCGTGACATTCCTGACGCCGACCTTGTTTCGCACCGGCATCCCGTTGCCGGCAGAAGTCTCGATCGGCACTTACACCATCGACATCAAACTGTTTGCCAATGGCACGTTCCTGACCAAAACCGAGACCGCTTTCGAAATCGTCAAGGTCGGCTTCGAGCAATTCGTCGCCAACTCCGCGCGCCAGCACGGGCTGCTCTATGGTCTTGCCACCGCCATGATGGCGATCATGACCGGGTGGCTCGCGTCCGTGATCTTCCGCAGGGATTAAACGCCGCATCAACTGGCGACAGCAACGACGGGATCTAATAGCAGCGCGACGCCGCGATCGTATGCACGCGGCGGTCACCGAGCACATGCGCGGTAAACGCGAGCGTCTGGAAGATCGCCGCGAAGGCTACATCGCGAATGCTCAAGCCCCCGGTATAAGCGCCGAAGGCCGGCATCACCGCGCGTTCTCCGTCACTGGCAAAACACCGCCGTTCCACCGAACGCCCGCGCGTCGAGACCCGTGCCTTGGGATGAAGATGGCCGGCGATTTCGCCAACCGCGCCGGTCGGCTCATGACGAAACACAATCGGCCCGATAGCGACTTCGTCTGCGACCACGCCGCTGAGGTCCGGTGGCAATGCCGGATCGTGATTGCCGGAAATCCAGATCCAGTCGCGGCGCGACTGGAATGCCGACAACACGTCGCTGTCATCCGGAGACAATCGTTCGTGTGCTTTCCGATCATGAAAGCTGTCGCCGAGCGCGATCACCGTGCGCGGATCATGTCGCGCGATCACCGCGCCTAGTCTCGAGAGGGTCGCCGCGGTGTCGAACGGCGGCAGCAACACGCCGCGTGCCGCGAAACTGGAACCTTTTTCAAGATGTAGATCGGAAACAATCAGAAGGCGCTCGTCCTCCCAGAACAGCGCGCCCGCCAGGTCGGCGGCGAAAGTGATGCCCGCGACCGTGACCGCTGTGCGTTGCTCGATCGATTGCGCTGCCAGCATCGGTTCCGTCAATCCCTTGTCATCGCTTCCTTAACGAGTTCATCGGCAGCTTCCGCCAGTAACTCGTCGGAGGCTTCGCCATAAACCGCTTCGCGGCCGATTTCCAGCATCACCGGCACCGCGAGCGGCGACACACGGTCGAGTTCCTTATGCGTGATTCGGCGCTTGATCCGGATCAGCATATCGCTCAGGCGGCGAATATCCAGCAGTCCCGTGGCCGCATCGGCCCGCGCCGCGCGCAACAGCACATGATCGGGCTGGTGCTTGCGCAGCACGTCGTAGACCAGGTCGGTGGAGAACAGCACCTGCCGCCGCGATTTCTCCTCCCCGGTAAAGCGCCGCGGGATGAGTCCCGAAATCACCGCACAGGTGCGGAACGTGCGTTTCATTAACGCTGACTCCGCGAGCCACGCCTCAAGATCGTCGCCAAGCATGTCCGGATCGAACAGTGCATCGAGATCGAGGCGGCCATTGCGGATCATCGACGACATATCGCCGAGCGACCATACCGCCAGTGCATATTCGTTGGCGACGAAGCCCAGCGGTTTGGCGCGCCCGCGTTCCAGCCGCCGCGTTAGCAACATGCCGAGCGTCTGGTGTGCCAGACGTCCCTCGAACGGATAACAGACGAGGTAATGTTTGTCGGCGCGCGGAAATGTTTCAACAACCAGTTCGCGCGGCCCCGGCACGCGGGAAAACGCCGCCTGCAACGACAGCCACTCGCGCACCTGATCGGGCAGCCCCTTCCAGGCGCGCTGATCGGCGAGCAACAGGCGCACCCGCTCGGCGAGATAAGTCGAGAGCGGAAACTTGCCGCCTGCATAAGACGGCACCTTCGCATTGGCATCGTTGCTGCGCGACACATAGACCTCGTCTTCCATCAACGCTTCGTAACGCACGACTTCACCGCCGAATACGAAGGTGTCGTTCGGCACCAGTCCTTCAATGAAATATTCCTCGATCTGGCCGAGCATCCGTCCGCCCCGCGCGATGGCGCCGGTCGAACCCGAGCCCTTGCCGCGGCCGCGCACCAGTTTCACTTTCAGCATCGGTTCTTCGACGATGGTGCCGACGTTGAGCCGGTAACTCTGGCGCACCTTTGGATTGGTGACCCGCCACCGTCCGGTTTTGTCCTGCTTGATCCGTGCGAAACGCTCGTAGCTTTTCAGTGCGTAGCCGCCGGTCGCGACAAAATCCACCGCATCATCGAAATCGTGACACGCCAAATCCGCGTAAGGCGCAGCGCTGCGGACTTCATCGTAAAGCGCATCGGCCAGAAACGGCTCGCCACAGGCCCGGCCGAGCACATGCTGGGCCAGCACGTCGAGTGAGCCGGTACGCTGCGGCGGCGTATCCTGCGCATTTTCCGCTACAGCATCAATGGCAGCGCGACATTCAAGCACCTCGAAGCGATTGGCCGGGACCATCACCGCGCGCGACGGCTCGTCGAGCCGATGATTGGCGCGGCCGATCCGCTGCATCAGCCGCGAAGCGCCTTTCGGTGCGCCGACATTGATAACAAGGTCGATATCGCCCCAGTCGATGCCGAGATCGAGTGACGAGGTACAGACCACCCCGCGCAGCTTGCCCGCGGCCATCGCATCCTCAACCTTGCGCCGCTGCGCGACATCGAGCGAGCCGTGATGCAGCGCGATCGCAAGGCCATCCTCGTTGATGCGCCACAGGTCCTGAAACAGCATCTCAGCCTGCGCACGGGTGTTCACGAACATCAGCGAGGTCTTGTTGGCTTTCACCAGATCGTAAATTTCAGCGAGCGCGTGACGCGCCATGTGCCCCGCCCACGGCAGGCGTTCCTTGGTGTCGAGCATTTCGACGATGGGTGCCGCACCGGCATCGGCGATCACCAGATCGGCCATGGTCTGCATGCCACTTTCCTGCGGCATCAAATAACGCCGCAGATCGTCGGGTTCCGCGACCGTCGCCGACAAACCCACCGTCGTCACGTTCGGCGCAAGCCGCCACAAGCGTGCCAGCCCGAGCGACAGCAGATCGCCGCGCTTGGATGTAACCAGCGCGTGCAATTCGTCAAGCACCACACGTTTCAACGATGAAAACAGATACGGCGCGTCGTCGGACGACAGCAGCAATGCGAGTTGCTCGGGCGTCGTCAAAAGAATATCCGGCGGGTATTTGCGCTGCCGCTGCCGCCGCGACACCGGCGTGTCGCCGGTGCGGGTTTCGACCCTGACCGGCAGTTTCATGTCGGCAATCGGCCGCTCGAGATTGCGCGCGATATCCACCGCCAGCGCCTTCAGCGGCGAAATGTAAAGTGTATGCAGGCCACCCGTGCGCGCGACGCCGCGTCCAGTCGATACGGTTTTGACAGGTCTTGGTTGTGGCGTGCCGAGTTCCACCAGCGTCGGCAGAAATCCTGCCAGCGTTTTGCCGGCGCCGGTCGGCGCGATCAGCAATGCAGACCGGTTGTTCTGTGCCTTCGCCAGCAGATCGAGCTGATGGGCGCGCGGCGACCAGCCCCGTGCCGCGAACCAGCGCTGGAATATGTCGGGCAGCAGATCGGGCGATGTGAGGGGCTTGGTGTCCACGCCCTAGAGGTAAGACGTCACATCGCCGGGGTCGAGAGCGGAGACGGATAATCCGTCTCCGCTGAATATTTCACTGGCTGACCGGCTTGGTGTCGAGATCCCAGTCCTTGCCGTTGAACGTCCCCATGAACAGGGTCTTGATCGGCGAATAATCATCCGGCGAGGTTGAATAGGTAATTCCCGGAAGGAAGATCGGCGCCTTGTAGCCGGCGAGATTGGTCGCCTGCTTCAGGACGTTCTCGTGGGTAAGTTCGTCGCCGCACTTTTCCAGAATCCGCGCCATGGTAACGGCCTGAGAATAGCCCTGGAACGCGATGGTGTTATCCTGATCGACGTTCGGCAGATATTTCGTGCGCAGTTCCTGAAAGCCCTTCACGTCGGGATCGTTGGCCCATTTCGGGCTGCCGACTTCCTTGGTGTAGCTGGCTGCCACGATGCCGATGGCGTTTTCAGTCCCGGCGGCATTGAGAATCGAACGTCCGCTCGACGTGCTGACCAACAGATGCAGCGGCTTCCAGCCCAGTTCCGCCACCTTACGGATCGACTGCGACGTCGCCTTGCCGGTGGAGATATTGTAGAAAACGTCCGCACCTGACTTCGACAGATTGATCATCTGTGAATCGATGGTCGGATCGGTGAGATCGTAGGACGCTTCCGCGACAACCTTGGCCTTGCCGCCGGCTTCAGCCAAAATCTCCTTGAAGGAATTCATGTAATCCCGGCCGAATTCATCGTTCTGGTACAGGACGGCGACCTTTGCGTCGGGCTTCTTTTGCAAAAGGTAACGCGCGAGAATACGTCCCTCAGTCGGATAAAGCGGCAGACCCGGCGTGGTCCATTTGAAATTCTTCGGATCGTTCCAGCGGCCCGCGCCGGTATTCAAAAGAAGCTGCGGGATTTTCTTGCTGTTGAGATATTTCTGCACGGCGGTCTGCGGCCCGGTGCCGAGCGAACCGAACAGCGCCAGCACTTCTTCCTGTTCGACCAGACGCCGCGTCGCCTCGACGGTTTTCGGTGCGCTGTAGGAATCGTCGAGCGTGAGGAAGGTGATCTTGCGCCCGTTGATGCCGCCCTTTTCATTCAGCATCTGGAAATACGCCGCCTGGGTGCGGCCGATTACGCCGTAAAGCGAACCGGGTCCACTGTGAGGCACGGTCTGGCCGAGCTTGATCTCGGTATCGCTGGCGCCCGGATCGTATTTCTTCTCGGCATGGGCCGCGGACCCCGCCATCAGAACAGCGGCTGCAACGGCCGCGCCTGCGGCGAACGATGATATCGTCGATTTCATTTTCTTGTTGTCTCCCTGACTGGTTCCATTGGCATTCTGCGATGCCTTCGATTTTCCGGGCGTGTTCATCGCAAAACGGACGCAGATTGCTGCATCCTGACGGGTCGCGGATGCCTGTCTTGCGTTTTGGCGTCACCCGCGATCTTTTTTGCACTACGAGCAGGCTTGCTCGGCGCAGCACGTGACGTAACTGCCTTTAGTTCCAGCAGAATTTGACGCGATCGCCCTGCGTCAATTTGGCTCATGTGTGGCCTGCGAGGTACAGCCGAACGCCTCGACAGCCGCTACACAGGGATCGAGTTCTGAACTGGAATCCCATGCAGAAGTTTCTGATCGCGGCCGTGCTTGTCGTAACGACGGCAAGCACCCAGGCCGCGGACCTTTCCGCCAAGATCGCCTTCAAGAAAGCGCCTGTCGCAGCGACAACCTATGACTGGACCGGGTTCTACGCGGGCGTGAATCTTGGGCTTGCCGTGGGCGGCGAAGGCCGCTCAGGGCTGGACGTACTTGGATTCGGCGGATCGTTTGAGACGTTCAATCTCGCATCGCTGGGCGCGGTCGGCGGCGGTCAGGCCGGCTACAATTACCAGTTCGGCAACTGGGTGATTGGTGCGGAAGCCGACATTCAGGGCATCGGCAACGACAAGCATTCTAACTGCATCCTGACCTGCAATACCCTGAACGGGGCCATGATCAGTGAGGACATGCAGTGGTTCGGCACCGTGCGCGGTCGCGTCGGCTATGCTTCGGGACCGATCCTGAATTATTTCACGGCCGGTTTCGCCTATGGCGGCGTCACCACGACAAACATCGAACGTCTCTTTGGGGCCACTGGCGCCTTTACCAGCGACAGGATCAAGACCGGGTACACGCTCGGCAGCGGTATCGAAGCAGCACTCGGCGGCAGCTGGACCGGGAAGATCGAGTATCTTTATGTCGATCTCGGCTCGTCCAAAAACACCTTCACCTTCGCAGGCATCCCGCACGTCCTGAACACCGAAGTCCGCGAAAGCATCTTCCGCGCCGGCGTGAATTACCGTTTCGGCGAAAAAGGCCAGTTGCTGGCCTACACCCCCGCAGCGAACTGGACCGGCTTTTACGCAGGCGGTAACGGCGGCTCCGGCATCGCGCGCGATGCCACCACTCACACCGTCGCGGGCGGCGCAGTCAACAACAGCTTCGATCTCGCTCCGCGCGGTTACAACGGCGGATTGCAGGCCGGTTACAACTGGCAAAGCGGCAACATCGTGTATGGCATCGAGACCGATATCCAGTATTCGACGCAGGAGACCGACCGCAGTTGCCTTGCGACCTGCACGCCCACGAGTTCAGCAACTTTCCGGCAGAAGCTCGACTGGTTCGGCACCGCACGAGGGCGCATCGGCTACGGCGTCGGCCCGACCTTGTTCTACGCCACCGGCGGCTTTGCTTACGGCGAGGTCAAAACGCGCGTTACTGAAAATCTCGTGGGTCTCGGAATCAACGGCACCGCGCAATTCAAGGATATCCGCGCCGGATGGACCCTTGGCGCGGGTGTCGAGACGCCGCTCGAACTGTTCGACTGGTTCAGGCCGGGCCAGTGGAGCGTCAAGACCGAGTATCTCTACGTCGATCTCGGCAGTGCCTCGAACAGCTACAATCTCAATGGCGTGGCACATACGCTGACCACGGAAGAAACCAATCACATCTTCCGCACCGGCGTGAACTACCACTTCGATGCGCCGGTGACTGTGACGCACTGATCGAAGCGCGTCAGGCCTTGCCTGCGGTGACGACCAATCCCGGCACAGGCTCGTTCGCCTCGATGCGGGTGGACGCCACAGCGATCTCGCAAACCTTCAATTCCGCACCGGCAATCGCGCCGCGCAGATAGTCCGCACTGTGGGCGTAGCGCAGACCCTGACCGAGAATCACGCCGTTGCCTGCATGGGTTTCCACGGTGAACGCCAGCAAGCCCTGCGGCTTCAACACGCGTGCCGCCTCACGCAGCAACGCATCGAGTTCCGGCACATAGACAAAGGCATCCGCCGCGACGATCAGGTTTGCGCTGGCTTCATCTTCCGCACAAAGACCCTGCAGCATGTCGGTCACATCCAGGCGGGCATAAAGACCGGTCGCCCGCGCGCGCTCGATCATGCCGGACGACAGATCGACACCGATAAATTCATCGACCAGCGATGTGAATTCGCGGGCGACAAGGCCCGTTCCGCATCCGAGATCGATCGCGCGCTTGAAATGCGCCGGCAACCGGGATTCATGCCGCGCCGCCAGCACCGCCTTCAACAACACTTGCGGGCCGCAATAATCCAGATCGCTCACCAGCGTTTTGTCGAACCGCGGCGCGTATTGATCGAACAGCGCGCGGACATACCCCTGCGGCATGGCGGAAAGATTTTCCGCGCCGAGCCGCATCAGCCGCAACTTCGCGCCGTGCCGGTCGTCGGGATCGGTCTCACGCGCGCGCAGATAGGCGGCAACGGCTTCGTCCCGCTGGCCCGTCTGCTCGCGCAGATCGCCAAGCGCAAACCATGCAGAGGCAAAGCCCGGCTCAAGCTCGATCGCCTGCTCCATCAGTTCCGCGGCGGCTGCAAGATCGCCGCGCAACATCAGGTCGCGGCCGAAATCGAAGCGCCGGTCGGCGATCAGGTTTCCCGAGGACAGGAACAACGCGGCTGGCATGGACTTGATCTGAACCTCATTGAGCGAGCCGCGCAGGACTATCAGACTCCAACGGACTTCGAGAGCGACTATATAACGCAGATGCGCCCGCAAGACATCCTGATGCCCGTTGCCACCGGCCTGTGCTGCAAGCCCGGCGGCTTTCATATCGACCCGGTGCGTCCGGTCGAGCGCGCGCTGATCACCCACGGCCATTCCGATCACGCCCGCCCCGGACATGGCGCGGTGCTGGCGACGCAGGAAACCCTCGACATGATGCGGCTGCGCTACGGCGACAACTTCGCCGGCAGCTCACAGGCGATTTCCTACGGTGAAACTATCAAGCTCGGTGGTGTATCCGTGACCTTTCATCCGGCGGGACACGTATTGGGCTCGGCCCAGATCGCCGTCACCAGTGGCAAGACCAAAATCGTTGCATCAGGCGACTACAAGGACACGCCGGACCCCACCTGTGCACCGTTCGAAGTCGTGCCGTGCGACGTCTTCATCACCGAAGCAACATTCGGCTTGCCGGTGTTTCGTCATGGGAATGTCGAGGGCGAGATTGCGAAGCTGCTCGCATCGGTCGCCTTGTTTCCGGAACGGGCTCATCTGGTCGGCGCTTACTCGCTCGGCAAGGCACAGCGCGTCATCGCACTCATTCGCGCGGCGGGTTACGACGCGCCGATCTATCTGCACGGCGCGATGGAAAAGATCACGCGCTATTATGAGAGCCGCGGCATCGATCTCGGCGATCTGCGGATGGCGAAAGGCATGAAGAAGGCCGATCTTGCCGGCACCATTACTCTCGCTCCACCCTCCGCCATCACCGATATCTGGACACGGCGCTTTCCCGACCCGGTCGCAGCGTTTGCATCGGGCTGGATGCGGGTGCGTGCGCGCGCGCGGCAGAAGGGAATCGAACTGCCGCTGGTGATTTCCGATCACGCCGACTGGGATGGGCTGTGTTCAACCATTGATGCGACTGGCGCCGGCGAAATATGGGTCACGCATGGACAGGAAGATGCGCTGGTGCACTGGTGCCAGTCCAAGGGACTGAAAGCACGGCCGCTTGCTCTGGTTGGCTACGGGGAGGAGGACGAACACGGCGCAACAGCGGACGAGGCTGCCTCGTCATGAACCGCTTCGCGAATCTGCTCGACCGCCTCGCCTATGAACCCGGACGCAACAACAAGTTGCGGCTGATCACAAGCTACTTTCGCGAGGTTCCGGACCCCGATCGCGGCTGGGCCTTGGCGGCGCTGACGGGCGCACTGTCGTTCCGTCATGCCAAAGCAGGCCTCGTTCGCGACCTGATTGCGGAGCGCACCGATCCGACGCTGTTCGCATTGTCTTACGATTATGTTGGCGACCTGTCGGAAACCGTAGCGTTGATGTGGCCTGCGGACAAGCGCACGACCAACTCGCCGCCGCCACCAACCCTCACGGACGTGGTCACAACTTTCAACACACTCGGCAAGTCTGAGATTCCGGCGCAACTGGTGCGCTGGCTCGATGAACTCGATGAAACCGGGCGCTGGGCGCTGTTGAAATTAGTTACCGGCGGCCTGCGCATCGGCGTTTCGGCCCGGTTGGCGAAAACAGCGGCCGCAGCGCTCGGCGGCAAAGACGCCCACGATGTCGAATTGATCTGGCCCGGACTTTCGCCGCCCTATCTCGACCTGTTCGCATGGCTCGAGGGTCGCGCCGACAAGCCGGTAAATCTCGATCCAGCGCCATTCCGTCCTGTCATGCTGGCCCATGCCATCGAGGACGCGGACTTCGCCAACCTTGCGCCGGAGGATTTCACCGCCGAATGGAAATGGGACGGCATCCGCGTGCAGGCGGTGAGCGGGAAGGACGAGCATGACGACATCGTCACCCGCCTTTACTCGCGAACAGGCGAGGACATCACCAAAAGCTTTCCGGATCTGGTGCCAGCGTTGCGGTTGCCCGGTGCTCTTGACGGCGAGCTGCTGGTGCTGCGCGATGGGCGTGTGCAGACGTTCAATGTCTTGCAGCAGCGGCTGAACCGAAAATCGGTGACGCCGAAGCTGATGAAGGATTATCCGGTGCATTTGCGCGCCTACGATTTGCTCAGCGACGGCGACAATGATCTGCGTATACTGACATTTACTGAGCGGCGCGCAAAGCTTGAAGCCTTCGTCGCACAGCTCTCAGACCCGCGCATCGATCTCTCGCCGCAGGTGGCTTTCAAGAGCTGGGATGATCTCGCAGCCGCGCGCGCCCATCCTGCCAGTGCTGGTGCCGGTGAGGATTCAGAAGCGGTCGAGGGCGTCATGTTGAAGCGGCGCGACGCACCGTATCTGCCCGGACGCCCGAAGGGCCAGTGGTGGAAATGGAAACGCGATCCGCACATCATCGATGCCGTGCTGATGTATGCTCAGCGCGGCCATGGCAAGCGCTCGTCGTATTATTCCGACTACACTTTCGGCGTCTGGACCCATGTGGATGGCGCCGATCAGCTCGTGCCCGTCGGCAAGGCTTACTTCGGCTTCACCGACGAGGAGTTGATTCAAATCGACCGTTTCGTCCGCCGCCACACCACGGAGAAATTCGGCCCGGTGCGCCACGTGGTGCATGAGCCGGATCAGGGCTTGGTGTTTGAGGTGGCGTTCGAAGGGTTGGCCCGCTCGGCGCGGCACAAGTCCGGCGTTGCCATGCGCTTTCCCCGCATCAGCCGCCTGCGCTGGGACAAGCCGCCGCGTGACGCGGACCGGCTGGAGACACTTGAACGAATGTTAATCTCCGGGGGCGGGATTTCCTCTGCCCCAGCTGTCGCAGGCCATTGACGCAGCCGAGACAGTTCCCCATGTGGCGTGCTAGTGTGCGCAAGACGCGACACACGACGCAGGAGACGACAATGCCGGACGACGTGAGAGAGATCCCAGCCAGGAACGACGACAACCTGTCGCGTTTTCTCGGCGGCTCGCCATTGGCGGTGCTGCTGCGGCTGGTGTTGCTGTCGCTGCTGGTCGGCGTCGTGCTCGCCGCGATCGGCTTCGATCCGTGGAACATCATCTACAGCATCCGCCGCCTGATCGACTGGGTCTGGAATCTGGGCTTTGATTTCGTCAACGGTGTGTGGCGTTACTTCCTGCTGGGCGCGGTCATCGTGATCCCGATCTGGCTGATCTCGCGGCTGTTCAGCACCCAGCGGCCGCGCTGATTGAGAGACGCGGCCAAAGTTACCACCGCACAGGTTTTCAGCATCGCCGGACCGGCGATGCTGGCCAATCTGACGACGCCGTTACTCGGCGTCGTCGCCACAGCCTGCATCGGCCGGCTGGGCGAGCCCGCGCTGCTCGGCGGCGTCGCCATCGCATCCGTCGTTTTCGATTGCCTGTTTTGGCTGTTCGGCTTCCTGCGCATGGGCACCGTCGCCTTCACCGCGCAAGCCCTGGGCGCGCGGGATCATGCAGAGATCCGCGCAACCCTGTTTCGCGCTATTATCGTTGCAGCAGCCATCGGCCTGCTCCTGATCGCGGTGAGCAAACCGCTGGGCACTGTCATCCTGTCATTAATGGGCGGCAGCGAGCCTGTGACGAATGCTGCGCGCGAATACTTCGCGATCCGTCTGTGGTCCGCGCCGATGGCTCTCGGCAACTATGTTCTTCTCGGCTGGTTCGTCGGTCAGGCGCGCGCAAAAACCGCGCTTGCGCTGCAAATCCTGATCAATCTCGCCAATATCGCGATGACGGTCTGGCTGGTGCTTGTGCTGAACAAAGGCATCGCGGGAGCAGCGATTGCCGCGGTGCTTGCCGAGACAGCGGGTTTCATTGTGGGTGCTGTGTTGGCATGGCGCCTGCTTGGCCGCGTGTTCGATATCAGCGCCGACCGGCTGTTCAACCGTGAACGGCTCCTGCACATGTTCTCGGTCAACCGCGACATTCTCATTCGCACCGCCGCGCTGATCGCTGCATTTCTGTTTTTCACGTCGCAGGGCGCGCGCGCCGGCGACACCGTGCTGGCGGCCAATGCCGTCCTCAACAATTTTCTTCTGATCAGCGCGTTCTTTCTCGACGGCATCGCCAACGCCGCCGAGCAGATTTGCGGACGCACCTATGGCGAGCGCGACCGTCGGGGCTTCCTGACCGCAACCAAGCTCGTGATGTTATGGGGTTTTGTTTTCGCGCTCGCGATCACCGCCGTATATTTCCTGTTCGGACCGGGCCTGATCGCGCTAATGACGCCGAACATCGACATCCAGCGCGTGGCCAACGACTATCTGATCTTTGTCATTCTTGCGCCGGTCGTCGGCGTTTTCGCATTCGCCTACGATGGCATTTTCATCGGTGCCACATGGGCGCGCGACATGCGCAACCTTATGCTGCTGTCGCTGGTGATTTTTCTTGGCGCATGGTTTCTCTTACGGCCGTTTGGCAATGCAGGCCTCTGGATGGCGCTTCTTATCCATTATGTCGCGCGCGGCGGCTTGCAGACGTTGCGTTATCCGGCGCTGTTCAAGGCCTCATTCGGCGACGGCAAGCTTGGTCCTTCCAAACTCAGTCCGGCCAAGGCTCCGCAGTAATCGTCGCCGCATCCGCGCCGACGATTTCGGAAAGGCTCTCGCGCCCGGTCCGCCGCAGCGTGGAGACGAGATCCGCCTTGATGTCATCGACCAGTCCGAGACCTTTGTAGATCAGCGATGAATAAAGCTGGATCAACGTGGCTCCAGCGCGGATTTTCATCAGCGCGGCGCCGCCGGAATCGATGCCGCCGACACCGATCAGCGGAAACGCGCCCTCGGCGCGCACATAGGTTTCCGCTACCATGCGCGTGGATAGCTTCAAGAGCGGCCGGCCGGACAAACCGCCCTGCTCTTTCGACTTCGCCAACTCGCGCAGCGTCGCAGGCCGCGCCAGCGTGGTATTGGCGACGATCATGCCGTCGACCCGGCGCGAGCGCGCGATATGCACCACATCGTCAAGCTCCTGCAACGTGAGGTCCGGCGCGATCTTCAGCAGCAGCGGTGAATCGCCCGCACTCTTGCGCACCCGCTCGCGCGCATCGATCACCCGCGCCAAAAGATCGTCCAGCGCGGCCGCCTGTTGCAGATTGCGCAGACCCGGTGTGTTGGGCGACGACACGTTGACTGTGAAATAACTCGCCACCGGCGCGAACAGTTCGATCAGACGGACATAATCCGCCGTGCGATCCGCCGAGTCCTTGTTGGCGCCGACATTGACGCCGACGATGCCGCCATGCCGCGCGCGCGTCGCAAGCCGGCGCAGCACAGCTTCAGCACCGTCGTTGTTGAAACCCATCCGGTTGATGACACCGGAATCCTGCTCGAGGCGAAACAGACGCGGGCGCGGATTGCCGTCCTGCGGCTTCGGCGTCACCGAACCGATTTCGACAAATCCGAAACCCAGCCGCAGCAGCGCGTCCGGCGCTTCGGCATTCTTGTCGAAGCCCGCGGCCATGCCGACGGGATTGGGGAAGTTCAAACCGAAGGCGCGGGTTGCAAGCTTGGGGTCGCTGGGGCGTGGCTTGCCCGGCGGCAACAGTCGCAAGCCACCGACCGCCAGCCGATGAGCATCCTCCGGATCGAGCCGGCGCAGCAGCGGCAGGGTGAAAGCATCGAAGGCGCGAATCACGAGGCCAACTCCGGAATGTCGTGCGAGCCATCGGACCGAACCCGCAGGTCGCGAATTTCAACCACCGCACCGGTGTCCAGTTCGCCGTAAAGATGCGGAAACAACTCGCCGCCGCGCGACGGCTCCCACTTCAACGCCTCGCCCAGTGCATCCGCATCGACCGCAATCAGAAACAGCCCGGCCTGTCCGGCAAAATGCTTGGCGACGGTCCCCGCAACCTGAGAAGCGGTAGAAAAGTGAATGAATCCGTCGCGCCGGTCGTCGGCGCTGCCGCGATAGGCACCCTGCCGCTCGGCCTCACGCCAGGCCGAAGCCGAACAAACTTTGTAGATCGTGGACACGGCTGGAAACTTCTCGTGAGTTATTGAATTTATTCAGGATTTTTCGGAGCTCAGCCGAATGGCCAGCAGACCGTATCGGCGCATCTCAGCCACTTCAAGGGCAGCGTTGATCTGAACGCTATGCATTGCAGACCGATCCGATTTAAGGTAATAATTCCTAGCCTACGATAAATTCACTGCCCGGTCCGGTCGGCTGGGCCAGACACCCGGCCACACCATGTTGACCCACGATCAAATCTGGAATGCACTCGATCGCCTCGCCGAACGTGCCGGCTGGTCGGCGTCGGCACTGGCCAAACGCGCGGGCCTCGATCCCACCACCTTCAACAAGTCGAAGCGCATCACGCCTGACGGGCGCGAACGCTGGCCCTCGACCGAGTCGGTGGCAAAGGCGTTGGCTGCCACCGGCACCACCGTCGATACTTTCGTGCAGTTCATCGAGGACACCGCACGCTCGGTGCAGGCCGTGCCGCTGCTCGGATTCGCCGAAGCGGGCACCGGCGGCTATTTCGACGACGGCGGCTTTCCCGTCGGCAAGGGGTGGGATGAAGTCGGACTTCCTTCGGTCAACGACGAACACGCCTATGCGCTGGAAATTTCCGGCGACTCGATGAAGCCGGCCTACCGCGACGGCGATGTCATCATCGTTTCGCCCGGTTCGCCGATCCGGCGCGGCGACCGTGTGGTCGTCAAAACAAAGGACGGCGAAGTGATGGTCAAGGAATTGAAACGCCGGACCGCGAAAGTCATTGAGCTGCAATCGCTCAATCCGACGCACAAGGACCGCATGATCGACGCCAAGAACGTCGAGTGGATCGCCCGCATCGTCTGGGCGAGCCAGTAAGGAACGCGTCAGGCAATCAACGGCGCAACGATCGCGGTCAGCACCTTGGCCGCGTCGCGCGGATCGAGCCGCACCTGCAATCCGCGCTGCCCGCCATTGATGAACACCAGATCCTGCGCCATCGCCTGCTCTTCAATCGCCGCGCGAGGCGGGCGCATTTGTCCGAACGGACTGATGCCGCCGACTTTGTAGCCTGAGAGGCGCTCGGCATCGGCCGGCTTCATCATCTGCGCGGATTTTCCGCCGAACGCAGCCGCGAGCTTCTTCATCGACACTTCGCGATCCGAAGGCACGATCACGCAAACCGGCTTGCCGTCGACCAGCGCCATCAGCGACTTGAGCACACGCGACGGCTCTTCGCCGAGCGCCTCGGCCGCCTGCAATCCGATCCGTTCGGCGTCGCCGTCGTAATCGTAGGTATGCACGGTAAAGGCGACGCCTGCCTGCTCCAGCATTTTCGTCGCGCGTGTCACCTTGGACATTCGTGGCTCCGAAGTGGTGCGAAGCCTATCCCGTTCGCTTCAACGCCGCATCGATCATCGCGATCGCGTTGGCGACGCCATAGACCGCGACGAACGATCCGAAGCGCGGACCTTTCTCCTGACCGAGCAGCACCTGATAGAGCATGTTGAACCAGTCGAGCGACACGCCCGGACGTCCGTCCTTGCCCTTCTTCACCTGATCCAGAAACGGTTCGCGGCGGCCGATTTCATAGACCACGTTCTGGATGTCTTCGGCGGAGGCCTCCGGCGGCAACTGCGCCAGCGCATTGCGCAGATCGGTCAGCGCCGTGCGCTCGCTGTCGGTCGGCTCGCGGAATGTCTTCGTCGGCGCCACGAAGTCGCGATAATAATTGATCGCGTAGCCGACCATGTCGTCGAGCTTCGGATGCGTCTTCGGCGTCACGCCCGGACGATAGCGGCCGATGAAACCCCACAGCGTTTCGGCATTCTCCGCATTCGATGACGACACCAGCGTCAGCAACAACTGGAACGTCACCGGCATGTCGGTGAGCGGCGGATTGCCCGCATGGACGTGCCAGACCGGATTGCTCAGGCGCTGCTTGCCATCCTGACGCGGATAGCCGTCGGAAAACTGCTGGTAGTCATCGACGTTGCGCGGGATGACATCGAAATACAGCCGCTTCGCAGCCTTCGGTTCACGATACATGAACAACGACAGCGACTCTGGCGAAGCGTAACGCAGCCACTCGTCGATGGTAAGACCGTTGCCCTTCGACTTGGAAATCTTCTGGCCCTTATCGTCGAGAAACAGCTCGTAGTTGAAACCTTCAGGCGGCGTACCGCCGAGCGCCGAGCAGATTTTGCCGGACAGCTTGACCGAATCGATCAGGTCCTTGCCCGCCATTTCATAATCGACACCGAGTGCAACCCAGCGCATCGCCCAGTCCGGCTTCCACTGCAGCTTGCAATGTCCGCCGGTGACGGGAACAGTGACCCGCTCACTTGTATCGGGATCGTCGTAGGACACCGTGCCAGCCTTGGCGTCATGCGCCACAATCGGCACCTGCAGCACCACGCCGGTGCGCGGCGAGATCGGCAGGAACGGCGAATAGCTCGCGGCGCGCTCTTCACGCAGTGACGGCAGCATGATCGCCATCACCTTGTCGATGCTCTCCAGCATTTTCAGCAGCGTCGCGTCGAAACGGCCCGACTTGTAGTATTCGGTCGAGCTGGCGAATTCATAATCAAAACCGAAGGTGTCGAGAAACGCACGCAGCCGCGCATTGTTGTGTTCGCCGAAACTCGGATGGGTGCCGAACGGATCGCGGACCTGCGTCAGCGGCTTGCCGAGATCCTCGGTGAGCATCTCCTTGTTCGGGACATTGTCCGGCACCTTGCGCAGGCCGTCCATGTCATCGGAAAACGCCAGCAGCCGGGTCTTGATTTTGTCTTCGGTCAGCACGCGAAAAGCGTGGCGGACCATGGTGGTGCGCGCGACCTCGCCGAAGGTGCCGATATGCGGCAGCCCCGAGGGACCGTAGCCGGTCTCGAACAGCACCTCATCCTTCGGCTTTTTCTTCAACCGCGCGACAATCTGCTTTGCCTGTTCGAACGGCCAGGCGTTGGATTGCTCGGCAAGCGCCCGAAGGTCGCTTGCGGTTGCGGGCATTTCATTCGACATCAAGGATCTCCGCGCCGAAAACTTTGAAGGATTGCAGATTTCAGGCTGGCCGGCGGCGCGGGAGCCACCAGCCGAGACCCACCAGACACATGCCGAGCGCAGCGCAGACGATCAGCAATCCGGCTGTATTAGCCGCAACGCCTGCATAACCCAAGGTCTTGGCGTCGATAAAGGGATAGGGATAGAAGCCCGACATCTTTCCGCGCACCAGTACAAAGCCCATATAAAACAGCGGATAGATCAGCCACAGCAGCGGATCGTACCAGCGCAGCCCCGCCTTGCGGACACAGGTCAGCCAGAACACCAGATAGCCGACCGGCATCACCGTATGCAGTGCTGTATCCGCAAACCATTGTGCGCCTTTCGGCTCCCAAAGCTGACGCAGCAACGTGTGATAGATGATCCCGACCATGGCGATATAGACTGCGACGGCGGAGCGCACGAACGGATGCACCAGCCATTCATCCATGCCCACCTTGATCGCAAACGCCGTCAGCACCAGCGCCGCCAGAATGTTCGACTGAATGGTGAAGTAGGAGACAAATCGGATCAGCGCTTCTGCCAGCGGAAGTCCGAGCCCGTTCGCGGCCTGGATATGCAGCACCAGCTGGAGCACGAGCGACAGCCAGCAGAACACCGCCAGCAAGACGGCACCCGTGCGCTTGGCTTTTGCCGATCCTCCTGCCATCGTCGATGCCCCCAGCCGTCAGATCAAAACGGACTGACGGAAAAATAGCGCAGCCACAAATCGGTATAGCGGCCTTTTTCCCAAAGCCTGAACATCGCCCAGTTCAGCGCCTGACGCAGCAGATCGTTGCCGCGCTTCACGCCGATGCTGACGCCTTCGCCGAAATAGCGGCTCTCGACAAAAGGACCGCCGCTGAACGCGCAGCAACCGCCTGAATCCGTGCCGTTGATCCAGAGCGCCAGCGAAATGGCGTCACCGAAAATGAAATCGACCTCGCCACGGCGCAGTGCAAGGCGGAGCGCATCGTCATTCGGGAAGCTGACGAGCTGCGCGTCGGTAAACAGCGTCTTCAGATAGGCTTCGTGCGATGACCCCGCGATGGCGCCGACCTTCTTGCCTTCGAGATATTCCGGGCGCACCTCCGCCATCACCGCATCCCGCCGCGACACGAAACGCGCCGGCGAGCGATAATATGGATCGCTGAAATCGAGCTTGGCGCGAAGCTGGGGCGTCACGGCCAGCGAAGCGATAATGGCATCGCCACGGTTGCCGTTGATGGCGTCAACCAGTGTCTCGAACCGGCGCATCTGGATGGTGCAAGCCACCTTGATCTCTTCGCAGATCATCCGGGCCAGATCGACATTGAAGCCGGCCGGATTGCCGTCGGGGCCGGTGAAGTTGAACGGCGGATAATCGGTTTCGGTCAGGAAACGGATGACCGTCAGGCGCGACAGGTCGGGCCGGTCCGGACGCCGCCGCGGGTCCCAAAAGCCGGGTACGGCCTGTGGTGCGGCAGGCTGAGGAACCGCGGCCTGAGGCGGTGCCGATTGAGGTGTCGTGGGCGACGGCCCGGCTTGAGCGAAAACCGGTTCAAACCCCGCGAAGAAGCACAGCACGGCCCACACAACGGCAAGTCGTGCAGCAGCACCGGCGGCGCGGCGCGATCGGACATTGAAGGCAAATACTATCTGTGGTTGCATTGGCTGGGGGTTCCGCGTGCTGGGTCTTATAGACCATCCACGGAACGATTCGAGTGCGTTTGTAGCGTGGGGTAACGGTCGAATGGCCGTAGCTGGGCGGGCAAGCGAGTTTGGCAAAACCAGGCCGCAGCGTTTTGCGCGCCTGACGGAGTCCGCCCGGAATCTGACCGCGTCCCTTGCCGGGTTTCTCGGAATTCCACGGTCGCAAAACGACAATCAACCGGGACATCGCGAGCCCGGACCTGCCGTGGAACTCGATTGCCTGCGGCATGTGCTTGCTTCGGCACTTCTCGCGGCGGCAGAACAACGCAGCGAGGCGATCGGCGTCGGAGCGGATCGGGTTCTGATCCAGTGGGGCGTTATTGAGGAGAGCGCCTACCTCGATCACCTCGCCGCACATACCGGATTGGGCATCGAAACATTTGAAGATGTCAGCCGGAGCGACTGTCTGCTACCAGAAGCCAGCCTTCATCTCAGTGCACGGCACGGCCTTCTGCCCATTCGGCAGCCGGAAGGCCTGGTGTACGTATCCGCGCCACACGGCTACACCGCTCGCCGCCTCGTTCGGCTGATCAGGCAATACCCGCTGCTGCGCGAGCGCATTCGCCTCGCATCGATAACGCGCTTCAACGCGTTCCTCGAGTATCATTCCGGCGATGCATTGGCCGGTACCGCAGCAGAAGGTCTCGCGCGACGCTTTCCTGGCCTGTCAGCCGCACCGATGCCACCGTTGCGCGGCCACCTGTTTCGCTCCTCCCGTTATATCTTGCGGCTTGCAGCATTTGTTGTCCCGCTCGTGCTGGCCCCCTTGTTGCTGTTCGACGTATTCAGCCTGATCCTCGCCATCTGGTTTCTGCTGTTTACCAGCCTGCGGCTTGCAGGATGTTTCTCGCCGGCAAACCGCCGGCCCCGGTTGCCGCGACTGCACGAAAGTCAGTTGCCGGTCTACACGGTGGTCGCAGCGCTTTATCGCGAAGCGTCGTCCGTCGCACCCTTGATGCAGTACATCGACGCGCTGGATTATCCTCGCGAGAAACTGGACATCAAACTCGTCGTTGAGGCAGACGACCTGCAAACCCGCGCGGCGATCGCACGGCTCGGGCCGATGCCGCACGTTCAGGTCATCGTCGCGCCCGACGCGGGTCCGAAGACGAAGCCCAAAGCGCTCAACTGCGCGCTCAGTTTTGCATACGGAACATTCATTACGGTTTTCGACGCTGAGGACCGGCCCGAGCCCGGCCAGCTTCGCGATGCGCTCGACGTCTTTCGCACGCACGGACCGGATGTCGTCTGCGCACAGGCAAGCCTTTGCATCGACAACACTGCCGATGGCTGGTTGCCCCGAATGTTCACGGCGGAATATGCCGGACAGTTCGATGTGTTCCTGCAGGGCTTTTCCAATTTCGAGATGCCGTTACCGCTCGGCGGATCCTCCAATCACTTCCGCACCTGCGTACTTCGCGAGGTCGGCGGCTGGGACCCTTACAATGTCACCGAGGATGCCGATCTCGGATTCCGGCTTGCGCGTTTCAAATATCGCTGCGTGATGTTCCCATCGACAACGTATGAAGAAGCGCCTGCGCGGTTCAGCGCGTGGCTGCGCCAGCGTTCGCGGTGGATGAAGGGCTGGATGCAAACGTGGAGCGTCCACATGCGCTCGCCCCGTCAACTCTGGCGCGACGCAGGGGCCGGCGGCTTTTTCACGCTCAACATCATTGTCGGCGGAAATGTCCTAACCGCGCTGGCACATCCGTTCCTGCTCGGTGAGTTGCTTGTTCGAGGGGTGATGAGCGCCTTCGACGACACCGTCGCGTCGTTTTTCGCAAAACCATTCATCGAGCTTTATTTGGCAACGATCGCGGCAGGCTATCTAACCACTGTGGCAATCGGATTGATCGGGCTGGCGAAGCGGAATTTGCTTCATGAAGCCTGGATCCTGATCCTCACTCCGGTCTACTGGATTTGTCTATCCCTCGCCGCCTGGCGCGCGCTTTATCAATTTCTGGCCGAGCCTTACCATTGGGAAAAGACCGAGCATGGCCTCGCGCGACATTCGCGCATCGCTGCATGGATGCGACCCAAGACAGGCGACCGTCGGCGGAAACCGATCTAGAAATAGCGTTTGAGATCGGTGGCGGCTTCTTCAGGCGTGCGCTTCAGATTGAACGGACGGACGAAGTTTCCCTTGTTGTCCATCAGATAGATCAGAGCCGTGTGATCCATCGTGTAGTCGCCGTCCTTGAGCGGAATCTTCTTGGCATAAACCCGATAGGCCGAAATCACCTTGGCGATTTCGTCGGGGCTCCCGGTCAATCCCTTCAGATGCGGATCAAAGCTCGAGATATAATCCTTCATCACGGCTGCGGTGTCCCGCTCAGGATCGACAGACACAAAATACGCATTTACCTTTCCAGCGTCGGAACCCATGGCACGCAGAACCTCGGACATCTCGAACAAAGATGTCGGACACACATCCGGGCAATGCGTGAAGCCGAAGAAAATAATCGTCGGGCGGCCGATCAGGCTTTTCTCAGTGACGGTTTGGCCGGCCTGGTCGGTCAGACGAAACGGCCCACCGATCGCAGCCGGCGCGGTGGCTCCCCGCAAGCCGCCCAATAGCCACAGCGTGACAAGCAGCCCGATCGCGAGGCTGCCGGCAAACGCGGCAATGATCACCAGCGGCCGGGTCGTCTTATCCATCGCGATCTGATCCTTGATCCTTCGCAGGCGGCGCACCGCCGCCGGATCGGCTAGCTTGTTCCAGGTTGGGGATGGGATAGAGCGCTCAGCCGCAGTGAGCAAGCGTCGCGCCCGCAGGCCCGATCACATGACGGGGAGCAAACCGCCCACCCGATCCAGTCTTCTGGCGTTAATGGGGGTGAGCAGAAGCCTGCGCATCCATGTAACAGGGACGATACATGTTCGCGAGTTCGCGGCCGCGGAGGAAGATCATGCGCGGCTTCAAGCCCCCGCGGCGCGAAATCCAGCTGCGGATCGATGACGGATACATCTCGTACAGCATCCGGGTCGCTTCGCGGTTGGTGACCGGGCGGCCGCTTGCTCCAAAATCCCACGCCGCATGAAACCCGAGACTGGCGCGCGAGGTCACGCAAATCTTGTCGTGTGCAACAGCGCCCAGCACGATGGTGCAGGCTGACGCGCACAGCCCGTCGATCACGACGGTTTCGCCGGACCCCTTAAGGCTCTGGTACTTGTCGACATAAGTCCCGATCCGCCCGCCCCGGTCTTCGGAAATCCGGACCACGGCCTGACTCGCCCCAACTCCGCCCAGGAGAAGGACTGCCGCAAGAAACCCCGTCACAATCTTCATTGCCGGCCCCGTTGCCCCCTGCCTGTATCAATCGGGGCATCGTCAGCGTGTTGCGAGTCCGGATTTTTGTCCAGTTCGCCTTGCGGTGCGGCGACGGATTCTGACGCAGTGTTGCTGGCTTGCTGCACTTGCGCGCGCGGGTCCCGATTCGGAACATGACAGCATCGTTCATTGGACTACCTGAGATGGAATCCCCGCCGCAATTTCCGTTGACCGGGCTTCACGCGCCGCGTTTCTATCCATCTGGGCAAGGGGAACAAAAATGGCAAACGATGCGGACGTGATTGTCGTCGGTGCGGGGCTGGCTGGTCTCGTGGCTGCGAATGAACTGGCCGACGCCGGCAAGCGCGTGATCGTGGTCGACCAGGAAGGCGAGCAAAATCTTGGCGGACAGGCTTTCTGGTCACTCGGCGGACTGTTTCTCGTGGATACGCCCGAGCAGCGGCGCTTAGGAATAAAGGATTCCCCCGATCTGGCGTTGCAAGACTGGATGGGAACGGCAGGTTTCGACCGCGACGAAGATCATTGGCCGAAGAAGTGGGCCGAAGCCTACGTCGCATTCGCCGCCGGCGAAAAACGCGGCTGGCTGCAGGCGATGGGACACAGGATTTTTCCCGTGGTCGGATGGGCCGAGCGCGGCGGCTATGACGCCATGGGGCACGGTAACTCGGTGCCGCGCTTTCACGTTAGCTGGGGCACCGGCCCCGGCGTGGTGGAACCGTTTGAGCGGCGCGCCCGCGAACACACCAAAACCGGCCGCATCGTCTTCAAGTTCCGCCACCGCGTCGATGCGCTCGATATGACGGGCGGTGCTGCGACAGGCGTGAGCGGTAAAATTCTCGAGCCTTCCACGGAATCGCGCGGCGTCAGTTCATCGCGCGTCGAGACTGGCGACTTCTCATTGAAAGCACAGGCTGTCATCGTTGCGTCCGGCGGCATCGGCGGCAACCACGACCTTGTGCGCGAGAACTGGCCGAAGCGTCTGGGCACGCCGCCCAAACATATGGTGACTGGCGTTCCGGCCCACGTCGACGGCCGCATGATCGGCATTACTGAAGCCGCGGGCGCGCGCCTCATCAACCGCGACCGCATGTGGCACTACGTCGAAGGCGTCCATAACTGGAATCCGATCTGGCCCGGCCACGGCATCCGCATTCTGCCGGCACCTTCGTCGATGTGGTTCGACGCGATCGGCAAGCGCCTGCCCTCGCCGCTCTATCCCGGATACGACACGCTCGGCCAGCTCGAATACATCATGAAGACCGGCTACGACTATTCTTGGTTCATCCTGACCCAAAGCATCATCAAGAAAGAATTCGCGCTGTCGGGCTCGGAGCAAAATCCGGACCTCACCGGCAAGAGCTGGCGCATGACCATCCGCCGCGCATTCAACAAAGGCGCTCCCGATCCTGTCGAGGCCTTCAAGGCGAAGGGCGCGGACTTCATCGTGCGCGATAACCTCGACGATCTCGTTGCCGCGATGAACAAGCTCAGCGGGGCGAACCTGCTCGAGATAGCTTCGATCAAACAACAAATCGAAGCGCGCGACCGCCAGATCGACAATCCTTACGTCAAGGATACTCAGGTCATGGGCATCCATAACGCGCGGCGTTATGTCGGCGACAAACTTATCCGCACCGCCAAGCCGCACAAGATTCTTGATCCGGCGCACGGGCCGCTGATCGCTGTAAAGCTCAATATCCTGACGCGCAAGACGCTGGGCGGCTTCGAGACCGATCTCGATTCGCGCGTGTTCGGCAACGACGGCAACATCATTCCGGGACTTTACGCCGTCGGCGAAGCCGCCGGTTTCGGCGGCGGCGGCGTGCATGGCTATCGTTCGCTCGAAGGAACATTCCTCGGCGGGTGCCTGTTCTCCGGACGCAATGCCGGGCGTGCGGCGGCAAAGGCGGTTATCTAATTCACAGGTCACCGGGCGGCACACCGCCCGCCTTGCTAGCTGCGACAAATTGGCGCAGTCTATCTCCCTGAAAACAAGAAGATTTCAGGGAGAGCCGCATGTCCGCCACCGCCCCAAGCGCACCCGCGATCGAAACGCCGGTAAAGGCCGCACAGTCCAAGCTTGCCGCCGTGCTGCGTGTGACGAGCGGCAATTTCCTTGAGATGTTCGATTTTTTTCTATTCGGATTCTACGCGACTTATATCGCCAGCGCTTTCTTCCCCGCCGGAAACGAATTCGCCTCGTTGCTGGCGACCTTCATGACCTTCGGTGCGGGCTTCCTGATGCGTCCGCTCGGCGCAATCGTGCTTGGCGCTTACGTCGATCGTGTCGGGCGCAGAAAGGGTCTGATCGTCACGCTGGCGATCATGGCCGCCGGCACGGTGCTGATCGCGTTCGTGCCGTCCTATGCAACCATCGGTCTTGCAGCGCCTGCGCTCGTGCTGATCGGCCGGCTGCTGCAAGGTTTCTCCGCGGGAGTCGAGCTTGGCGGCGTGTCGGTCTACCTGTCCGAAATGGCGCCACCGAACCAGAAGGGGTTTTATGTCAGTTGGCAATCCGGCAGCCAGCAGGTCGCGATCATTGTCGCGGCCATCATCGGCTATGTCCTCAACACGAATATGATGCCGCAAACCATGGCGGATTGGGGCTGGCGTATTCCGTTCTTTATCGGCTCATTGATCGTGCCGTTTATCTTCATCATCCGCCGCTCGCTTCAGGAGACCGAGGCGTTTCTGGCGCGCAAGCATCATCCGACCTTGCCGGAGATTTTCAACTCGATCCTGTCGAACTGGTGGATTGTGCTGGCCGGAATGCTGCTGGTGGTGATGACAACCGTGTCGTTCTATCTCATCACCGTCTACACGCCGACATTCGGCAAGAGCGTGTTGAAACTGACCATCACAGATTCGCTGATCGTGACATTCTGCGTCGCGATCTCGAATCTGTTCTGGCTGCCGGTGATGGGTTCACTGTCGGATCGCATCGGAAGGCGGCCGATCCTGCTCGGCTTCACGGTGCTGACGATCCTCACTGCATATCCTGCAATCTCGTGGCTGGTCTCGAGCCCGTCCTTCGAACGAATGCTGATGGTCGAACTGTGGCTGTCGTTTCTCTATGGCAGCTATAACGGTGCCATGGTCGTGGCCCTCACCGAGATCGTTCCCGCCAGCGTGAGGACGGTCGGCTTCTCGCTCTGCTACAGCCTCGCCACCGCGCTGTTCGGCGGCTTCACGCCGGCAATCTCGACCGCGCTGATTCAGGTCACCGGCGACAAGGCTGCGCCCGGCCTGTGGATGACATTCGCTGCGATCTGCGGACTGATCGCAACGCTCATGGTCTACCGGCGCGGCGAAGCCAGCCGCCTGATCGCCGCCGCAGCGGCATAACAAGCACTGAACGCTTCGCCAGACGCGTCAGAAGCCGATCCAATAGGCATCGACTTCGCGCACGCGATTGCCCCAATCGAATTCCTTGTCCGCGCCGAAGGACGGCGCCTTGGTCAGTTCTTCCTCGGACATCAGCGTGAGGAGTTCGTAGGCTTCAATCGCGGGATTGTACTTCATGCTTGCCCACGGAATCGGGCGATAATCTTCACCGACGCCGAG
>Ga0315336_1001077_pt1 | contig 59149 bp, 49 predicted proteins | sample ASW5metaG_FD_204512 | JGI IMG/M metagenome (GOLD analysis project Ga0315336, IMG submission 204512) | Ammonia-oxidizing marine archaeal communities from Monterey Bay, California, United States - ASW #5 | ecosystem: Environmental > Aquatic > Marine > Intertidal zone | place: USA: California...
GGATGTTCGCGAGCTGAGGCCCCGGATCACCGTGTTCGGCGTCGGCGGCGCGGGCGGCAATGCCGTCAACAACATGATCACCGCCGGTTTGCAGGGCGTTGATTTCGTCGTCGCCAACACCGACGCGCAGGCCCTGACCATGTCGAAGGCCGAACGCATCGTGCAGATGGGCACCCAGGTCACCCAGGGTCTCGGCGCAGGTTCGCAGCCGGATGTGGGTGCTGCCGCAGCCCAGGAAGTGATCGACGAAATCAAGGATCACCTCTCGGGCGCGAACATGGTGTTCGTGACCGCCGGTATGGGCGGCGGCACCGGCACAGGTGCCGCTCCTGTGATCGCTGCGACCGCGCGCGAAATGGGCATTCTCACCGTCGGCGTCGTCACCAAACCTTTCCACTTTGAAGGCCAGCGCCGCATGCGCACCGCTGAAGCCGGTATTACCGAGCTTCAGAAGGTGGTCGACACGCTGCTGATCATCCCGAACCAGAACCTGTTCCGGGTCGCCAACGAGAAGACCACCTTTGCCGACGCCTTCGCGATGGCCGACCAGGTGCTCTATTCAGGCGTCGCCTGCATCACCGACCTGATGGTCAAGGAAGGCCTTATCAACCTCGACTTCGCCGACGTCCGCGCCGTGATGCGCGAAATGGGCAAGGCGATGATGGGCACCGGCGAATCGACGGGCGAGAAACGCGCGCTGACCGCAGCCGAAGCTGCGATTGCCAATCCGCTGATCGACGACTCGTCGATGCGCGGTGCGCGCGGCCTGCTGATCTCGATCACCGGCGGCAAGGATCTCACGCTGTTCGAAGTGGATGAAGCCGCGACCCGTATTCGTGAAGAGGTCGACAACGACGCCAACATCATCGTCGGCGCGACGTTCGACGAAACCCTCGACGGCGTGATCCGCGTGTCGGTGGTCGCCACCGGCATCGACACCGTCGCGTCCAGCCGTTCGATGACCCCTCCGCAGGTGACAAGCGGCGGTGCTCCGGAAAGCCGCCTCGCCGAACTCACCGCGCGTCTGCGTGCCGACAACCAGCGCATGGCGGAACGCGCGCAGCAGCAGAAGGTCGCAACCGCTGCCGCGCCTGCGCCTGCACGCGCCACAGCGGACCAGATCGATCGCGCCGCACTTGCCGCGATTGCCGAAGCCGTATCGCCGTCAGCTCCGGCACCGATGCAGCCCGCCGCCTATGGCGACGTCAGCGTGCGTCCGATCCCGCCGAAGCCCTCGCTGTTTCCGGATCACGAAGAGCCGATGAACCTGCAGGAAGCCGCTCCGCCGGCATCCTTCATTCCGCAGCCTGCCGAACGCATGCCGGTTCGCCCGGCACGGATGCCGCAGTTCGATGAACTGCCGGTCCCGGCGCAAAACCAGATCCGTCAGGCGCGCGGCGAGACTGCCGAAGAGCATCCGCAGCAGAAGCGCACCTCGCTGTTGCAGCGTCTGGCCAATGTTGGCCTCGGCCGTCGCGACGAAGACTCCGAGCCGCCGATTGCAGCTCGCGCCTCCGGCCCGGCGATGCCGCAAATGCCTCCGATGCCGGAGCGCAAGCCGCAGCGGCCTGTTCCGGCGCAGTACGGTGGGCCTGTCGATCCGGTATCCGAGTACGCTCGTCGTCCGGCACCGCAGGGACTCGATTCGCACGGCCGTCCTGCTCCGGTCGCCCCCCAAAGCGGCGGGGAAGACCATCTGGATATCCCCGCCTTTTTGCGGCGTCAGGCCACCTGACATTTGTTACAATGCTTGAATGCTCCAATGCCCCGGCCAAAAGCCGGGGCATTTTGCATTTTGGGGCAGGACCGCGCCGGGTTCGTAAATTAAATATTTGTTTTTGCTGGTAAAATCAGTACATGGCAGATTGCCTGGCGAGAGTCTTTGGGCTGCCGAAATGGGCCGGGGCGGCGGCACGAATGCGGCGAGTTTGGGGTAACAATCTGTAAACAAGCGTGAGTGGCACTCTTGTGTGCAGGGGGTAAGGTTATCGCACTTGGGGATGATCTTGGTCGCACCGCCGGTTCAAAAGGCGAAACCAGCTCGGTTACAACGCGCGGTTTACAGTGACTAAGGTGACTAAACTTTTGGGCAAGCGGGAATGAAATCCAGTCGGCAGACAACGCTCCGGTCGCAGGTTACCGTGACGGGTATTGGCGTTCATTCTGGTTCCCAGGTCAGCCTGACCATTGGACCCGCTGACATCAATTCAGGTTTCGTTTTCATTCGCACCGGCGCAGACCGTGAAGTTCAGGCTATCGCCGCGTCTGTCATCGCCACCGATTTTGCCACTGTGCTGGGCGACCATCAAGGTCCGCTTGTTTCCACCGCCGAACATGTTCTGGCCGCGCTGCGTGGCATGGGCGTCGATAACGCCATCATTGAAGTCGATGGACCCGAAGTGCCGATCATGGACGGCAGTGCCGCTCCCTTCGTCGATGCGATCGATCGGGCCGGTATCGTGCAGCAGAGCGCCGCGCGGCGTTTCATTGAAGTTCTCAAGCCGGTGCAGGTCGCATTCGGCGAATCCTTCGGCGAATTGCGCCCCCATGCGGGCGGCTTCCGCGCCGAACTCGAAATCGACTTCGCCAATTCACCGATCGGCCGTCAGGCCTACGCTTTCGACCTCGATGCCGACAGCTTCCGCCGCGACATCTCCCGCGCCCGCACTTTCGGCTGCATGGCCGATGTCACCAAGCTCTGGGGCGCAGGTTACGCTCTCGGCGCGTCGCTTGAGAATTCCGTGGTGTTCGATGAGACCCGCGTGCTGAATACCGAAGGCCTCCGTTACGCTGACGAATGCGTCCGGCACAAGGTTCTCGACGTGGTGGGCGATCTGGCGCTGGCCGGGCTGCCGCTGATCGGTCTGTTCCGTTCGGTGCGTGGCGGCCACAAGCTGAACCACGCCGTACTTACCGCCCTGATGGCCGATCGCCACGCATGGCGTGTGGTGGAAGCCACCGAGCCGGTGTTCGAACGCCCGGTTGTTTCCCGCCGTGCGCGTGGCCACGCCGATGTCGCAGGCGGCATGGTCGCCGCCGCTTTCGCGCCGGACGTGTCCTGAACCGCGGCTGTTGCTTCCGGAACTCCGGATTTAACCGGTTCATAGCTTAACCAAGGCATGATTGAACGGCTGTCATTCGCCTTAATCCCGGCGAATTGTCCTCCTATCCGGTTGGTTAAGGCCCGTTTTTCAGTTACATAGGCGCACTGGACGAGCCTTCAGGAAGTTGCTGGGGAATTGTTTGTGCCGCTGTGACGGCAACAGACTGGTCAGCTGCCAAAATCGTCTCGGATTTACATTCAAGGTCGGCCCAAACGTATGACGCTCGCATTGCGCAAGAGTTTCGACCCGTCCCTGATGAGCCGCATCGGCCGTCAGGTGCGCCTCGCGTTCGGGCTGATCGTTCTGGTCGCGCCGTTGAGCGGCTGCGGCGGCGGCGCGCTCTGGGACAAGTACTTCGCCAAGGAAGAAACCTTCGTCGATGAGCCGGCGGACAAGCTCTACAACGAGGGCTTGTACCTGATGAACAAAAAGAACGACCGCAAGTCGGCGATGAAGAAGTTCGAAGAGGTCGATCGCCAGCACCCGTATTCCGAATGGGCGCGAAAGTCGCTGCTGATGTCGGCCTATGCGGCCTACGAGAACGGCGACTACGACGAGTGCATTTCCTCGGCCAACCGGTACGTCGCGCTGCATCCCGGCAGTCCGGACGCCGCCTATGCGCAATACCTGATCGCGGCCTCGAATTTCGACCAGATTCCGGACGTTTCGCGCGACCAGGGCCGGACTGAAAAGTCCATCGCCGCGCTGGAGGAAGTGATCCGCAAGTATCCGACCTCCGAATACGCCAACAGCGCCAAGCGGAAGATCGAAGCGGCCCGCGACCAGCTCGCCGGCAAGGAAATGACCGTCGGCCGTTGGTACATGGACAAGAAGGACTACACGGCGGCCATCAACCGCTTCAAGGTGGTGGTGACGCAGTATCAGACCACGCGGCACGTCGAAGAGGCGCTGGCCAGGCTCACCGAGGCCTATATGGCCATCGGCATCGTCGGCGAGGCCCAGACCGCCGCGGCTGTGCTTGGCCACAACTTTCCTGACAGTCGCTGGTACAAAGACGCCTACAATCTTGTAAAGTCCGGCGGTGTCGAGCCGACTGAGAACACCAGTTCTTACATCAGCAAGGCATTCAAGAAGATCGGCCTCGGTTAGGACCTCTCTCATATGCTGGCCCGCCTTTCGATCCGCGACATCGTCCTGATCGAGCGGCTCGACATCGATTTCCTGAAAGGCCTTGCTGTCCTCACCGGCGAAACCGGCGCGGGCAAGTCCATTCTGCTGGATGCTTTTGCGTTGGCCTTGGGCGGGCGCGGCGACGCCAGTCTGGTCCGCCACGGCGCGGAGCAGGGGCAGGTGACGGCCGTATTCGACGTGCCGAAGAAACATCCGGCCAGCGCCATCCTGCGCGACAACGGCCTGGATGATACCGGCGAAATGATCCTGCGCCGCGTGCAGTTTGCCGACGGCCGCACCCGCGCTTTTCTCAACGACCAGACGATCAGCGTGCAAACCCTTAAAGCGCTCGGTGCGACGCTGGTGGAAATCCACGGCCAGCACGACGAGCGCGCGCTGGTGGACACCGCCACACACCGGCGGCTGCTCGATGCTTTCGCAGCACTTGAGAAGGATGTGAGCGCGGTCGAGGCATTATGGGACGCCCGCCGCACCGCGCGCACGGCACTGGATGAGCATCGCGCCGGGATGGAGCGTGCCGCGCGCGAGGCCGATTATCTGCGCCATGCCTCGGAAGAATTGCAGAAGCTCAATCCGCTGGAGGGTGAGGAAACCTCGCTGGCGGAACGCCGCACCGTGATGATGCAGGGCGAAAAGGTGGCCGAAGATCTGCGCGACGCGCAGGCCGCCGTCGGCGGCCCGCAATCGCCGGTGTCGGCGTTGGCTGCCGCCGTGCGCCGGCTGGAGCGTCGGGCGGGGACTGCGCCCTCATTGATCGAGCCTGCGGTCAAGGCGATGGACGCTGCGATCAATGCGCTCGAAGAAGCCGACCAGCATCTCAATGCGGCGCTGATTGCCGCAGACTTCGATCCGCTCGAACTAGAGCGGATCGAGGAACGGTTGTTTGCGCTGCGCGGTGCCGCGCGCAAATACTCGACGCCCGTCGATGGGCTGGCGGCGCTGGCGCATCGTTACGCCTCGGATGTCGCGTTGATCGACGCAGGCGCAGATCAATTGAAGGTTCTGGAAAAGGCAGCATCTGCCGCCGACAAGGCTTACGACGCGGCCGCGCAAAAACTCTCCGCCGCGCGCAACAAGTCTGCCGAGAAGCTCAACAAGGCGGTCAATTCCGAGCTCGCGCCGCTCAAGCTGGATCGTGCGAAGTTTTCCACGCAGATCGAGTCCGATCCGCAATCGCCGGGGCCGCAGGGCTTCGACCGCGTCGAATTCTGGGTGCAGACCAATCCGGGCACCAAGCCGGGTCCGCTGATGAAAGTCGCATCCGGCGGCGAACTGTCGCGCTTCCTGTTGGCGCTGAAGGTCGTGCTGTCGGATCGGGGATCTGCGCCGACGCTGGTGTTCGACGAAATCGACACCGGCGTGGGCGGCGCTGTGGCCGATGCCATCGGTGCGCGGCTGGCGCGACTGGCCGAGAAGGTTCAGGTGATGGCCGTGACCCATGCGCCGCAGGTGGCGGCACGCGCCGACCAGCATTTGCTGATTTCCAAGGACGCACTCGACAAGGGCAAACGCGTCGCGACGCGGGTGGCGACACTGGCCAAGGATCATCGCCGCGAGGAAATCGCGCGGATGCTGGCGGGGGCGGAGATCACCGCCGAAGCGCGTGCGGCGGCTGAGCGGCTGCTCAAAGCTGCGACGGCGTGAGCTTGCTGTCATGGCAGTGAAACCGAAGAAAACGCCCGTTGCCGTCGACAAGCTGACCGAGACGCAGGCCAAGGTCGAATTGGTGCGCCTCGCGCTGGAGATCGAGCGGCATAACGAGGCGTATTACGCCGAGGATGCGCCGAAGATTTCGGACGCGGACTACGATGCCTTACGAAAACGCAGCGACGCCATCGAGGCGCGGTTTCCGGGTCTCGTCACGCGGGACTCGCCGTCGCAGAAGGTTGGCGCCGCTCCGTCGAGCCGCTTTGCCAAGGTGCCGCATTCGGTGCCGATGCTCTCGCTGGGCAATGCTTTCAGCGACGAGGACGTCACCGACTTCGTCGACCGGATACGGCGCTTTCTGAAGCTCGGCGAAGACGAAATCCCCACCATCGTTGCCGAGCCGAAGATCGACGGGCTGTCGCTGTCGTTGCGTTACGAGAACGGCGAGTTGGTGCGTGGTGCCACGCGCGGCGACGGATTCACCGGCGAAGATGTCACCGCGAATGTGAAAACCATCTCCGACATTCCGCACAAGCTTAAAGGCCGCAATGTTCCCGACCTTTGCGAAGTGCGCGGCGAAGTCTACATTTTGGGGCGTGATTTTATCGGCTTCAACAAGCGCGCGGAGAAAGAAGGCATCCAGCTCGCGGCCAATCCGCGTAATTTCGCTGCCGGCTCATTGCGCCAGAAAGACCCGTCGATCACCGCGTCGCGCCCGCTGAAATTCTTCGCCTACACATGGGGCGAGATGAGCGCGATGCCGGCGAAGACGCAATCCGGCATGATCGAATGGCTCGCCAAAGCTGGATTCGCCACCAATCCGCTGATTACATTGTGTGAAGATGTCGCAGGGCTGCTGAAGTTCTATCGAAAGATCGAAGCCAAACGCGCGTCGCTCGGCTATGACATCGACGGCGTGGTCTACAAAGTCGACCGGCTCGACTGGCAGGAGCGGCTCGGCTTCATCACCCGCACGCCGCGCTGGGCCATCGCACATAAATTTGCCGCCGAGCAGGCGACCACGGTTCTCAACGACATAGAGATTCAGGTCGGGCGCACCGGCGCGCTGACGCCGGTGGCGAAGCTCGCTGCCGTCACGGTCGGCGGTGTCGTGGTGCAGAATGCGACGCTGCACAACGAGGATTACATCAAGGGTATCGGCAATGACGGTCAGCCGATCCGCGAGGGCGTGGATATCCGCATCGGCGATACGGTGGTGGTTCAGCGTGCGGGCGACGTGATTCCGCAGATCGTCAGCGTCGTGCTCGACAAGCGCCCGAAGACCGTGAAGCCGTATAAATTCCCCACCGTGTGCCCGGCCTGCGGCAGTCATGCCGTGCGCGAGGAAGATCCGAAAACCGGCAGGCCGGACTCGGTGCGCCGCTGTACTAACTCGCTGGCCTGTCCGGCGCAGGCGATGGAGCGGCTAAAGCATTTCGTGGCACGCAATGCGTTCGACATCGACGGTCTCGGCGACAAGCAGATCGAAGAATTCTTCGCTGACGGCCTGGTGATGTCGCCGGTCGATATTTTCACGCTGGAAAAGCGCGATGCGCGCGCGCAAAAAAAGCTCGCGGACCGTGAGGGCTTTGGCGCGACTTCGGTGCGCAATCTGTTCGCCGCCATCGATGCACGGCGGACCATCGCGCTGCATCGCTTTATTTTCGCGCTCGGAATTCGCCATATCGGCGAGGGCAACGCGAAATTGCTGGCACGGCACTACGGCACGGTCGATGCGTTTCGCGCGGCGATGATCGCTGCGGGCGAAGGGCCGGAGTCGGAGGCCTATCGCGATCTGAACGACATCGAAGGCGTTGGCGCGGTTGTCGCCAATGCGCTTGTCGAATTCTTCAAGGAGCCGCACAGCGTCAAGGCCGTGGATGATCTTCTCGGCGAGATCACCGTGCAGCCTGCGGAAAAGGCCAAGACCGACTCACCCATCGCCGGAAAAATCGTGGTGTTCACCGGCTCGCTGGAAAAATTCACCCGCGAGGAGGCCAAGGCCACCGCGGAGCGCCTCGGCGCCAAGGCGTCGGGATCGGTGTCGAAAAAGACCGATTATGTGGTCGCGGGACCGGGCGCGGGCTCGAAGCTTACGGAAGCGACCAAGCTCGGCGTCAAGGTGCTGACCGAAGACGAATGGCTCGCGCTCGTGAGTGGAGCGTAGTAGTCAGCTTCTACAAACACCGTTGTGTCATTGCCGGGCTTGACCCGGCAATCCATCAATTTTGAGAAAATATGGATGCCCGGGTCAAGCCCGGGCATGACGAAACGTGATCAGATGAGGCCCGTCTCTTCGCCTTCGGCCTCAATGATTTTCTCGGTCGTCACCGCGACGTAGGTGCGCGGCACCAGCAGCACGATGACGACCGCACACGACGCTGAAATGATCAGGATTGCGATATTGAGCGGCAGCGGCGTGGCGAACTGGCCGCCGAGATACGCGCCGAGTTGCGAACAAAGCGAGCCAAATCCCATTTGCAGGAATCCCATTGCGCCGGCGGCGGTGCCCGCGGCCTGCGGGCGAATGCTGATGGCGCCGGCGGATGCATTGGCCATGGCGAACGCGTTGCCGAACATCACGATCATATGCGTTCCGAATAGCCACGATGGCATCTGGTTCAAACCAGTGACGCCCCAGATCACGTTGATGATCGATCCGCCGATCTGGAGTGCGATCCCGAGCCAGATCATGCGGTCGATCCCGTAGCGCGGCGACAGGCGCACCGACACCAGATTGCCGAGCAGATAAGCCACTCCCGACGTCGCGAACCACAGTCCGTATTCAGCGGTGGAGCGGCCCATCTGGTTGACCACGATATACGGGCCGCCGCCCGCGAAGGTGAAGATGATCGCCGACGCCAGCATCTGGCACAGCACGTAGCCGATAAACACACGGCTCGCCGACAGCGCGCGCACGTCCTTGAAGAAGCCGCTGTCGTCCGTCGAAGTTTGCAGGGGGCGGGTTTCCGGCAGGCCGAGGGCGATGCCGACGGTGATTGCGATCGATGTCGCCGCCATGAAATAGAAGATCGCGCGCCAGCCGAAACTGGTTTCCAGCAGGCCGCCGATCAGCGGACTGAGCAACTGCGCGATCATCATCACGGCGATGACGAGGCTGAGCATTCCGCCGACGCGTTCGCGCGGATAAAGATCGCGGATGATGGCGCGGCTCATCACCATGCCGGTGGCGCCGCCCAGCGCTTGCAAAAAGCGTCCGGCGATTAGTTGCGGCAGGGTCTGCGCGAACATGCAGATGATTGTTGCAAGCACTGCAAGTCCGAGGCCTGCCAGCAACACCGGCCGACGGCCGAAACGGTCGGACAATGGCCCGGTCAGAAGTTGCGAAATCGCAAGGCCAACCATGAACAGCGAGACGTTGAGTTGCACTGTGGAAACGTCGCTGGCCAGCGTCTTTGCCAGGATCGGCAGCGCGGGCACCAGAATGTAGAGCGAGACCGGCGCGATGCCGTTCATCGCCACCAGCATCAGCAGCATTTTCCATGAGGTGGAGGTTGCAACCTTTGCGGCTGCGATCTTGGTGTCTGGGTCGGTCACGTTTTCCGGACTCTTTTGCTTGCAGTCAGCGCGCTGTTCTCAACGCGTCATATCTGTTGAATCATCTCTCATGAGTCATGGGTTCCGTCGCAGCGTCGAGCCAGACTTTCGTCGCCTCATCCACCAGCGGCCGGATCTCGTCGCGCACCCGCGCATGATACGCGTTGAGCCACGCCAGTTCCTGCTTACTGATGCGATGGGCGTTGATCAGCCGCCGGTCGATCGGCGCGAGCGTCAGGGTCTCAAAGCCGTTCATCGGCTTTTCCGCGCCTTCGATTCTTTTCTCGATCACCAGCTCGAGATTCTCGATGCGGATGCCGAAGGCGTTGGTTTTGTAGTAGCCCGGCTCGTTAGACAGGATCATGCCGCGCTTCAGCGGCGTGGTGCCGAGCTTGGAAATGCGCGCCGGGCCTTCATGCACCGACAGGTAACTGCCGACGCCGTGGCCGGTGCCGTGATCGAAATCGATGCCCGCATGCCAGAGAAACTGCCGCGCAAAAGCATCGATCTGCGCGCCGCTAATGCCGTCGGGAAACACCGCGCGCGCAATGGCAATATGTCCGCGCAACACGCGGGTGAAGCGGTCGCGCATTTCATCGGTTGGCTCGCCGATGGCGATGGTCCGGGTGACGTCCGTAGTGCCGTCTTCGTACTGCGCGCCGGAATCGATCAGCAGCAGGTCGCCGGGCGCGATGCGGCGGTTGGATTTGCGGGTCACGCGATAATGCACGATGGCCCCGTTCGGGCCGGTGCCGGAGATGGTGGGGAAGGACACGTCCTTCAACGCGCCGGTTTCGCGGCGAAATGTTTCCAGCGCTTCGACAGCGTCAATCTCGGTGAGCTTGCCGCTTGGTGCTTCGCTGTCGATCCACGCCAGGAATTTCGCCAGCGCCGCGCCGTCGCGCTTGTGCGCTGCGCGGGTCCCGGCGATTTCGGATGCGTTCTTGACTGCCTTCAGCAACGCCACCGGGTCGGTCACACGCACGGGCTTGCCGCCTTCGGCGGCGATCATCCGGCTCAGCGCATCTGCAGCGGTGGCGGAATCGAGGCCCACCGTTGCGTGCCGGTGTGCCAGCTCGGCCAGGCGCGGCATCAACATTCCGGGTTCCTCGACAAGCGCGTTTTTCTCGAGGTGGTCGCGCGTCACGTTGGACAGCTTGCGATGGTCGATGAAAATCGTGGCGCGGCCTTCCTTCGGAATCAGCGCGTAGGACAGCGGCAGCGGCGTATGTGCGACATCCGCGCCGCGAATGTTGAAGGTCCACGCCACCGCATGGGAGTCCGACAACACCAGCGCATCGACGTTGAGCCGGGAGACCTCCGCGCGGATACGCGCCAGTTTGTCGCTCTCGGCTTCGCCGGAAAAATGCAGGACGTGAACTTTCACACGCCCCAGCGGCGGGGCGGGGCGATCAGTCCAGATTGAATCGACCGGATTGCCGTCCACCGCGACCAGTTCCGCGCCGGCCTTTTCGCAGGCCTTGGCGAGGCGCTCCGCTGCCGCCGAAGTGTGCAGCCAGGGATCAAATCCGAGGCGGTCACCCGGCGCGAGATGCGCCGTCACCCAGGATTCGGGGGAGGGGTCGATGAGGGATTCGACACTCCAGGCGGCTGTATCGACCTGCTTGGCTGCCTGAAGGGTGTACCGGCCGTCGACGAACACGGCGGCCTGTCCGGTCAAAACCACCGCCAGTCCAGCGGAGCCCGTAAAGCCTGTCAGCCAGGCCAGCCGCTCGTCGCAGGGCGGCACGTATTCGTTTTGCTGGCTATCGGCGCGGGGAACCACAAAGCCGGTCAATTGCCGGCGCAGCAGTTCCTCACGGAACGCTGACAGCCGGGCGGTCAGCGCGACGCCGCCTTCGGGTTCTTCGAATGTCTGGAATTGAGCTTCGAACATCGGTGAACCTTAGAATTCTGGGGCGGGGGCGGCAATCGGCGCGGGCACCCTCAATCGTGGCATGACTCGTGCTTTATACATACTCAACCCCGCATCCAACGCTGGCTGTGGGGAATAAACAGGCAGCGGGGAACGATTTGGCGTCTGCAGATGTTGGTTTCGCTGCGTCGCTCGGAAACGCAGAGGGGTGTGTTTTTCAACTCAACGAAGAGGGGATAGGGCATGCCAGCTTTTATGTTTGAGAAGATTTCCGCTCCGGCTCGCGCGAGCATTCCGGCAGTTTCGATCAAGGAGCCTCGCGGTGTTATCGTCCAGATGCTCGACCGCCTGACGGAAAACCGGTTGCAGCGTGAAGCACGGCGGGCGCGATTTGAAGCGGGCTATACCGAAGCCGACGTCACACCCCATCGGATGAAACGGGAATAAGCGCGGGAATTGCGCGCGATCTAGCGCCGTTGCATCAAGAGGCTGCTCCAGCCTTCGATCTGGATTCGCTTGAGCAGCTTCAGTCCCGCACCGCTATAGGCGGCCACCACGCTGTTGGCCTGATGCGGCAACAGTCCTGACAGGATGACAAATGCCTGCGGCGCGAGATGCGCCGCCAATGCGGGCGCGAGCTGCCGCAACGGATTGGCGAGGATGTTCGCCAGCACCAGACCGAACGGGCCGTTGGCGGCAAAGTGCGGCGACTGGAATCCGGTGGCGTGAACGGCCTCAACCAAATTCCCGGCACCATTGAGATGCGCATTCTCGCGCGCCACGATCACCGAACGCGGGTCGATGTCACTTGCCAGAACGCGCCGCCGAAGCGCCTTCGCGGCGGCGATGGCGAGGACACCGGTTCCCGAGCCGAGATCGAGGATGTGTTTTGGCGTGCGCTGGTGCAGCACCTGATCGAGCAGCAGCAGGCAGCCGCGCGTGGTGCCGTGATGCCCGGTGCCGAAGGCCAGCGCCGCTTCGATCTCGATGCCGATCTTGTTCGGCGGGATGCGGCCGCGATCATGGCTGCCATGGACGATGAAACGTCCGGCCCTGACGGGGGCCAGATCGGCGAGGCTCGCCTTCACCCAGTCCTTGGTCTCGACCGTGCTGAAGATGATCGACCCCGCGGCGGCTTCACCCGCGGTGTCGGTTACCAGCGCGCGGATGACGGCTTCGTCCGGCGCTTCCGCGAAATGCATGGTGATGTCCCAGCGGCCGCCGGGGGCCTCGAACGCGGCAATCGCCAGATCGGGGCCGGGATAGATCTCGGTGATGATATCCACAATGCGGCTTGCGACATGCTCGTCGCCGATGGCGAAGGTGGCCTGGGTCGCGGGCGAGGGTGGCGGTGAATTCACGGGGAGGTCCAAATGTCTGAAATTGCTGACTGCATCGCCCATTTCCCCACAGCCTGTCCACAGCTTACTGGCCGGCTTAGCGCCAGTTCTTCACAGTTTGTTAACCTGGGTTTTCCACATCTTACTGAAACTTTAACGAGCCAGAAATTCACAGGTTATTCACAGGGTTATCCACAGCTTCTCAACAGCCTGTAAGGCCGGTTTCGATGCCGGTTCAGGCAAATAGCCCGCGGTGGTCTTTGAGGATTGCCTGCGCTGCATTGTGCCCCGGAGCACCAGTCACGCCGCCGCCGGGATGTGCGCCGGAACCGCAGTGATAAAGCCCCTTGAGCGGCCCGCGATAGCCGGCGTAACCGAGCATCGGCCGGGCGGAAAACAACTGGTTGAGCGATAGCGCGCCATGGAAAATGTCGCCGCCAAGCAACCCGAAATCGCGTTCGAGATCGAGCGGCGACAGCACCTGCCGCTCGATGACGCTGCGGGCGAAACCGGGCGCGTAACGATCCACAGTGGCGATCATCAGATCGGCAACCTCGTCGCGGTGGTCGTCCCAGGATTTGCCGTCCGGCAGTTGAGGCGCGACGTGCTGGCAGAACAGGCTGGCGACATGCTTGCCGGATGGTGCCAGCGAGTCATCGAGCGTGGAGGGGATCAGGACCTCGACCACCGGCTCCCGGCTCCAGCCATGCTGACGTGCATCGAGCCAGGCACGGTCCATGTAGCCGAGGCTCGGCGCGAGGATGATCCCTGCAGTCAGGTGATCGCCTTCGCCGGGCAGCGCCTTGAACGATGGAAGCGCCGACAGCGCCACATTCATCCGGAACGTGCCGGAACCGTTGCGCCAGTTGGCGATGCGATCGAGGAACGGCTTCGGCAGGGCGTCGGCCGGGATCAGCCGCGTGTAGAGCAGTTTCGGATTGACGCTGGACACCACATAGCTCGCACGGACGGTCTCGCCATTATCGAGAATGACCCCCACGGCACGATCGTTCTCGACGATCACCTCGCGCACCCCGGCATCGGTCTCGATCTCGGCGCCGTGGGCGCGCGCTGCCGCCGCCATCGCCTGCGTGATCGCGCCCATGCCGCCTATGGCGTGGCCCCATAGCCCCTTCCGGCCGTTCACCTCGCCGAAGGCGTGATGCAGCATGACGTAGGCCGAACCCGCCGCGTAGGGACTGGCGTAATTGCCGACGACCGCGTCGAATCCGAACAGCGCCTTGACCAGATCGCTCTCAAAGACATCGTCGAGCATGTCGCCGGCCGACCGCGTGAACAGGTCGAGCAGCACGCGCTGGTGCTCCAGCGTTAGTCCGCGCAGCATGTTCGCGCTGGTCAGCGCATTGAATGCTTCGCGGATTGCGCGCAGGCTAAATCCTTCGACCATGTCCGGCGGCGCGCGCAACACAAAAGCCCGCAACACATCGGCGATGTTTTCCAGATCGCGGTTGAAATCATCGATCCGCAGTGCGTCGCGTTCGCTGAATTTGGCGATGGACTGATGCGTGCGCCCATCGCCGGTCAGCAAATAGCGGCCATCCGGAGCGGGCAGGAAGTTCTGCGCACGGCGTTCCACGATGCGCAGGCCGCGGCGGTGCAAATCGAGGTCCGCGATCACCTTCGGATTGAGCAGGCTCACCGTGTAGGCGGCCACGGAATTGCGGAAACCTGGATGGAATTCTTCCGTGACGGCCGCGCCGCCGACCACCTTGCGCCGGTCAACCACCTTGACGCGCAGGCCGTTCATCGCGAGATAGGCCGCGCAGGTCAGGCCGTTATGGCCTGCGCCAATGATGAGTGCATCGTAATTCGACATGTGTCAGTCATAGTATCCGAGTACGTCACGCGCGAGTGATTTCTGTCACGCGCATGTTATTGCCCGGCGTTGGAGGCTATGCTCCACTCCGCCGGCGTCCGGTGGTGTGCCGGAATCATTCCGGAGCCTCCATGACTTCAGTGCCGTCCGACACCGCGAGCCAATCCTCCGGTAAGAACAACAGGCTTGCCTCCGGCGCAAGAAATTCGCTTGTTTTGGTGGTCTATACAGCGGCGATCTTCACCAGCGCTTTGCTGCTGTTTTCGGTCCAGCCACTGTTCACGAAAATGGTGCTGCCGCGGCTCGGCGGATCGCCTGCGGTGTGGTCGGTGGCCATGGTATTTTTCCAGTCGCTGCTGCTCGGCGGCTATGCCTACGCGCACTATCTGATGACGTTGAAGAGCCGCATTGTTCCCATCGTGGTGCATCTCCTGTTGCTGGTTGTGGCGCTGCTCACACTGCCGCTATCGATCGCCAGTGGATGGGGTGAGCCACCGGCCAGCGGCTACGCATTCTGGCTGCTGGGCCTGTTCGCGGTCTCGATAGGGCTGCCGTTTTTCGCGCTCGCCGCAAACAATCCGATGCTGCAGGCCTGGTTCGTCCGCACCGGACATCCCGACGGACCAGATCCGTATTTTCTTTACGCGTCCTCGAATATCGGAAGCTTTCTCGCACTCCTGTCCTATCCGGTGTTGCTGGAGCCGATGTTCACGTTGCGGACCCAGAACCTGATCTGGACCGGTGGTTATGCCTTGCTGATCGTCCTGATCGCGGCGTGCGGCGTGTTGCTGCTGCGCTCGCCTCCGATGACTGTTGCTGCCATGAGTGCCAGCGAAGGCGATGCACCGCCTCCGACATGGACGACGCGCCTGCGCTGGATATTCCTTGCTGCGGTCCCGTCGGGGCTTCTGATCGCGGTCACCGCCCATATCTCGACCGACGTGGCGGCCGCACCGCTGCTGTGGGTGCTGCCGTTGTCGCTTTACCTGCTGACGTGGGTGCTGGTGTTCCAGTCGCGACCGTTGTTGCCGCATTGGCTCATGCTTATGCTGCAACCGCTCGCCATCGCTGGCGTGATCATTCTGTTGGCGGTCGGAGGCGAGCAGAACCTGCTGCTCACACTCGGCGGACATCAGCTCTGCTTTTTTATCATCGCCATGGCTTGCCACGGCGAACTGGCACGCACCCGCCCGGCGGCGAGCTATCTGACGGGCTTCTATGTCGCCCTGTCGTTCGGAGGCATGGTCGGCGGCCTGTTTGCAGGCCTGATCGCGCCCTACACGTTCTCGTGGATCGCGGAATATCCGATCCTGCTGGCGCTGGCTGCGCTGTGCAGACCTTCAGGAATGTCCACAAGGCGCGGTGGCTTCGGATTGTGGCTCGTCGCGGTTGTCGCCGGGCTTGTCCTGATCGGGCTTGCCTATCGGCAAGGACATATCACCGAATTTCTTGAGACCAACCGGGTCTGGATGGTCGCTGGAGTTGCAGCCGTCATGATGGTGCTCGCGGTGTTATGGAGGATCGATCGCGGGAAGGTGGCGGCGCTCGTCGTGCTCGGACTGGTTTTGATCCGCGTCTATCCCGCCGATGACGGTCGCGTTGAAACGGTGCGCAGTTTCTTCGGCGTGCACAAAATCGTGGTGACACCCAACGGCCAGTATCACGTGTTGATGCACGGCACGACCATCCACGGCGCGGAGAAGTTTCTCAATGATGATGGCTCGCCTGTGAAGGGGCGTCCTGAACCGATCACCTATTATCAGGATAACGGCGGTATCGGCCGCGCCATCGCCGCGATCCGCGAGCGCAAGGGTGGTCCGATCCGCGTCGCGGTGATTGGCCTCGGCGCCGGCACGCTGGCCTGCCAGTCGAAACCCGGTGAAGACTGGACATTCTTCGAGATCGACCAGACCATGGTCGATACCGCGCGCGATCCTAAATATTTTAACTATGTCAACGCGTGCGAACCCAACATGAAGCCGGTGATCGGCGATGCGCGGCTGACCTTCGCCAAGGAAAAAGACGGCGTCTACGATCTCATCATTGTCGATGCCTATTCGTCGGATGCGATACCGATCCATCTCGCGACCGAAGAAGCGATGGCGATCTACAAGGCGAAGCTTGCGTCGCAGGGAGCGGTGGTGATGCATGTGTCGAACCGCCATCTCGAACTGGCGAGCGTGGTCGTCGGCATCGCCGAAGAGAACGATCTTAAAAGCTGGGTCTTCAACGAAGATTCGGGGCGCGACGCGGAGTACATCTTCACGACCAATGTCGTGATCTCGGCGCGCGAGGAAGCAGACGTCGGCAAGATCGCGTCGGACGAAAAGTGGGTGCTGACGGAAGCCACCGAAGGTCAGCAGGTCTGGACCGACGACTATTCAAACGTGCTCGGGGCGGTGTGGCGGCGGCTCAGGAATCCCGACGAGTAACCGGCGGGCTCACTCCGCGTAGTAATAATATCCGCCGCGTGGATTTGCATAACGGCGCTGGTAACGCGCGTCCTGCTCGTAAGTGCCGCCCTGGTAGCCATAGCTGTTCTGATAAATCCGGCGCTGCATCGGGCCGGGGTCGTTGTTGTAGCCGTAATCGGCTTGATCACGCGAATAGGTCGGATCGCGGTAAACGCGGTCCGGCGATACGCGGCGCGCACGCGTGTCGGCGTTGAGGTCTTCACTGTAAGTGGCTTGCGGTGCCGTGGGCGCGATCTGCAGCGGGCGGCCATAGGCATCGACGTCGCGGGCGGCAGCGACCGCGTTGCGCGGCTGCTTTGGATTACGCGCAAGCGCGACACGCGACGATCCCGTCAGCGTCACCGTGGTGTTGAGCAGGCCTTCGGTCTTGACGATATCCCAGAGCTTCAGCGCGTTGGCGCGCGATAGCCGCACGCAGCCGTGCGAGGCCGGGCTGCCGAGACGGCTGACCGAATCCGTGCCGTGAATGGCGTGGCCCTGTTTGGTGAAGAAGATCGCATTCGGCATCGGCGCATCATCGAATTCCTTCGAATAATGATCCTCTTCCATGCGGAAAGTCTTGAAGCTGCCGTTGGGAGTTTCGTGCGAGGGATTGCCGCTGGAGACGGGCCACGTGTAGCGCGCAGCGCCATCGACCGAGACGGTCATCTGCTGCGTATCCTTGTTGACGAGAATGGACACCGCAGCCTGCGCGCTGCCGGAAAGCAGAATCAGGCTCGTAACCGAAATCAATACCGCACGCATCACATCGCCTCGTCTCTGCCCCTCGATAGGTAATAAAGCACGGAAAGCGGCTTTTTTAACAGTCACTTCGTCTTAAGGTTGACAGGCGCGGCCATACAGTTTCGTGAACGGCGAGGGTTTGTGGCGTCTTTTCGGCAAACTTGACGCAACTTTCCGGCGCCACAGACGTTACAGGGGTGTCAAAATTTAAGCGCTTATGGAGATGTCCCGTAATGAAGACAGAAGCTCTGTTCATGTTCACTGCGGCGCATCGCCGTTTCACGTTTATAGCCGCAGCACTGGCTATTCTGGCGTTACCGATCGCGGCGCATGCGCAGGGAGTTTTTCGCGGAATGGAAGGCGGCGCGAATGAGGGCGTTTACAGGGGTAATCGCGCGGCAGGACCTGTCGGCGGCGTTGTCGGCGGCGCGGTTGGCGCGGGTGTCGGCGGCGTGGTTGGAGGCGTAAATGGTGTGCTCGGCATCGACAATCGCCGCAGCTATCGCAGTCGCCATTATCGCAGCCGCCACTATCGCAGTCACAGGCGGCATCGCTAAGCGGTCGTCGCAATGATCAAAATGGCGCATCTGGAAACGGATGCGCCTTTTTTCATGCTGTGATCGTCTGACGGTGGCGGATATGTCGCGGGGTTAAAGCCGGACGAGATAAGAAACACTCCAGACCTGCTGCTGTCGCGCATTGTATTTCACCCAAACCTGACGCAAGCTCGGCTCAGCTGATTTGCTTCGAGGCAGGCCGGAGTCCGGCCGGGCAGGGAGGGTTCCTCACATGAACATGGCAACTTCGTTTAAGTCGAGCGTTGCGCGTGCAGTCGTTGTGTTGGCGTTTTTGGCGATCCCTGCCGCCGCTCAACAGCAGGGTCCGGTCAACGGCGCCATTAGCGGGGCTGCACAAGGGACCTATCAGGGCAAAACCACGGCCGGACCGGTCGGAGGACTGGTCGGCGGTGCGCTCGGTGCAGGTGTCGGCGCAGTGGCCGGTACGCTTGGTGTGATTGGCGATGGTACCGCCCGGGCCGTGGGCAGCGAACCGTCAGCGAGTCCCATGCCGCCGCCGCCGGGCACCGGTTATGACAGCGGCCGGCGTTAAGCCGTCACGCGGATCAGCATTTGCTTGAACGCGCCCCGCATGCGGGGCGCGTTTCGTTTTGTCAGGTCTTCAGCCGGTAACCGGTCCGGAAAATCCACCACACTGCGATCATGCACAGCGCGAGAAACGCCAGCGTCATGCCGAGGCTGAGACCGACGCTAACATCGGCGATCTCGAAGAAGCTCCAGCGGAAGCCGCTGACCAGATACACCACCGGATTGAACAGCGTCACGGTCTGCCAGATCGGCGGCAGCATGTGGATCGAGTAGAAGCTGCCGCCTAGAAACGTCAGCGGCGTGATCACCAGCAGCGGGATCACCTGCAATTTCTCGAAGCCGTCGGCCCAGATGCCGATGATGAAACCGAACAGACTGAACGTTACGGCCGTCAGCACCAGAAAGGTCAGCATCAAGAAGGGATGCGCGATCTTCAGCGGCACGAACAGTCCAGCCGTTGCGAGAATGATCAGGCCGAGAATGATCGACTTGGTGGCAGCGGCGCCGACATAGCCCACCACGGCCTCGAACGAGGAGACCGGTGCGGACAGCAACTCATAAATGGTGCCGGAGAATTTCGGGAAATAGATGCCGAACGATGCGTTGGCGATGCTTTGCGTCAACAACGACAGCATGATGAGGCCCGGCACGATGAAGGTGCCATAGCTGATGCCGTCGATCTCGGTAATGCGCGAGCCGATGGCCGCGCCGAATACCACGAAATACAGCGACGTCGAGATCACCGGTGAGACGACGCTCTGCAGCAGCGTGCGGAAGGTGCGCGCCATTTCGAATTTGTAGATGGCGCTGATGGCGTGAAAATTCATGATTGGTGCACCAGGCTGACGAAAATCTCTTCGAGCGAGCTTTGCGTCGTATTGAGATCGTTGAAGCGGACACCGGCTTGATTGAGATCGTTCAGCAAGGCGGTGATGCCGGTGCGCTCGCCCTTGGTGTCGTAGGTATAGATCAGGTCTCCGCCGTCCGGTGACAGTTCGAGATTGTGAGCCGAGAGCGCGGCGGGGATTTCAATTAACTTGGATTGCAGATGCAGCTTGAGCTGCTTCCTGCCAAGTTTCTGCATCAGCTTGGCCTTTTCCTCGACCAGCACGATCTCGCCTTTGTTGATAATGCCGACGCGGTCGGCCATCTCCTCGGCTTCTTCGATGTAGTGGGTGGTAAGAATAATGGTGACGCCGGCATCGCGCAGGCCGCGCACGACCTCCCACATCGCCTTGCGCAACTCGACATCGACGCCTGCGGTCGGCTCATCGAGAAACAGGATCTGCGGCTCGTGGGCCAGTGCCTTCGCGATCATCACGCGGCGCTTCATACCGCCTGACAGCGTGATGATCTGGCTCTTGCGCTTGTCCCACAGCGAAAGCTCTTTCAGCACCTTTTCGATATGCGCCGGGTTCTTCGATTTACCGAACAGGCCCCGGCTGAACGAGGCAGTCGACCACGGCGACTCCCACGCGTCGGTATGTAGTTCCTGCGGCACCAGGCCGATCAACGATCGCGCGGCGCGGTAGTCCTTGACGATGTCATGACCGTCTACCGTCACCGTGCCTTCGGTCTGCACCGCAAGGCCGCAGATCACGCTGATCAGCGTGGTCTTGCCGGCGCCGTTCGGCCCGAGCAGCGCGAAGATCTCGCCGCGGCGAATATCGAGGTTGATATTCTTCAGCGCGGTGAGGCCAGATGGGTAGGTCTTCGAGAGATTGGAAACGGAGATGATGGGAGACATGAGCACGATCTGCAAAGGCGGGAGCATGACATAGGCACGCGAGGGGCCGTGCGCAATACATAATGCCTATTAGGTGGCTGCTGCGCCCATGGAAAATTCTATTGCGAGCAATTCAAATTTGTCATGCGGCTTTGGCTGTGCCGCTATGCCTTTGTGACAAAGCTGTCGACGACCTTCTTTTCACCGGCCTTTTCAAAGGCGATGGTGAGTTTGTTGCCGTCTACCTTGGCGACGTTGCCGTAGCCGAATTTCTGATGAAACACGCGGTCGCCGAGCGAGAAGTCCGAGTTCGCACCGGTCGATTTTGCGATCAATTCACCCTCGATCACCGTCGCCTTGCGGCTGAAGCTGCCGCGCGAACTTGAATCGTAACGCGCGCCGGTTTCATCGAAGCCGCCGCCGCTGTTGCGGGCACGGTTTGCCTGCGCGCGTTGCCAGCCTGGCGTCGAATAGGTCGAGCCGAAGGATTCCACATTGTCGAAACGCGACGTGCCATATCCGCCCGAACCGCCCCATCCCGAGCCACCTTTCGACTCTGTGATCTCGACATTGGCCGCCGGCAGTTCGTCGAGGAAGCGCGATGGAATGGTGGTCGTCCACGAGCCGTGGATACGCCGGTTGGTGGCGAAATAAAGCTTGGCGCGTTTGCGCGCGCGGGTGATGCCAACATGGGCGAGGCGGCGTTCTTCCTCAAGCCCGGCGCGGCCCTGTTCGTCGAGCGCGCGCTGATGCGGAAACAGGCCTTCTTCCCAGCCCGGCAGGAACACGTTGTCGAACTCGAGTCCCTTGGCGGAGTGCAGTGTCATCAGCGACACGGCATCTTCGTTCGCGCCGCCCTCGCGATCCATCACCAGCGAGATGTGTTCAAGAAAGCCTTGCAGGTTCTCGAACTCTTCCATCGAGCGGACAAGTTCTTTCAGGTTCTCAAGGCGGCCCGCGGCATCGGCAGAGCGGTCCTTCTGCCACATCTCGGTATAGCCGGACTCATCCAGCACGATCTCGGCCAGTTGGGTGTGCGGAACGATGTCGCGTTGCGCGCGCCAGCGGTCGAAATTGGCCATTACGTCTCGCAGGCTGCCGCGTGCCTTCGGCTTCAACTCGTCGGTCTCGATCACCGAGCGCGCGGCTTCGGTCAGCGGAATGCGTCGCTTGCGGCCGATATCATGCAGCATCTGCACGGTTGCATCGCCGAGGCCACGCTTCGGCGTGTTGACGATGCGCTCGAAGGCAAGATCGTCGGCCGGTGAATTGATCACGCGCAGATAGGCCAGCGCATCGCGGATTTCCGCGCGCTCGTAAAATCTCGGTCCGCCGATCACGCGGTAATTCAGACCGAGCGTGACGAAACGGTCTTCGAATTCACGCATCTGGAACGAGGCGCGCACCAGAATGGCGATCTCGTTGAGCTTGCTGCCTGCGCGCTGAAGCTGCTCGATTTCCTCACCGATGCCGCGGGCTTCTTCTTCCGAGTCCCACGCGCCGGTGACGGTGACCTTCTCGCCGTCTTCGTCCTCGGTGCGCAGCGTCTTGCCGAGGCGGCCTTCGTTGTGCGCAATCAAGTGCGACGCGGCGGCGAGGATGTGCCCGGTCGAGCGATAGTTGCGCTCAAGGCGAATGACTTTTGCGCCGGGGAAGTCGTGGTCGAAACGGAGGATGTTGTCAACCTCCGCGCCGCGCCAGCCGTAGATCGACTGATCGTCGTCGCCAACGCAACAGATGTTGCGAGGTGCGGCGGCAGAGGTTTTCTGATCGGCCTCGTTCGTCGCATTTGATGCAGGCAGGATGTTGGACGGCGCCTGCGCCAGCAGCCGCAGCCAGAGATACTGCGCAACGTTGGTGTCCTGATACTCGTCCACCAGAATGTATTTGAAACGGCTTTGATATTGCCGCAGCACATCAGGGTGTTCGCGGAACAGGCGAATGTTCTCCAGCAGCAGATCGCCGAAATCCGCGGCGTTGAGAATCTTCAGCCGCTCCTGATAGGTCGTATAGAGCTTGCCGCCCTTGCCGTTGCCGAACACGGCGGCCTCGCCGGCCGGCACCTGAGACGGCGTCAACCCGCGATTTTTCCAGCCGTCGATCAAGCCTGCCAGCATTCGCGCCGGCCAGCGCTTGTCGTCGATGTTCTCGGCCTGCAGAAGTTGCTTCAGCAGACGGATCTGGTCGTCGGTATCGAGCACCGTGAAATTGGATTTCAACTGCACCAGTTCGGCGTGATAGCGCAGGATGCGTCCGCCGATGGAATGGAAGGTGCCGAGCCACGGCATGCCTTCGACCGCCTGACCAAGCATCTGGCCGAGGCGGTGCTTCATCTCACGCGCCGCCTTGTTGGTGAAGGTCACCGAGAGGATTTCGTGAGGCCGTGCGCGGCCCGTCGAGAGGATGTGCGCGATGCGTGAGGTCAGCACGCGTGTTTTGCCGGTGCCTGCGCCGGCCAGAACCAGAACCGGCCCCTCAAGCGTCTCCACAGCATCACGCTGCTCGGGGTTCAGCCCGGTCAGATATTGCGGAGCCACCGACGCGCGCGCCCGCGCAGCGATGCCGCCAGCGGCAGGCTGATGGCTCGGCACATCACGGGAAACGTCCAACGGTGGCAGCTTATTGGGCTCAGTCATGCGATTCGTCTTTACGGCCACGATGGCACTTCGGAGCGCGATCAGCAAAAGTGGAAACATCGGCGGGGCGTGCGCCGGTGCCGGGAAGGGGAGGCTTCATAACAGGATTACGGGACATATAGGCATTCTGAGGCCGTTCCGACACCTCAACGGAGCCGGCATCCACATACTCCGGCGACCCCATTATTGCCGGAGGGGGGGCGGGATTTTGTTCCACCAAAATCGTGATTTTTGGCGTTTTCAGCCGCGCTTTGAAGCTGGAACTTTCGTTCCCGTGCCGGATTGGTTTTGCATCAGGAGCGCGCACCGGTTGTGACGCCGCTCCCCAAACGAAACGCAGGAGCGTGTCATGATGAGTTGGGTGGTTACATTTCTGATTATCGCGCTGGTCGCGGGCCTTCTGGGCTTCGGCGGTATTGCGGGCGCGTCGATCGAAATCGCCAAGATCGTGTTTTTCGTTGCCCTGATCCTGTTCCTGATTTCCGCCGTGGTGGGTCTGGCTCGCCGCAGCAGCGGGCCGTAAAGTCTGAGGGCTAGCGGTGCCACGATGGCATCATTTGACCGGCATGGTGATGCGCCGGCCGATGCCATCGGGCAGAGCCACGGCACCGTGGGCCGCAACCACATCGCGAACGCGCGCGGCTATGTCCGGCGGGAATGGCGCGGTCTTACGCGCATTCATATCGACGTGAAGCGTCATGTTCTCCGAGGTGGCTGAAATCCAGCCCTCGGTGGCGTGGCGCAGTTCTTCGAAGGTGTGGATGCGTTTGTCGTCAGCCGCAACCAGATAAACCGACACTTGCACCGGATCGCCGAGATGCACCTCGCGCAGGTAGCGCACATGCGCTTCGGCCGTGAAGGTCGAGCCGTGACGCTCCTTCATGTATTGCGGACCGATGCCGAGTTCGAGCCACATCTGGTCGATGCCGCGGTCAAACAGCACATTGTAATAGGCCATGTTGAGATGGCCATTGTAGTCGATCCATTGCGGCTCAATCTGCATCACCGTGGAGAGGAATGGCGCTGCGATATGCTGCGGCGCATTGTCTTGCGGAAGCGTGCTTGAGGTCATTTTTATTCCCGGTTTGCGTCAGCAGTCTCTCTTGACCCGCTATACATCCTTTGCCACGTTTAACGCCACATCAGCCCAAAACAAAAAGAGCAATCGTGGCCTTTTCCGCTTCAGTCCTGACACGTCCCGAGCCGTCCGCACTCTCGAGCGCCATCGAAGCGCTCGCCGCGCGGTTCGGCAATAACCTCATAACCTCGCAAGCGGTGCGCGAGCAGCATGCCCATACCACCACCTGGCTGCCGATGCAGCCGCCGGATGCGGTGATCATGGCGCGGACCACCGAGGACATTCAGGACGTGGTGCGGATTTGCGCCAGGCATCGCGTCCCGGTGATCCCGTTCGGCACCGGCACGTCGCTCGAAGGGCAGGTCAACGCGCCGGCGGGCGGTGTGTGTATCGACATGCGCGAGATGAACCGGATTCTCGCCGTCCACGCCGACGATCTTGACTGCGTGATCGAGCCCGGCGTGACCCGCAAGGCGCTCAACGAATACCTGCGCGATCAAGGATTGTTTTTCCCGATCGATCCGGGCGCGGACGCCTCGATTGGCGGCATGGCCGCGACCCGTGCGTCGGGCACCAATGCGGTACGTTACGGCACCATGCGCGACAACGTGCTCGCATTAAAAGTCGTGCGCGCCGACGGCGAGATCATCACCACAGGCACGCGCGCGAAGAAGTCGTCGGCCGGCTACGATCTCACGCATCTGTTCGTCGGCTCGGAGGGCACGCTCGGCATCATTTCCGAAATCACGCTGAAGCTGCGCGGAATTCCGCAGAGCATTGCTGCTGCATCGTGCTCGTTTACGAGTGTGCAGGGCGCCTGCAACGCGACCATCATGGCGATCCAGACCGGCATTCCGCTGGCACGCATCGAATTGCTGAACGCCGCGCAGGTTGCGGCCTGCAACGCCTACTCGAAACTGTCTTTGCCGGAGACGCCGCTGCTGCTGCTCGAATTCCACGGCACGGAGGCTGACGTCGCCGAGCAGTCGAAGATGTTCGCGGAAATCGCCTCCGAATGCGGTGGCGGCGCATTCGAATGGACCACGCGGCAGGAAGATCGTACCCGGCTGTGGCAGGCGCGTCATGACGCCTACTGGGCCGTGCGCGGGCTTCGCCCCGGTGCGCAGGCGGTCGCGACCGACGTATGCGTGCCGATTTCGCGGCTGGCGGAATGTGTGGTCGAGACCGAGAAGGATCTGGAGACGGTGGGGCTGTTGTCGCCCATCGTCGGCCATGTCGGCGACGGCAATTTTCATTGCTCCATGCTGGTGGACGTCAACGATTCCGATGAGATGCGCCGTGCGGATGGATTCCTGCATCGTCTGGTGGAACGTGCTCAGGCGATGGGCGGCACCTGCACCGGGGAGCACGGCATCGGGCAGGGCAAGCAACAGTATCTTGAAACCGAACTCGGGCCGGAGGCTGTAGCCGCGATGCGCGCGCTCAAGGCGGCGCTCGACCCGCACAACATTCTGAACCCCGGCAAGATTCTGCCGTCATGACCTCAACAGCGGCCATGGACGCGAAAAGCATCGCCACCGAGGCGTTGTCGGTGCTCGGTCAGAGCCGCCAGATTGAGCCGTTCTCGTCGCGCGATCCGGCCTTCGGTCTCGACGAGGCCTACAAGGTGACGCCCGTCGTCCGGCAGATGCGCGAGGCGCGGGGTGAAAAGGTGCTGGGCCGCAAGATCGGCTTCACCAACAGCACGATATGGGCGCAGTACAACGTCAACGGCCCGATCTGGGGCTACATGTATGACAGCACGGTTCGCAATCTGAATGATATAGACGGAACGGCGTCTCTCGCGGACCTGACCGATCCGCGGATCGAGCCAGAAGTCGTGTTCGGCCTGTCGGCTGCGCCGAATGCGGCGATGAACGAGCGTGACCTTCTGTCCTGTGTCGGTTGGGTGGCGCTCGGCTACGAGGTCGTGCAGTCGATCTATCCCGACTGGAAATTCGCAGCGTCCGATACGGTAGCGGCCTTCGGCCTGCATGGTGCAATGCTGATCGGTGAGCGGTATCCGGTTTTCGGCGACCCAGAGACCTGGATGAACCAGCTTTCGAACTTCGATGTTGAACTTGCCTGCAATGGCGAGGTCGTGGATCGCGGCCACGCGCGCAATGTGCTTGGCGGTCCGCTGTCGGCCTTGCGTCATTTCGTTGGCGTGCTGGCAAAGGACGACGTGAATCCCGGTCTCGCGGCCGGAGAGATCGTCACGACGGGGACTCTGACCCGCGCCATGCCGGTCAAAGCCGGGGAGACGTGGACGACGACGATGTCCGGCATTCCGCTCGGCAGCATCGGCGTCCGGTTCACCTGACCACGGCGGCCGCCAGTCCATCGCACATATCGCGATCTTCGCTCCCCGTACGCCGCTGGCGTGCAGGGTTGTGAACAGGGCGCGTTAAATTTAGTATTCGAAGCAGTCGACAGGATCAGTATTCGCACTGAGGAAAGACCTTGCAGACCACGCTGCTCGGACTGGCCATTGCTCTCATTCTCGCGCTGTTTGCAGCGCTGGTCGGGCCGTATTTCGTCGATTGGAGCCAGTTTCGGCCTCAGTTCGAAGCGGAAGCGTCCCGCGTGGTCGGTGCGCCGGTACGGGTGACCGGAAAGCTCGACGCATTGCTGCTGCCGACGCCGACGCTGCGTCTGTATGGCGTTGCTGTCGGCGATAAGGGAGCGCCGTGGGTGAGCGCCGGCAAGCTCGACGTCGAGTTCAGCCTTGGCGCGTTGATGCGGGGCGAATGGCGCGCCAGCGAACTGTCGCTCAAAGATTTTTCGCTCAATCTCGGCCTCGACCGGCAGGGCCGCTTTCAATCGCCGTCCACCGCAGGCCGCTTCAATCTCGGATCGCTCGCCATCGAACGGATGAACGTCGCGGGACAGATCGTGCTGCATGACGCCTCCAGCGATTCAACGCTGCGGATCGAAGATCTCCAGTTCAGCGGCGACATGCGCTCGCTGGCGAGCAGCATGCGCGGCGAAGGATCGTTCAAGCTGCTCGGTGCGCGGACGCCGTTTCGTGTTTCTTCAGGCCCGAGCGGTGACGGCAAGGGCACGCGCGTTCACTTCACCGCCGAGCCGGGCGAGCGTCCGCTGCTGGCCGAGATCGATGGAACGCTGATCTTCGACAATGCGGTGCCGAAATTCGAAGGGGCATTGTTGCTGGCGCAGCCGGCGGACGTGAAGTCAGCCGAGGCTGCGCATCCATGGAAGCTGTCTTCAAGGGTGAAGGCTAATCCATCGTCAGCAATGTTTGAGCAGGTTGAGGCGGTCTACGGTCCTGACGAGAACGCGCTGCGGCTGACCGGTACAGGCGATGCCCGCTTCGGCGCGTCGCCGTTATTGCATCTGGCTTTATCCGCGCGGCAACTCGACCCCGACCGGCTGTTGGCGAGAGGTGCCGCGAACCCGGAACCGTTGCGGCTGCTTCCGGCGCTGCGCACGCTGGTGACGTCGCTGCCGGGGCTGCCGCTTCCTGCGCAGATCGAACTGAGTTCGGATCAGATCGCGCTGGGCGGGCGTCCGCTCCAGAATGTCGCCGTCGAACTGCGCGCCGACGATAAAGCGTGGACCATCGGGAAATTCGAGATGCGTGCCCCCGGAGCGACGCGGGTTACGGCAAGCGGCACGATCTCGGAGCCGGGACCGTCGGCCCGCTTCACCGGACCTGTCAGCATCGAGTCGGCTGATCCCGATGTGCTGGCGGCGTGGTTGCAGGGACGCAGCGACACCACATACCGCAATCAAAAGCCGCTTCGCCTGCGCGGCGATGCAACCGTTGCGGCGGATCGGATTGCGCTCGATAAAGTGAGCGCCGAGGTCAATGGCGGTGCGCTCGGCGGCCGTATCGCGCTGTCGAACGCTTCCGGCGGCAAGACGCGGCTCGAAGCGGACCTGAAGACCGCGAGCTTCGACGTCGACGCGATCTCGTCTCTTGCAAGCGGGCTGGCGGGGCCGCAATCCGGCTGGCCGGACGAGGCGCAGATGTCGCTGGAAGCGGAACGTGCCGTTGTCGCCGGGCAAGAGATGCGTCCGGTTATTATCCGTTTGAGTTACGGTCCGGCAAAAATCACGCTCGACCGTGTCGAGATTGGAGATGCGAGGAGCGACCTTGCTATCAGCGCCACAGGAAAGTTCGACCGCGCCGCGGGTGGCGGCACGCTCGGATTGTACGTCAATTCGTCATCGCTGGCGCGGGTTGGAAGTTTTATCTCGCCATTCGCCCCCGCGCTCGCCGAGCGGCTTGCAGCGGTTGAGAAGGAGCCCGGTCCCGCGCTGATGCTGGTGTCTGCCAGCGTTAACAAGGCGAAAGACCGCTCCGGTCGCACCGATGCAGATGCCGTTCTCAACATCGACGCGCCGCAGCTCAAAGGCACGATCACGCTGAAAGCGACACCGACTATCGATCTCGCACGTGGGTTCGATCTCGCGGCGCTGAAAGGCAACGAGCTCAGCCTCGAAACCATGCTGACTGCGAAGCAGACCGCAACGATGGTGACATCGCTGGGTCTCGGCCGCGTGATTTCGCCGGGCGATGGCCCTGCGCAATTTGAATCGCTGGCGACCGGCGTCTGGGGTTCGCCGCTGCAACTGAAGGCCAAGCTGACCGGCGCAGGCATCGATGGCGACATTCAGGGCACCGCCAATCCGTGGGCTGAGCAGCCGACAGCCGCGCTGGCTGTCGCGGTGCGCCGCGCCGATGTTGCTGCGTTGTTCGGGCTGAAACCGGCGAGCCTGCCTTCTGTCGCTCTGGCGTCACGCCTCGGCATCGCGGGTGCCACGTTCACGTTCAACGATCTCGATACGACGGTGGGGGGATCGCGGGTGCGCGGGCGGCTGGTGCTGACACGCGGCGACGAGATCGGCGTTGACGGCGAGATCGGCCTCGACACACTCGATCTTACGGCGGTGATGGGCATTGCGTTCGGCGCGGCGGGGCATGACGCATCGGTGCCGCTTGATCGGGGCTGGTTGCGCGACTGGCGCGGCAAGCTGGCGTTTCAGGCGCTGAGTGGAGCGCTGCCCGGCGGCAGCGAGTTGCGTCCGGTCAGCGGGACAATCAAGGGCGACGGCCGGTCGCTGGTCCTGGAGAACGTCAAGGCTGGCATCGGTGGTGGCGAAGCGACGATCGATCTGGATGCACGGCAAACCGCGCAGGGCGCCAATCAAGGCACGTCCTTCAATGCGCGCATGCAATTCGCCGGTGTCGATGGCGCCGCGGTTCGTTATCGCGGCCTGGCGCTTCCGGATGGCAAGGCGGCGCTGCAGATGACGCTTGCAGGGCAGGGCCGGAGCGCAGCCGGTTTGACCGGCGCGCTGTCGGGCGCTGGAACGCTGACATTGACGGACGCCCGCATTGCAGGTCTCGATCCGCGTGCGTTCGCGGCCGCGATGCGCGCCAGCGATGGCGGAGAGGCGACCGACGACGTCAAGTTGAAAGACATCGTGGAGCCGGTGCTGGCCACCGGCGCGCTGATGGTGCCATCGGCGCAAATTCCGTTCAGCATCAAGGACGGGCGGTTGCGGGTCGAGGCGGCGACGCTCGACGCCAAACGCGCGCGCGTGGCGATCGCGGGCGGTTATGATCTGCAAGCGGATCAGGCGGACCTGCGCGCCGTGATGTCGCCCATCACCACCCGGCCGATCAACGGCCGTCCCGAAATCCGGATCGATTTGAATGGCTCGCCCGACGGGCTGGCGCGGACAATCGATGTTGCGGCGCTGTCGTCGTGGCTCGGGATGCGCGCGGTTGATCGCGAAACGCAACGGCTCGATCAACTGGAGCGCGGCGTTACGCCAGGCTCGGAGAGCGATGAGCTTTGGGAAGAGGAATTGCCGAAGGCTGACCCTCTTCCATCTTCTGAAGTAAAGATTCCAAGCCGTGATCCACGGCGGAAGAACACCGGCGCGAAGGCGCCACCGCCACGCCCGCCCGTCGCGCCACGCGCGCCTGTCGCAGCCACACCGTTGCCCGATCCGCCGGGTGGCGGCACGCGGGTGCAGCCGTTGCCACCGCCCATCGACATCAAGCCCGCGCCGGGCGTGGTGAGGGCACCGAAACAGCGACCCGCTGCACCGGCGCAGTCTGGAACGTTCTGATCTAACCGGGCGCGATGCTCGGGGACGGCAGCCGTTCGCCGATGAACATCGACGTTACCGCGCGGGCACGGAAGTGATCCAGCACGAACAGCCTGATTGCCGATGACAGGTTGGCTGTCTTGCGCGTGCGGTCGATGGCATCGATCTGGGTCGAGAGCGGCAAGCCGCGGCGGGTCGCGATATCTTTCAGGCTGGTCCAGAATGCGTCTTCGAGGCTGACGCTGGTCTTGTGCCCGCCGACCACGACGGAACGCTTGACCACTGCGAACTCCTTCACGCCGCGTACGTGGTTGCTGTCCGTCCGGTCCATGTCCTGCGCGATGGTGTCGTCCCGCATCGAGATGTCCTCCATTTCGGCCAAGCGACCGCACGCGGCGAGATGCAATCCCGCCGAGGACGAGGCTCGGGCACATTGGTACGATGTCTGATCGGACTGCGCGGATCAGGATACAGATCGCGATTGCGAAAACTGTACGGCCGCCCCGCAGCCGGTCCCGAAACGGTATGAGTTTCGAGACACGGGTACATAGTAACTGAAATCAGCTACCTGCGGTATTCGTGCGAAAACCTACGGCGGAGTCAGGATCGTAACTGTCCGATGCGGAAAGTTACGGATGCGAACTTTCCGCCTGCAACCGGCTGCTGCCGTTTCCAGCCGCAGGTGTCGCGCGCGCGCGGAAGTAATCCAGCACGAACAGACGGATCGCGGAAGACAGATTGCCCTGCTGGCGGCCGCCGTCGATCTCGCCGACCAGTTCGGACAAGGTGAGGCTTCTCACCGATGCGATTTCCTTCATGCCATTCCAGAAGGCTTCTTCGAGGCTGACGCTGGTCTTGTGGCCGGCGACGACGATCGATCGTTTGACGACAGGCGATTTCATGCCGAAGTCCCATCATCAATACGATGCTGATCGAGAACGCTGCTGGACTTCGTTGCCTGAAGCTCATCGCGGCTGCGTTCGCTCTTGGTGCGGCCGAAAAGCGCGCGATTGGTTTCGGACTGCTTCGCCGCGTCTTCGCGCGCGATGCGTTTCCTCACCTGTTTCAGGTTCACCAGATCGCCCATGACGCCTCCTTATTGATCGGACAATTGCAACGAATGATGCGGCAGACGATTGATGCCGGTTTCGTTCCGTCCTGTTCGAGGACTCAATCTGAGCGAGTTGCTCACGCGAGTCCGTTTAAAATGTCATTTGTTCTCGGTGCGCCCGTGCAGCGCGGCAGATGTGAAAAGCTAACATGCGTTGCGGTGAAGATGGTAGCCAATCGACGTAGGACTTTAGACGGTGCGACGAGATGTCCGTCAAACGTTACGATCATTTAATGTGTGTGAGTGGCGCGCTCTTAGCCTGGATGTGTCATCTTCTCTGGCTTGACCAGCCGATCGAATTCATCGGCCGATACCAGACCAAGACGCACGGCCTCTTCCTTCAGCGTTGTGCCGCGGGCGTGAGCAGTTTTCGCGACCTTCGCGGCGTTGTCGTAGCCGATCCTGGGCGCCAGCGCTGTCACGAGCATTAGCGACCGCCGCATTAACTCGTCGATTCGCTTTTCGTCGGCGCGGATGCCGACGATGCAATGTTCGGTAAACGAGCGCGCGGCGTCGGCCATCAGCTGGATCGACTGCAGCATGCAATGCGCCAGCACCGGCTTGTACACGTTCAATTCAAAGTGCCCCTGACTGCCGGCAACTGTAATCGCCGTCTGATTGCCGAAGATCTGGCAGCACACCATGGTCATTGCCTCGCACTGGGTCGGATTGACCTTGCCGGGCATGATCGACGATCCGGGCTCGTTCTCAGGCAGGATCAATTCGCCGAGACCCGAGCGTGGACCGGAGCCGAGCAGGCGGATGTCGTTGGCGATCTTGAACAGTCCGGTCGCGACGGAATTGATCGCACCATGCATGAACACATAGGCGTCGTTGGATGCCAGCGCCTCGAATTTATTCGGCGCGGTGGAGAAGGGCAGCTTGGTCAGCGTTGCGACCTGTTTAGCGAATAGCTTGGCAAAACGCGGCTTGGCGTTGAGGCCGGTGCCGACCGCCGTTCCGCCCTGCGCCAGCGGGTAGATATCCCTGGTTGCCGCACGAATTCGTGCGATGCCGCTTTCGACCTGCGCGGCATAACCGGAGAATTCCTGCCCTAGCGTCAACGGCGTTGCGTCCTGGGTATGGGTGCGGCCGATCTTGACGATTTTGGCGAAGGCTTTTTCCTTCTGCCGCAGCGCTTTCAACAAAATAGTCAGTGCGGGCAGCAGGTCGTGGGTGATGCGCTCAGCGGCAGCGATATGCATCGCAGTCGGGAACGAGTCATTGGATGACTGGCTCATATTCACATGATCGTTCGGATGCACCGGCTTCTTGGTGCCGGGTTGGCCGCCGAGCATCTCGCTGGCGCGATTGGCGATCACCTCATTGAGGTTCATGTTGGATTGTGTGCCCGAGCCGGTCTGCCAGACCACCAGCGGAAAATTGTCGTCGAGCTTGCCGTCGATCACTTCTCGCGCAGCGCGGACGATGGCGCGTGCCCGGCGTTGATCGAGCAGGCCGAGCTGGAGATTGGTCTGCGCCGAGGCGAGCTTGACGATGGCCAGCGCGCGAACGATCGGCATCGGCATCCGTTCGACGCCGATCTTGAAATTGTGTTTCGATCGCTCGGTCTGTGCGCCCCAATAGCGATCCGCCGGCACTTCGATCGGTCCGAACGTATCGGTTTCGGTGCGCGTTGTTGATTTCGAAGCGGCCATGATGATTTCCGGTGTTTTGCGGGGACGCTGAAGTTTAGGACTTCAGCGCCGATGCATGCAACCGCTGCGCGTTCTCTCGTCGCGAGAAACGTGCGTTAAATCTTAGAAAGCTTCGAGATGTGCGAGGCGGCAGCCGCTTGCGCCGGTTCGGTGGATCACTTCTTGCGGAAGCGATCGAGTCTGACGACTTCGGCGCCTTCACCCTGCTTGACGGGTTCGTCGGCAGGCTCTCCGGGAGTTTCGGACGCTGCGGCAACGGGCAACGCCTCCACAGGAGCGTCAGCCGCAGCGGCCGGTTCATCGACAGGTTCGAACTGCAGGCCGAACTGCACAGACGGATCAAAGAAGCTCTTGATCGCGCTGAAGGGAATGACCAGCCGTTCGGGAATTCCGTTGAAGGACAGCCCGACCTCGAAACGATCTTCGGTCACGATCAGATCCCAGAACTGGTGCTGGAGGATGACGGTCATCTCCTCCGGATACTGCGACAGCAGGCGCGGGGAGATCTTCACGCCTTCGGCCTTAGACACAAAGGTGATGTAGAAATGATGTTCGCCCGGAAGGCCATTCTCGGCGGCGTCCGCGAGCACATGCTTCAGCACGCCGCGCAGTGCGTCGCGCGCGAGAACATCGTAACGAATGTGATCGGTCGCCATCATTATAGTCCTGTAAAACGTAGCCCAGCCGAATTCGAGTTTGCGGAGTGACCGGACTCGAACGTCCCGACTCGCAGTTTGATCCATGCTATCCGGTCATGGCCCGTAGGTCAGCACCCGCACCGTGCAGATCGCAGATATTCACACGCGCCGCAACGCATCCGCCTGACAAATGCAATGCACTACGATGAAAGTCGAGGCTCGGAGGGCAGGCGCTTCCGAGCCCCGCTTGGCAGGCTTATTCCCGGCCAGCCTATCAACACTCCCAATATAAGGGGAGAAGACCGGCGCAAAAGCCCTTGTTCCTGCTCCCGATGACCGGCTGACGGCCGATTTCCGGGCTGGATATGTCCCGGTTTGCGTCCAGCGCATGCGCCTGTCACTGGAATATCGGTTGGCCTTCCGCCGGGGACCATTCTAAATCGGACAATGCCTCCGGACAGCGCTTCTGCGATTCCCAAGCCTCCCGATTTTCACCCTCCCGATGTGATGACGCCGGAGCGGCCGGGTCTGGTCGAACTGTTCGTGGCATTTGCCAAGATGTCGCTTGCCGGGTTCGGCGGCGTGCTGGTGTGGGCGCGGCGCGCCATTGTCGACCAGCATCGCTGGATGACCCCGGACGAATTCAACGAGGCCTTTGCGCTCTGTCACTTTCTGCCCGGTCCCAATATCGTCAATCTGTCCGTGGTGTTCGGCGCGCGGTTTCGGGGCATCCCCGGAAGTATCGCGGCCTTTCTCGGGCTGGTCGGACCGCCGGTTGTGATCGTCACGACGTTGGCCGCGATCTATGCGCAATACGGTGAAATTCCCGCATTGCAGCGGACACTGACAGGCGTGTCTTGCGCTGCGGTCGGGCTGTTTCTCGCGGTCATCGCGCGCATGATGATGCCGCTTCTGAAAAAGCGCGATCCCGTCGCGCTTGCCTTGCTCGCCGCCGTTTTCGCCGCCATCGGATTGTTGCGGCTGCCGCTGGTGCCGGTTTTGCTCACCGCGATTCCACTCAGCATCGTGGTGACCTTCATCAGGCGAAGAAAAGTGGCGGCATGAATTCGCCAACGAGCATCCTTTTCACGATGGCATGGACCTTCGGTCTGATGTCGCTGCTCGCAATCGGTGGAGCGAATTCCACGATTCCCGAAATGCACCGCGTCGCCGTCGAAGTGCGTCACTGGATGTCGGATGCCCAATTCGCGGACATGTTCGCGATCTCGCAATTGTCGCCAGGACCGAATGTTCTGATCGTTACGCTGATCGGCTACCACGTCGCGGGCATTGCCGGTGCGCTGGTCGCGACATTTGCCATGTGTGGTCCGTCCGCCGTTCTTGCTTACTGCGTTAGCAACATGCTGACGCGCTCAACTCACTCGATCTGGCCCGCGATCCTTCAAGCCGCGCTGGTTCCGATCTCCATCGGGCTGATGTGCGCCAGCGGTTTCATTCTGGCGTTGACGGCCGATCGCACCTTGATCGCGGCGGCGCTCACGATTGGAGCAGCGGCGCTTGCGTTGACGACGCGGCTCAATCCGCTCTGGATGCTGGTTGTGGGCGGCGTCCTCGGTTTCGCTGGCGTCGTCTGATGAAAATAGATAAGCAAAGGGTGCCGGGATACTCTCCTGTGCAACAAGAGCAGACCGGGCCGAAGCCCGTGACTTTAAGGGGGATATGATGAGTGATGCGCCCGGCCGCGCAGCGAACAAGCCCGCGCCAAAGCTGATCAAAGGTTCACAGGATTTTTATGGCGGCCTTGCGCTGATGGCAGTTGCGCTGTTCGCCCTGTGGGCATCCAGCGATCTTCAGGGCATGCGGGGATTTTCGTTCGGCCCCGGAACCGCGCCGCGTATGTTCGGCGTGCTGTTGCTGGTTCTGGGCGCGGGTGTGGCGCTTACGGGATTCCTGTTCGAGGGCGCGCCGATGCAGCGTTACGGCATCCGTGGTCCGCTCTTTGTGACGCTGGCGATCCTGTCGTTCTCGGTCACGATCCGGCCGTTGGGCCTGATCGTCTCGGCGTTTATGAGCTTCATCATTGCCGCGTTCGGCACCGAAGAGACGCAATGGAAAGAAACCATCATCGTCGGGATCGCGCTGACGATCGGATGTGCACTGCTGTTCCCTTATGCGCTTGGGCTGCCGCTCGAGCTGTTCCCACGTTTTCTGCGCTGAGGGCACCATGGATATTTTTTCAAATCTCGCCCTCGGCTTCGGCGTTGCATTCTCGCCGATCAATCTCGGACTGTGTCTGATCGGCGCGCTGGTTGGCACGCTGGTCGGCGTGCTGCCGGGCATCGGCACCATCGCGACCGTCGCCATGCTGTTGCCGATCACGTTCGGATTGCCGCCGGTCGGCGCGTTGATCATGCTCGCCGGCATTTACTACGGTGCGCAGTATGGCGGTTCGACCACGTCGATCCTTGTCAACATTCCCGGCGAGGCGGGTTCTGTCGTCACCACGCTCGACGGGTTTCAGATGGCCAAGCAGGGCCGCGCCGGTCCCGCGCTCGCCATCGCTGCGATCGGCTCGTTTTTCGCAGGCTGCGTCGCGACCGTGCTAATCGCACTGCTCGGTGCGCCGCTGACCAAGCTCGCGCTTCTTTTCGGGCCGGCCGAATATTTTTCGCTGATGGTGCTTGGCCTGATCTTCGCCGTCGTTCTGGCGAAGGGCTCGGTGCTGAAGGCCATCGCGATGATCGTTTTCGGCGTGTTGCTGTCGATGGTCGGGTCGGACATCGAGACCGGTGCGTCGCGCATGTCGTTCAACATCCCGGAGCTCGCCGACGGCCTCGGCTTCGCCACTGTGGCGATGGGCATTTTCGGGTTTGCGGAAATCATCCGAAATCTCGATCACGGTGCAGCGATGGATCGTGAACTGGTCCAGCAGAAAATTTCGGGCCTGATGCCGACGAAGCAGGATCTCAAGGACTCCGCCCCGGCTATTGCCCGCGGCACGATCCTCGGTTCGATCCTCGGCATTCTGCCCGGCGGCGGCGCGGTGATTGCGTCATTTGCGGCCTACACGTTCGAGAAGAAAATCTCGAAAACCCCGGAGCGTTTTGGCCGGGGTGCGATTGAAGGTGTTGCTGCACCCGAAAGCGCCAACAATGCCGCGGCGCAGACCTCGTTCATTCCGCTGCTGACGCTGGGCATTCCGCCCAACGCCGTGATGGCGCTGATGGTTGGCGCGATGACCATTCACGGTATCGTTCCCGGCCCGCAGGTGATGCAGAAGCAGCCTGACCTCGTGTGGGGCATGATCGCCTCGATGTGGATCGGCAATCTGATGCTGCTGATCATCAACCTGCCAATGGTGGGGATCTGGGTACGGCTGTTGCGCGTGCCGTATCGGCTGTTGTTCCCATCGATCGTGGTGTTCTGCGCAATCGGCATTTATTCGGTCAACAACGCGCCGATGGACGTGGTTCTGGCTGGCGCATTCGGTCTCGTCGGCTACTGGCTGGTGAAGCACGATTTCGAGCCGGCGCCCTTGCTGCTCGGCATGGTGCTCGGTCCATTGATGGAAGAGAACCTCCGCCGCGCGCTGCTGATCTCTCGCGGCGACTGGTCGGTCTTCGTGACCCGGCCGCTCTCCGCCAGCCTGATGGCGATTGCAGCATTTCTGCTGGTGCTGGCGTTGTTGCCGGCGCTGCGCAAGAAGCGCGACGAAGTGTTTGTGGAGTCCGAAAGCTAGGCAACGATTTCGAACACGGAGCCGGACTGTTAAAAATTGCCGATGGATATGCGCGGCGTTGCGCCGCGCAGTTGTTCATCGAGTTTGGCGCATGTCCGCTGGACTTGCCCGTCGCGGTTATGTCGACACGGCCGAACGGTGATTGCCTGTTTGTTACTGCAAGATTTCTATCTGGGGACAATTATGAACTTGCTCAAGCGCATGCTGGCGTCCTGCGGTATCGCGGCCCTTGCCGCAGCCGGTGCGGCAACTGTGCCGGCGTATGCGCAGGATTATCCGGCGCGTAGCATCACGATGATCGTGCCGTTTGCGGCTGGGGGGCCGACTGATGTCGTGGCCCGGATTGTGACCGGGCACATGCAGCAGACGCTCGGCCAGCCGATCATGATCGAGAATGTGGTCGGTGCCGGCGGCACCACGGCATCGGTGCGCGCCTCATCGGCTGCGCCGGATGGTTACACCCTCATCACCGGGCACATGGGCACGCACGCTGCTGCCGTACCGTTATATCCAAACCTCGCCTATAACCCGGCGAAGGATTTCGAGCCGGTGGGCATGCTGGCCGGCACGCCGATCCTCATTCTTGCGCGCAAGGATTTTCCGGCGAAGAATCTCAAGGAGTTCATTGCTTACGTCAAAGCCAATACCGACAAGCTCAACGCCGCTCACGCCGGCGTCGGCTCGGTATCCTACTCCTCGTGTCAGCTTTTGAATTCGATTCTCAAGATCACCCCCACGGGTGTTCCGTTCAACGGCACCGGACCTGCCATGAACGCACTGGTCGGCGGACAGGTCGACTATATGTGCGACCAGATCGTCAACGCCGTGCCGCAGATCAAGGCCGGGACCATCAAGGCCTATGCGATCGCGACGTCGGAGCGCAACCCGTCGCTGCCGGATGTGCCGACGACGGCGGAGGCCGGTCTTCCGGAATTCCAGGCTCAGGCCTGGAATGCGATCTTCGCGCCGAAGGGCACGCCGGCCCCGATTGTGGCCAAGCTGAATGCGGCGATCACCAAGGCGCTCGATGACGAAGGTGTCCGTAAGCGTCTGCTCGAGCTCGGCAGCGTCATTCCGAAGCCTGCTGAGCGCACGCCTGAGGCACTGGGAGCCCTTGTAAAGAGCGAAATCAAGAAGTGGACGCGGGTGCTGAAGCCGGTTTCGAACTGAGATTCCGCTGAGATATCCATAATTTGGCGGGGCGGGATGCGAGTTCCGCCCCTTGTCTTTGTGACCTCGGCTCACATTTTTCAGGGTATAATTGTCTCGCCGAAATCGAATCGCAGCGCGCGGCAGGCTAGATAGACCCATGAACCAGTATCACGATCTGCTTGAGCGCATTCTCAGCGACGGCGCGGAAAAGACCGACCGCACCGGCACGGGAACGTTGTCTGTGTTCGGTCATCAAATGAGGTTCAATCTGGCGTCGGGTTTCCCGATGCTGACCACCAAGAAACTGCATCTGAAATCGATCGTCCACGAACTGTTGTGGTTTCTGGCGGGCGATACCAACATCAAATATCTGAACGATAATGGCGTTCGTATCTGGGACGAGTGGGCGGACGAGAACGGCAATCTCGGCCCGGTCTACGGATCGCAGTGGCGCTCGTGGCCCGCTCAGGACGGCGGCACCATCGATCAGATTTCCAATCTGATCGAGATGATCAAAAAGAACCCGGACTCGCGCCGTCTGATTGTGAGTGCCTGGAACCCGGCCGAAGTCGACAAGATGGCGCTGCCGCCGTGCCATTGCCTGTTTCAGTTTTACGTCGCCAAGGGCAAGCTGTCCTGTCAGCTCTATCAGCGCTCGGCCGATGTGTTCCTCGGGGTGCCGTTCAACATCGCATCCTACGCGCTGCTGACGATGATGGTGGCGCAGGTCACCGGACTGAAGCCCGGCGACTTCGTGCATTCGCTCGGCGACGCGCATCTGTATTCAAACCATCTCGATCAGGCGCGGCTGCAACTCACGCGCCCGACGCGTGCGCTGCCGACCATGAAGATTAATCCCGACGTGAAAGACATTTTCTCGTTCCGATTTGAGGATTTCACGCTCGAGAATTACGATCCGCATCCGCACATCAAGGCAGAGGTCGCGGTGTGACCGCGCACGCATTTGGGGCAACGTCTCCCGAGATCGTGTTTGTCGTCGCCGTGGCCGAGAATGGCGTGATCGGTCGCGATAACTGGATGCCTTGGCGCATCAAAGCTGATTTGCAGCGTTTAAAGAAACTCACCATCGGCAAGCCGGTCATCATGGGCCGCAAGACGTTTGCTTCGATCGGCCGTCCGTTGCCGGGACGCACCAACATCGTCGTGACGCGTGACAGAGCTTTTCAGGCACCGGGGATTGTCGTTGCGACGTCGCTCGATGCTGCGCATGACATCGCGCGCGGCGATGCGCTGCGGCGTTTCGTCACTGAGATCATGGTGATCGGTGGCGCCGAGATTTTTGGGCAATGGCTGCAAAAGGCCGATCGGCTGGAAATCACCGAAGTCCACGACAAGCCGGACGGCGACACGTTCTTGAAGCCGGTTGACCCTTTAGAATGGGAAGAAACCGCGCGCGCGCGCCATGCCAAAGCCGACGGCGATACGGCGGACTTTTCCTACGTCACATATCGGCGGCGTCGTTAACGCAGGTGTCTCATAGTGCCGCAGATCGCGCCATTAACCGCAAATGGCGATGTTTGCATTGACAAATTTACCCTGCATCATAGCTCTTCGGAGCCGGTGTCCTGCGTTGTAAGGATCGGGTGCGTCCCCTATAAGGCCCCAAGAGTTTGCAGAGCGCGAGCTTCTGCGCGGAGGAGATTGACGATGCCGTGGAAGAATCAAGGCGGAGGCCCCTGGGGCTCCGGTCCGAAAGGTCCCTGGGGCTCCGGACCGCAATCGCCCGGACCGAGGCCGCCGGATCTCGAAGATCTTCTGCGCCGCGGACAGGACAAGCTCCAGACAATGCTGCCGGGCGGAAACTTCAGCGGCATGGGAATCGCACTGGTGCTGGTCGCCGCATTGGCGATCTGGGGACTGTCGGGCTTCTTCCGCGTGCAGTCTGAAGAACTGGGTGTGGTGCTGCGCTTCGGCAAGCATGTGCGCACAGTTCAGCCGGGCCTGAACTACCATCTGCCTTATCCGATCGAGACCGTGCTGTTGCCGAAGGCGCTGCGCGTGTCCACGCTCAGCATCGGCATGCGCGTGGTTGATGACTCGCGCCGCGGCGGAGGCACCACCATTCGCGACGTTCCCGAGGAAAGCCTGATGCTGACCGGCGACGAGAACATCGTCGACGTGGATTTCACCGTGTTGTGGCGCATCAAGCCTGACGGCGTCGGCAATTTCCTGTTCAACATCCAGAATCCGGAAGGCACCGTGAAAGCGGTTGCCGAAAGCGCGATGCGCGATGTGATCGGCCGCTCGAACATTCAGCCGATCCTGACCGGCGCGCGTACCACGACCGAAGCCGCAGTGCTTGAGCTGATGCAGAAGGTGCTCGACAGCTACGGCGCCGGCATCCTGATCCAGCAGGTGCAAATGCAGAAGGTCGATCCGCCGTCGCAGGTCATCGACTCGTTCCGTGACGTGCAGGCGGCTCGCGCCGATCTTGAACGATTGCAGAACGAAGCCCAGACCTATGCGAACCGCGTCGTCCCCGACGCGCGCGGCCGCGCCGCGCAGATTCTGCAGGTGGCGGAAGGCTACAAGGAGCAGGCCGTGGCCGAAGCCAAGGGCCAGAGCGCACGCTTCCTGAAGGTCTATGACGAATACAAGAAGGCGCCTGACGTGACCCGCCAGCGCATCTATCTCGAAACCATGGAGCGTGTGCTGGGCGGGGCTGACAAGCTCGTGCTCGACCAGGGTGCCAATGGTTCGGCCCCCGGAGTGGTGCCGTATCTGCCGCTTAACGAAATCGGACGCCGCACGCCGCCGGCTGCGCCACAACAGGGCGGGAGCACCCGATGAAAAACGGTATCGCAGGTATCGTCTCTCTCTTCGTTCTGCTGGTCGCCATCGTCGTCGGCTACAGTTCGATCTTCACCGTCAGCCAGACCGAACAGGTTCTGCTGGTGCGGCTCGGCGAACCGGTGCGCGTGGTCACCGAACCGGGTCTGAACTTCAAGGTGCCATTCATCGACGCCGTGATCAGCATCGACAAGCGGATTCTCGATCTCGAAAATCCGGCGCAGGAAGTGATCGCATCGGACCAGAAGCGCCTCGTGGTGGATGCGTTCGCGCGCTATCGCATCAAGGATGCGTTGCGGTTCTATCAGAGCATCGGCTCGATTCAGGCGGCCAACATCCAGCTCACGACGCTGTTGAACGCGTCGCTGCGCCGTGTGCTGGGCGAGGTGACGTTCATCAATGTGGTGCGTGACGAACGCGACGTCTTGATGGGCAGAATCCAGCAGCAGCTCGACCGCGAAGCCGCGAGCTACGGCATCTCGGTCGTTGACGTCCGGATTCGCCGCGCCGATCTGCCGGAGCAGAACAGCCAGGCAGTCTATCAGCGCATGCAGACCGAACGTCAGCGCGAAGCGGCTGAGTTCCGCGCGCAGGGCGGCCAGAAGGCTCAGGAAATCCGCTCGCGGGCCGACCGTGAGGCGACGGTTATCATTGCCGACGCCAACTCGCAGGCCGAGCAGGTGCGCGGCGATGGCGACGGCGAGCGCAACAAGCTGTTCGCCGAGGCCTACGGCAAGGACGCGGATTTCTTCGCGTTCTATCGTTCGATGACGGCTTACGAGAACAGCATGAAGGGCAATGACACCCGCTTCCTGCTGCGTCCGGACTCGGAGTTCTTCCGCTATTTCGCCAACCCGGTGGGGAAGCCCCCCGCTGCCGGTTCCGCGCGTTAATATGCGGCGCGACGAGCGCGATCAGGCAGGAGCCGTTTTCGGATGAAGTCAATCGGATACGGCGACCTCCTGGTCGGGGTCGGGATTATGCTGGTTCTGGAGGGATTGCTGTTTACGGCAGCCCCGAACTGGATGCGTTCGGCGATGAAAAGCGCTTTGTCTTCGCCGGACAATATTCTGCGCGCGGTCGGGCTTGTGTCCGCCGTGATCGGCTTGATCTTAATCTGGCTGGTGCGGCACTAGGGAACGATCCCGAAGAATCCGGGCTGACGGTGATGTGAGGCGCAAAGCCGGCTTTTCGCCGCAATCCGTGTGCTGATCGCTTATATTCTGCTGAATGGTGGTGCTTGCGCGGCCATCGTTTTCAGGCGCAATCTAGATACAAATGATCCGCCCCTTTTCAGGAGACTTTTCGACCATGTCCGATGCGTTTCAAGCATTGAGCCGCCGTGTGTTGCCGCTTGCCGCGGCTGTTGGTCTTGCCATCGCCACGACGCCGGCGTTCGCACGTGGGCCGGAAGGCGTTGCCGACGTCGCGGAAAAGGTGATCGATTCCGTCGTCAACATTTCCACCTCGCAGACGGTCGACGCCAAGAACAACGACAACGACAAGGGCAGCGACGAGCGTGGCAACAACAAGCGGGGCGCTAATCCGCAGCTGCCGCCGGATTCTCCGTTCAGTGAATTTTTCGATGAGTTCTTCAAGAACCGCCGCGGCGGTCCCGGCGGCGGCGGCAACAACTCGCCGCGCAAGGTCAATTCGCTCGGCTCCGGTTTCATAATCGATACCGACGGCACCGTGGTGACCAACAACCACGTCATTGCCGATGCCGACGAGATCAACGTCATTCTCAATGACGGTACCAAGATCAAGGCCGAGCTGATCGGCAAGGACAAGAAGAGCGATCTTGCTGTGCTGAAGTTCAAGCCGCCGGAGAAGAAGCTCACCGCGGTGAAGTTCGGAAATTCCGACAGCCTGCGGCTCGGCGAATGGGTCATCGCGATCGGAAATCCGTTCAGCCTCGGCGGCACGGTCACCGCCGGCATCGTGTCGGCGCGCAACCGCGACATCAATTCCGGTCCCTATGACAACTACATTCAGACCGACGCTGCGATCAATCGCGGCAATTCCGGCGGCCCGCTGTTCAACCTCGATGGCGAAGTCATCGGCGTGAACACTGCGATCATCTCGCCATCGGGCGGTTCGATCGGCATCGGTTTTGCGGTGCCATCCAAGACCGTCGTGAGCGTGGTCGATCAGTTGCGCCAGTTCAAGGAAGTCCGCCGCGGTTGGCTCGGTGTTCGCATCCAGCAGGTGACGGATGAAATCGCCGAAAGCCTCAGCATCAAGCCTGTACGCGGCGCGTTGATCGCCGGTGTCGATGACAAAGGCCCGGCCAAGCCAGCCGGCATCGAACCCGGTGACGTGGTCATCAAGTTCGACGGCAAAGACATCAAGGAGATGAAGGATCTTCCGCGCGCCGTGGCCGACTCGCCGGTCGGCAAGGCAGTGGATGTCGTCATCATCCGCAAGGGCAAGGAAGAAACCCGCAAGGTCACGCTCGGCCGTCTCGATGATGGCGAGAAGCCTATTGAGGCTTCCGCCAAGACGACGAGCCCGGTTGAAGCTGAAAAGCCCGTGACGCAGAAGGCGCTTGGCCTCGATCTCGCCGGTCTCAGCAAGGACCTGCGCACGAAGTACAAGATCAAGGACAGCGTCAAGGGCGTGATCGTGACCGGCGTCGATAACGGCTCGGATGCGGCGGAAAAGCGCCTCGGCGCTGGCGATGTGATCGTCGAGGTTGCGCAGGAAGCGGTGACCAATGCTGCCGACGTCAAGAAGCGCATCGAGCAGTTGAAGAAGGACGGCAAGAAGTCCGTGCTGCTTCTGGTGTCGAATGGTGCCGGTGAACTACGGTTCGTCGCGCTGGCGGTGAAGTGACTTTTCTTCCCTCTCCCACCAGGGGAGAGGGAAGTAAGAGCGCCTCACTCGTGATGAGATGCATTATCCCGTCACAAATTCCGAGCGCTTGTAGCCCTGCATGTAGAGCAATGCGGTGAGATCGCCGTGATCGATCCGCACCCCGGCGGCGGCGGCGACCGCGGGCTTGGCGTGATAGGCGACCCCGGCGCCGGCTTGTTCGATCATCGCAAGATCGTTGGCGCCATCGCCGACCGCCAGCGTATCCAGATTATCGAGGTCGAAGGATTCGCGCAGGTCGACCAGCGTGGCGAGTTTCGCTTCGCGTCCCAGAATCGGCTCGGCCACCTGTCCAGTCAGCTTGCCGTTCTCGGTCAGCAATTCATTGGCGCGATTTTCCTGAAATCCGATCAGTTCGGCGACGCGCTTTGTGAATAGCGTAAAGCCCCCCGACACGAGGCAGGTATAGGCACCGTTCGCGCGCATGGTGCGGACCAGTTCAACCGCGCCCGGCGTTAGCGTGATGCGGCTTTCCAGAACCTCGTCGACCACCGTGACCAGCAAATCCTTCAGCAGCGCCACGCGTTCGCGCAATGCCGGTTCGAACTCGATCTCGCCGCGCATGGCGCGCTCGGTGATGGCTGAGACATGCGCCTTGAGCCCGGCGAAGTCCGCAAGCTCGTCGATGCATTCCTGGCCGATCATGGTGGAATCCATGTCCGCCAGCAGTAGCTTTTTGCGGCGGTCGAGTTGCGGCTGCACCACGACGTCGGCGCGAAGGCCATCCAAGGCCTTGCGCAAGCGGTCTGAAATTGTGCGAATGTCGTCGGTGCTGCTAAAGCGGATATCGGCGGCGACGCCTTCGAACAGCCAATCGCCACGTTCGGGCGAGGGCAGCGCGGAGCGCGCGGCATCGATGACGGTGCTGTCGAGTTCAGGCTCGGCGGGATTGCAGATCAGCGTGACGACCAGAGACATGACGGCTCGATGTTGAAAAATGACGTAGCGGGGAAGGGCGGCACCAAGGCCGTGCTTATCGCAGGGCCGACGGCCAGCGGCAAGTCGGCACTGGCGCTCGCGCTTGCCGAAGTGACCGGCGGCGTCGTCATCAATACGGATTCCATGCAGGTCTATCGTGACTTGCGGATTATCACGGCGCGGCCGACGCCGGAGGAAGAGGCGCGGGCTCCGCATCGGCTGTATGGCACTTGCGATGCCGCCGTGAATTGCTCTGCGGGCTCTTGGGTGGCGGATGCCGCAACCGCGCTGGCGGAGGCGGGGGTGGCGGATCGCCTGCCGATCTTCATCGGTGGCACTGGGCTCTACTTCAAAGCATTGACGCGGGGACTATCGGCAGTGCCGCCGATCCCGCAGGAGGTGCGCGACAGCGTGCGCGCGCGTATGGAGCGCGACGGCGTCGAAGCGCTCCATACTGAGCTCGCGCGCCGCGATCCGGTGTCGGGCGACAAGCTCAAGCCGCGCGACAGCGCACGGGTTGCGCGGGCGCTTGCAGTCATCGAAGCGACGGGACGCGCGCTGCCGGACTGGCATCGTGACGGATTGCCGCCGCTGTTGGCTGCGGAGGGGATTGCCGCGGTGTTTCTCGCGCCCGACCGCAAGGAGCTTTACGCGCAGATCAATGCGCGCTTCGAAAGCATGCTTGAGAAAGGCGCACTGGACGAGGTCGCGGCGCTGGCCGCGCGCCAGCTCGATCCGATGCTGCCCGCGATGAAAGCCCACGGCGTACCCGCGCTGATCCGGTATCTCCAAGGCGAGATTACCCGCGATCAGGCGGTGGAGATCGGCCAGACCGACACCCGCCATTATGCGAAGCGGCAGTTTACCTGGTTCAGGCATCAGTTGCCGGAATTCGAGTGGGTCGCGCCGGATGCGGCCCGTGAATGGCTCACCCATGCACTTTCGCTCTCGCCAAACGCGGGGAAACGGCTAATCTCCTCCGACCAAGCGCGGGCTTGACTTTCGGTCTCTTGGCCGTATAACCCGCGCAACCTTTGGAAATTCGAAGACGATCATGCGCAATAAAGTTACCAGCCTCCTTATTACCGTCGTACCCTGGCGCACCGCTGGGGGTAGCTGATCGCTACCCACGACAAGGCGGTGTGCGAAGGGTCCCTCTCGGGCCCTTTTTTATTGTCCAAACCAGCTACAAGAAGCCGCGCCCAGAGCGCCCCGGAGCGAACCATGAGTGACAGCAAGACACACGACCCCAACCAGATGACCGGCGCAGCGATGATCGTTCGCGCGCTCAAGGACCATGGGGTCAAGCACATCTTCGGCTATCCGGGCGGCGCGGTGCTTCCGATCTACGACGAGATTTTCCAACAAAGCGATGTCGAGCACATTCTGGTGCGGCACGAGCAGGGTGCGGGCCACGCGGCAGAGGGCTACGCGCGCTCCACCGGTCTGCCCGGCGTGGCGCTGGTGACGTCCGGACCGGGCGCGACCAACATGGTAACGCCGCTGACCGACGCGCTGATGGATTCGATCCCGCTCATCTGCATCACCGGACAGGTTCCGACGCACCTGATCGGCAACGATGCGTTCCAGGAATGCGACACTGTCGGCATCACCCGGCCTTGCACCAAGCACAACTGGCTGGTGCGGCGGATCGAGGATCTGCCGCAGGTGCTGCATGAGGCGTTCTATGTCGCGACCACGGGCCGTCCAGGTCCGGTGGTGGTGGACGTGCCGAAAGATGTGCAGTTCGCCACCGGCACCTATCATCCGCCGCGCAAATCGGACGTGCATATTTCCTACAATCCACGCGTGAAGGGCGATGCCGCGCAGATCCGCAAGGCTGTCGCGCTGCTCGCCTCGGCCAAGCGCCCGGTGATCTATTCCGGCGGCGGCGTGATCAATTCCGGCCGCGAAGCCTCGAAGCTGCTGCGCGAACTGGTCGAGGTCACTGGCTTTCCGATCACCTCGACCTTGATGGGCCTCGGTGCCTATCCGGCCTCGGGCAAGAACTGGCTCGGCATGCTCGGCATGCACGGCACCTACGAAGCCAACATGGCGATGCACGATTGCGACGTCATGCTGTGCGTCGGCGCGCGCTTCGACGACCGCATCACCGGCCGCACCGACGCGTTCTCGCCGAACTCGAAGAAGATTCACATCGATATCGATCCGTCGTCGATCAACAAGAACATCCGCGTCGATGTGCCGATCATCGGCGATGTTGCCAATGTGCTCGGCGACATCCTGACGGTGTTCAAAGCGGAAGCGAAGAAGCCGAAAATCGATCCGTGGTGGTTCGAGATCGGCCGCTGGCGCGCGCGCAATTCGCTCGCTTACAAAAAGAACGACGATATCATCCTGCCACAGTACGCGATCCAGCGGCTGTTTGAACTGACCAAGGGACACGACACCTACATCACGACCGAAGTCGGCCAGCATCAGATGTGGGCGGCGCAGTTCTTCGGCTTTGATGAGCCGCATCGCTGGATGACCTCCGGCGGCCTCGGCACCATGGGTTATGGTCTGCCGGCGGCGCTTGGCGTGCAAGTGGCGCATCCGGACAGCCTCGTGATCGATATCGCGGGCGACGCCTCGGTGCAGATGACGATGCAGGAGATGTCGAGCGCGGTTCAGTATGAACTGCCGATCAAGATTTTCATCCTGAACAACCAGTACATGGGCATGGTGCGCCAGTGGCAACAACTGCTGCACGGCAACCGGCTGTCGCATTCCTATTCGGAAGCGCTGCCGGATTTCGTCAAGCTCGCGGATGCATTCGGCTGCGTCGGACTTCAGGTGATCAAGCCCGGCGATCTCGATGGCGCGATCAACGAGATGATCAAGGTCAAGAAGCCGGTGTTGTTCGACTGCCGCGTCGCCGCGCTGGAAAATTGCTTCCCGATGATTCCGTCGGGCAAGGCTCATAACGAGATGCTGCTTCCGGCGGAAGCAAACGAAGAAGCAACGACGGCGGCGTTCGCCGGCGGCAAGGCGCTGGTGTGATCATGAAAGCAGAGACAATGGAACAGCCCGCATCCGCTTATTTCATGGAGGATCGTCACGATCCCAACGAGACGCACACCTTGTCCGTGCTCGTGCAGAACGAGCCAGGCGTGCTCGCGCGCGTGATTGGCCTGTTTTCCGGACGTGGTTATAACATCGACAGTCTCACGGTGTCTGAGACCGAGCACGCCAAGCATATGTCGCTTATCACCATCGTCACCACCGGCACTCCGATGGTGATCCAGCAGATCAAGCATCAACTTGACCGCATGATTCCGGTCTATCGCGTGATCGACATGACATTGACGGGTCGTGCGATCGAGCGCGAGCTTGCGATGGTCAAGGTCAAGAGCACCGGAGATCAGCGGATGGAAGCGCTGCGACTGTCGGAAGCATTCCGCGCGCGCGTGATCGATGCCACCACCGATAGCTTCGTTTTCGAGATCACGGGGGGCACCACCAAGATCGATCAGTTTGTCAACCTGATGGTGCCGCTCGGGCTGGTCGAAGTGTCGCGTACCGGCGTCGCTGCGATCTTGCGCGGTCCAGACGGAATGTAATCGCACACTGTCCTGTCCATGAAACCGATCGATTTCGCACTGGCTATCGCTGTGGCCGTGATCTGGGGAGTTGGCTTTGTGCTGACCCGGATTGCGGTCGATGAGATATCTGCGACGCTGCTGACGGCGCTGCGCTTCGGCATCACGGCGCTGCCGTGCCTGTTTCTGCCGCGCCCGAAGCTGTCGTGGGGATTGATTGTCGTGATCAGCTGGTTGCTGGTCGCGCAGTTCCTGGCGCAAACCTACGGTTTGGCCCATGGCGTGCCGGCGGGATTAACCGCGGTGATCGTACAGAGCCAGGCGCTGTTTACGGTAGCTTTCGCGGCCATCTTCCTGCGCGAACTGCCGACGCGGCTTCAGGTGCTTGGCATCACAATCTCAATGAGCGGATTGCTGTTGATCTGCTTCACTGTCGGCTACGATTTCAGCGTGTGGGCCTTTGCGATACTGATGACTGCGCCGATCAGCTTTGCGATCTCGAACCTGCTTCTCCGCAGTGCGCAAGGCGTGTCGATGCTCGATCTGTTCGCGTGGATCGGCCTTCTGGCGATGATACCGCTGCTGACCGTGTTGTTGATGGTCGATGGACCGGCGATGACGTTGCATGCGCTCAGCCAGATGTCGCTGCGGGCTGTCGCTTGCGTGCTGGCGGTCGCGTTGCTCGGCACCACGCTCGGTTACTGGATCTGGGGGCGCTTGCTGCGGCAGTATTCCGCGGCACAGGTGGTGCCATTCGCGCTGCTGGTTCCTTTCATCGGGGCGGGCGCATCGAGTCTCGTTTTCGGCGAGACGTTCGGCCCCTTGCGCCTGACCGGCATGATCGTTGTGGTGCTGGGCATTGCCGTCATGTTGCTCTCGCGCCGCCCGCCACCCCTTGTTGAAGTGGCCTGATGTCATGATCTCCCAGCCGCTTGCCATCGCGTTCATCGTTTTCGCCGCCGCCGCGTTGTTCACGCCGGGGCCGAACAACATCATGCTGATGGCATCCGGTCTGAATTACGGATTCCGCCGGACGCTGCCGCATGTCGCGGGCGTTACCATCGGCTTCTCGTTTCTGGTTGCGGTGATCGGGCTTGGCCTCGGCGCAGTGTTTGCAGCCTATCCGGTACTGCATACGATCCTGAAATATGCCGGTGCGGCCTATCTGATTTATCTCGCCATTGTGATTGCGATGTCAGGGCCTGCGGATACCGCCGGGGACGGCGAGGGCAAGCCGATGACGTTCCTCGGTGCAGCCATGTTCCAGTGGGTCAACGTCAAGGGCTGGGTGATCGCGGTCGGCGCGATTACGGCCTATGCGGCCATCGCGGCCTATCCGCTGAACATCGCGGCGCTGTCGGTCCTGCTGTTCCTGATCGGCCTGGGTTCGTCGCTGACCTGGGTGCTGCTCGGTACCTCGCTGCAGGCTCTGGTGAAGTCACCCCGTGCTGTCCGCGTTTTCAATATCGTCATGGCCTTGCTTCTGTTGGCCTCGCTTTACCCCGTTCTGAAGGAGCCATGACCATACCGCACCGCGGAAATCGGCGTTGCGGGCTTGTCTCGCGACACCAGCCGCCCTAGAAACCGGCGGCAATTCATCCGGGTCCGATAGACCTGACCAATCCAAAAAATGACAGAAATGGCCAATCGGGGCCGCCTGATAAGGAAAACGAAAATGCGTGTTTATTACGATCGCGACGCCGACCTGAACCTGATCAAGGGCAAGAAGGTCGTCATCATCGGCTACGGCAGCCAGGGCCATGCCCACGCACTGAACCTGAAGGACTCCGGCGTCAAGGACGTCGCCATTGCGCTGCGCAAGGGTTCTGCGACCGCCAAAAAGGCTGAAGCTGCAGGCTTCAAGGTGATGGAAGTCGCCGAAGCCGCGAAGTGGGCCGACGTCATGATGATGCTGACGCCCGACGAATTGCAGGGCGACATCTATCGCGATCACCTGCACGACAACATGAAGCAGGGCGCTGCTCTGCTGTTCGCGCACGGCCTCAATGTGCATTTCAACCTGCTCGATCCCCGTTCCGATCTCGACGTGCTGATGATCGCGCCGAAGGGCCCGGGCCACACTGTGCGCTCCGAATATCAGCGCGGCGGCGGCGTGCCCTGCCTGATCGCGATCAGCAAGGACTCGTCGGGCAACGCTCACGACCTCGGATTGTCCTACGCGTCTGCCATCGGTGGCGGCCGCGCCGGCATCATCGAGACCTCGTTCAAGGAAGAGTGCGAAACCGATCTGTTCGGCGAACAGGCCGTGCTGTGCGGCGGCACCGTCGAGTTGATCCGTGCCGGCTACGAGACGTTGGTAGAAGCCGGCTACGCGCCCGAAATGGCGTACTTCGAGTGTTTGCACGAACTGAAGCTGATCGTCGACCTGATCTATGAAGGCGGCATCGCCAACATGAACTACTCGATCTCCAATACCGCCGAGTACGGCGAGTACGTCACCGGCCCTCGCATCGTCACCGCCGAGACCAAGGCCGAGATGAAGCGCGTGCTGGCCGACATTCAGTCCGGCAAGTTCACCCGCGACTGGATGCTGGAGAACAAGGTCAACCAGGCTTCGTTCAAGGCGACCCGCGCCCGCGCCAACGCCCACGACATCGAAGCGGTCGGCGCCAAGCTCCGCGACATGATGCCGTGGATCAAGAAGGGCGCGCTGGTCGACAAGACCAAGAACTGATCGAAGCTGCTTTTGGGGCAGCAGGCCGGTCGCCTCAGGGCGGCCGGCCTTTGTTTTTGCCCTATGCCTGAACGCCTGCTGAACGCCAAAACGGCCGCCGAGAAATATGTCGCGGGTCAATCGCTTGCGGCTCCATGACAGTTGAATTACATTTTTGTGACACGTTGCGGTTTCCGGCCGCACGGTTTGCCTCCTGGCCGCCGCCAGCAAAGGCGTCAGGACAGTGCCGGGTGTAGTTTGCGTCAAAGGCAATGTTGCCTCCGCCGACATCAGGACCGCCGCCGACCGTTCCACCTACGGACGTTGTTGCACGCGGTCTTGCGCCTGCGGGGTTCTGGCGTCTGTCGGCCGTGGCCGCACCGCATCTCGCCGCACTCGTCATCATGTTCCAGACCGAGTCCGATTTCGGATCGCGGCTTGGTTTCCTGCTCACATGGGGGGTGCTGAACTTCCTCTGGATCGCCGTGCTGCGGCGTCCGGCGCTGTCCAGCGCGCTGTCGTTGACGCTGGTCGTTATTTTGATCCTGCTGTCGCAGCTCAAGCACGACGTCGTGCAGATGACCGCGAACTTCGTCGATCTGATGGTGATCGACCACGACACCGTCGTGTTCCTGTTTACGATTTTCCCGAACCTGCGCTGGTCGGCGATCGGTGCCGCCGCCGTGACGCTGCCCTTGATGTACGCGTTGTGGTGGCTGGACCCGTTCCGGATCCGGCGATTGCCCGCGACAGCGCTGGCGCTGGCCTGTCTCGCTGCATTGGTCGGGCTTGCCAAGACATGGCCCGACGAAGCCTGGCGCGGCTATTACGATGACGGCTACGTGTCGAAGTTTGCAGGTTCGGGCGTTACTGCGGTGTCCGACTTCATCAACTACGGATTCATGGAATCCGATGCGGTGGTCACCGAGCGGCTGAAGCTGCCGCTGGTTGATTCATGCCAGCCTGCCGGGCGGCGTCCGAATATCGTGATGATTCATGACGAGTCGAGCTTCGATATCCGCACGGCGCCCGGCATCAAGGTGCCGGCGGGCTATGGCAGCCATTTCCAGTCCTACGATGGAAAGGCGCGGACGTTCCTCGCCGAGAGCAACGGCGGCCCGAGCTGGTTCACCGAATACAATGTGCTTGCGGGTCTGTCTTCGCGCTCGTTCGGTCCGTTCTCGTATTTCGTGACGCGCATTGCGTCCGGCCGTGTCGATCGAGGCCTACCGCTGGCGTTGCGCCGATGCGGCTACAGCACGATTTCGCTGTATCCCGCCTACGGCGCGTTCATGAGCGCGCGCGGATTCCAGACCACGACAGGCATTCAGGATTTCTACGATGCGCGTGCACTGGGTGCGAAGGGTGTCGAGCCGGATCGCTTCTTCTATCAAAAGGCAGCAGGATTGCTGGCCGGGAAAAAGCCCACAGAACCGGTGTTTATGTTCGTCTATCTCGCAGCCAATCATTTTCCGTGGGAGACGAAGTTTCGATCCGAGTTGACGCCTGGCTGGCGCGCGCCAGGCAATGTGCCGGTGATCGACGAGTATCTGCGGCGGCAGGCGATGAGTGCCGAGGACTACCGTGCGTTCGTTGCCAATCTGAAGAAGCAGTTTCCCGGCGAGCCGTTCCTGATCGTGCGCTATGGCGATCACCAGCCGGAGTTTTCGGCGCATATTCTTGAACCGAAGCTGACGCAGGCGGATGTGTCGAAGAAGCTGATGGCCTACGATCCGCGATACTATGCGACTTACTACGCCATCGACGCGATCAACTTCAAACCGGTGGAAAGCCCGACGGCGATGCAGACCATCGACGCGGCCTATCTGCCGCTGGTGATTCAGGATGCCGCCGGGATTCCGCTCGATCCGTCATTCGAGGAGCAGAAGAAGATCATGCTCCGCTGCAACGGCTTGTTCTATTCATGCAAGGACGGGGCAGAAGCGCGACGCTTTAACCGCCTTCTGATCGATGCGGGATTCGTGAAGAACCTCTAGCGCTTCGAGACTTTCTCCCACAGCCATCGTGCAACAGCGTCCGGCGAACTGTTGCTGTCGCCACCGGCAGCACGCAGGTTCGCCTCGCGCATCGTGGCAATATCGATTTTTCCAAGCAGTGGTTGCAGCGCCTGGCGCAGAGTCTGGTCTCCGGCGCGCTTTGGTGAGATGAGAACGATGGCATCGTAAGGCGGGATCGCGGACTTCGGATCGTCCAGCACAACGAGATCGTATTTCGCAATCAGCCCGTCGCTGGTGTAACCGGCGATGACATCAACGTCGCCCGCCGTGACCGCCGCGTACATGAAATCTGGCTGCATCTGCCGCTGCTGGCGGAACGACAGACTGTAGCTTTGCCGCAAAGCCGTCCATTCCGGCCGCGAAAAGAATTCATAGTCACCGGCAATTGACAGCGAAGACGCGCGCGGGGCGAGGTCTGCGATGGTGTGGATGCCGAGTTCTTCGGCGCGCTTGCGCGGCATCACCAGTGCATAGGCGTTCTCAAATCCGAGTTCACCGAGCAGGGAAATGCCGTACTTGTCCTTGAGCGTTGCCGTCAGGTCGCTCAGCAATTCCTTGCGCTGCTTGATGTCGGTGCGCTTGAGCTGGTTGGCCCACAGCGTGCCGGAATAATCGACATAGACGTCGATGTCGCCGGAGGCGAGCGCCTCGAAGATCACGTTGGATCCGAGGCCTTCACGCGAGCTGGCCGACAGCCCCGCAGCTTGAAGCCGATGGGTGATCAATGCAGACAGCACGTACTGTTCGGTAAAGGTCTTTGCGCCGACAATGATAGTTGTCTTCGTACGGGCCATCGACGGCATCAGGGTTGCGGCGATCAGCGCCACAAGGCCGAGGCAGCCGAGAACGATACGGGGGCGGCTGTGCAGTCGGACGCCCCCTTCGATCAGCGCCAGCAACTGATCTACGGCCAGCGCCAGTGCCGCCGCTGCCACGCAGCCGAACAGCACGAACACCCAGTTCTGCGTCTGCAATCCGGCGAAGATGTAATTGCCGAGGCTGGTTTGGCCGATCGGCGTGGAGAGTGTTGCGGTGCCGATCACCCAGACGGCGGCGGTCCGGATGCCCGCCATGATCACCGGCAGCGCCAGCGGCAGTTCAACCATGGTCAGCGACTGCCGCTGCGTCATGCCGACGCCTTCGGCGGCTTCGATGATCGCCGGATCGATGCCCTGCAAACCGGTAATCGTATTCCGCAACACCGGCAGCATACTGTAGAGCGCGAGCGCCAGCACCGACGGCAGGAATCCGAATGCCGAAAAGCCTTGTCCGAACCATTGCAGCGACAGCGCCGCAAGCGCCAGCAGCAGCGGATAGAACAGCGCCAGCAGCGCAAGGCCCGGTACGGTCTGTACGATGCTGGCGAAACCGAGCGCGATGTCGCGCAGCAACGGCTGTCGCCGCACGATCAGCGCGAGTGGAAAACTGATCGCAAGGCCGAGTGCCAGAGCGGCGAGGCTGACACGGACATGATTGCCGAGATAATCCGGCAGCCGGCTCAGGGCATCGCTCCAGCGCGGGTCGGACAAGAAATTCATGTCCGGCCTTTCGGGAGCAACTCTTGCAGTCGCTCCGCCTGGCGACGCGGCGTATTGAGCAATTGGCCGACATAGGCGTCGGTGCTGTTCGACAATTCCTGCGCGGTGCCTTGCGCAACCAAACGGCCTTCGCGCATCACAGCCACCCGGTCCGCGAGCAACAGAGCTTCCGCCATGTCGTGCGTGATCATGACCGTGGTCAGGCCGAGGCTACGATGAAGCGCGCGATAGTCTTCGCCGAGCGCGTCGCGGGTGAGGGGATCGAGCGCGCCGAACGGCTCATCCATCAGCACGATGGCTGGCTTCGCCGCCAATGCGCGCGCCACGCCGACGCGCTGCCGCTGCCCGCCGGACAATTCATGCGGAAATCGATTGCGATGTGAGCGATCGAGCCGTACCAGATCAATCAATTCGTCCACGCGATCGAAAATTTCTTGCGCAGGTGTGCCGAGCAGCCGGGGCGTGATCCCGATATTGCCGGCAACAGTCATGTGCGGAAACAGCCCGCCGCTTTGGAACACGTAGCCAATACTCCGGCGCAGCGTGATGGGATCGACGCCGCGCACGTCGTTGCCTTGCACGCGCACTCTACCGCTGTCGGGCGCGATCAGCCGGTTGGCCAGCCGCAGCAATGTGGTTTTTCCGGAACCGGAGGCGCCGACGACGGCCAGAAATTCGCCCGCAGTGACGTTGAGCGAGACATCGTCAATGGCCTTGGTGTGGCCCTGTTCGAAGCTCTTGCCGACATTCTCGTAGGCGATGGCGGGCGCGGCACTGGTCATGTCGTCATGATGGACCATCGATACCAGCCTGTCGACGGGCCACCACTGGCGAAGTCGTGCGCTGCCGTGTAGCGTCGTCGCGACCAAATGGAGCAATTCTCGCCATGGCTAAAAACGGTAAGTCCCCGCAACCGAGCGCCAAGCAGTTGAAGTCTTATGTGGACCCGTTCCGGATCGATGGCTCGCATGAATTTCATCTCAAGTCGCATAAGCCAGGCGAAAAGGGCGATCTCGACAAGGATACCGCGCACAAGATCATCGATTCCAATCGCGGCCGGTTGCGCGAGTTGCAGGAAAAGCTTTATGCCCACGACCGCTGGTCGGTGCTGTTGATCTTTCAGGGCATGGATGCGTCGGGGAAAGACAGTGCGGTCGAGCATGTGATGTCGGGCATCAATCCGCAAGGCTGTCAGGTTTATTCGTTCAAGCAACCATCCACGAGAGAACTCGACCACGACTTCATGTGGCGCACCTCGAAAAGTCTTCCGGAGCGCGGGCGTATCGGCATTTTCAACCGCTCTTATTATGAAGAGCTATTGGTGGTCCGCGTCCATCCGGAGATTTTGGGCAAACAGCGGATTCCGCCGGAGCTGGTGACCAAAAACATCTGGCATGAGCGCTTCGAGGATATTGCGGCGTTCGAGAAATATCTCGCACGCAACGGCACGTTGATCCTGAAGTTTTTTCTCAATGTCTCGAAGGAAGAACAGCGCCAGCGTTTTCTCGATCGCCTTGAGGAGCCGGCAAAGAACTGGAAGTTTTCACTTGGCGATGTGGCCGAGCGCAAGCTGTGGGACAAGTATCAGGCCGCTTATCAGGATCTGATCCATCACACCTCGGCGAAGCACGCGCCGTGGCATGTGGTGCCTGCGGATCACAAATGGTTCGCTCGTGTCGTGATCAGCTCGGCGATTGTGAGTGCAATGGAAAAGCTCGATCTGCGATATCCCGAGGTCGAGAAGGGCACGGAAGAAGAGCTGAAGAAAGCAAAGGCCGCACTCGAAAAAGAAGGGCCGCGGGTGAGAGCACCCAAAGGCGGAAAAGTTTGACGGACCTTCCGCCAAATATGCGCCGATTGTCCCGTAATTCACAGCGCACATATCGCCTGTTGCGCTGAGGTCTTGCTGGAAATATTATGCAGTTGGGCGAGGATTTCATCGGTGGCCAATCTGCGTGCATTTGGGGTGTTGATTGTCCTGATCGGTCTCGGCGTTGTGTCGGGCTCGATGCGGGCGCATGCTGAGTGGTGGAGGCTTTACGCGCCGAAAGACTTCGAAGACTGCTCTCAGAGCGCTCAGCAACCTGGTCTGTCGAAGGATGCTCAGGCGAAGATCATCTCGGAATGCGATTCAAAGTTCGCCGGCCGCCGCAAACCCGGTGGTGGCTATACGTATTTTGATTTCATGCAGAATCGTCATTTCGATATCGCCGGTCCAACTCCGACGCAGCAGGAGCTGAAGCGGATGGATCAGGAGTATCTGGCTTATTTGGAAGCGAATCCTGAGCCCGCCATCGAAGTTGCGTCGGCGGAGCAGGCGATCGCAGCCATCAACAACCAGATACGGCCGATTGTGACGCAGCCAAAAGTCGCTGTGAAGCCGCCGGTTGCGGCCAATCACGGACGCCCTCGTAAAAAGACCGCTTGCAAGGATGCCGCCTTGTCCTGCGGCTGGGCTAAACTCACGACGACCGTGCAGGGTCTGCGGCATGCCTTGCTCGGCGAGGATGCCAAGCGAGACGCCCAGAGGCGTCTTTAGCCGCCGCCGCGCTGCGAATTTCAGCCTCCCGTCAGCGAAAGACGCTTGACGCCGGGGCTTCGCGCATTTCCAATAAGACAGCTATGCTGACCAATCTTTGGCGTTGCGGGGCCGCGCATTTCTCGTCTAGAACGGCCTGACAAGGCGCGTCGGCAACCATCCATCAATTGTTTGGGCCGATGATTCGCTTCTTGGGGACTGAAATAGATGATTCGCGGCAGCACTCACGGACAGCAGGAAACGGTGGCAATTGCCGCTGGTTTCGACGCGCGTCCTGCTGCTTCGATCTCGTCCCTTCTTGGCGGGCTTCTGCTTCTTATTTGCCCCTGAGGGCCGTCTGGGCATTTGAGCCTGGGCACTCAGGGGTTTGAAGACAGCACCGAAACCCGAGCGCCCTGATGTGGCGCATCTGACCAAAGGATTTTTCCCATGACCACCGCGAACAAGTCCGACAAGGACCGCGTCGTTATTTTCGACACCACCTTGCGCGACGGCGAACAATGCCCCGGCGCCACCATGAGCTTCGAGGAAAAGCTCGAAGTTGCCGAGATGCTGGATGATATGGGTGTCGATGTCATTGAAGCCGGTTTTCCGATCACCTCTGAAGGCGATTTTCAGGCTGTGAGCGAGATCGCCCGCCGCTCGAAGAATGCTGTGATTGCCGGCTTGTCCCGCGCGCACCCCAAGGACATCGACCGTTGCGCCGAAGCGGTGAAATTTGCCCGGCGCGGCCGCGTTCACACCGTCATCGCGACGTCGCCGCTGCACATGCGGGTGAAACTCAACATGACCCCGGAGCAGGTGATCGAAACCTCGATCACCAACGTCACCCGCGCGCGCAACCAGATCGACGACGTCGAATGGTCGGCGGAGGATGGCACCCGCAGTGAGATGGACTTCCTGTGCCGCATCGTCGAAGCCGTCATCAAGGCCGGTGCGACCACGGTCAACATTCCGGACACGGTCGGTTACACCGTGCCGGAGGAATACACCCACTTCATGCGCACGCTGATCGAGCGGGTGCCGAATTCCGACAAGGCTGTGTTCTCGGTTCATTGCCATAACGATCTCGGCATGGCGGTAGCGAATTCCCTGGCGGGTCTGGCCGGCGGCGCACGACAGATCGAATGCACCGTCAACGGCATCGGCGAGCGCGCAGGCAATGCCGCGCTCGAGGAAGTCGTAATGGCGATCAACGTGCGCAACGACAAGTTTCCGTACTGGAACAAGATCGACACCACGATGCTGACGCGCGCATCGAAGCTGGTCTCTGCGGCGACGTCGTTCCCGGTCCAGTACAACAAGGCCATTGTCGGACGTAACGCGTTTGCGCATGAAAGCGGCATCCATCAGGACGGCGTTCTCAAGGACGCGCAGACCTATGAAATCATGCGACCGGAGTCGGTCGGCCTGAAGCAGTCGTCGCTGGTGCTGGGCAAGCATTCCGGCCGCCATGCATTCGTCCACAAGCTGGAAGAGATGGGCTACAAGCTCGCCGCCAACCAGCTGGAAGATGCGTTCGTGCGGATGAAGGCGCTCGCCGACCGCAAGAAGGACATCTACGACGAGGACATCGAAGCGCTGGTGGATCAGGAGATCGCAGCCTCGCATGATCGCATCAAGTTGGCTTCG
>Ga0315336_1001079_pt1 | contig 59093 bp, 59 predicted proteins | sample ASW5metaG_FD_204512 | JGI IMG/M metagenome (GOLD analysis project Ga0315336, IMG submission 204512) | Ammonia-oxidizing marine archaeal communities from Monterey Bay, California, United States - ASW #5 | ecosystem: Environmental > Aquatic > Marine > Intertidal zone | place: USA: California...
AAGGCCTCGCTGAGTGCCTTCGATCACCTGATCCGGTCTTCCGCGCCGGCCTGAATCGAGGCGCAGAAAGAAGGGGAGCAACCTCCTCGCGGTGCTCCCCTTCTTGCTTTATACGGTGGGCCTGTCTTCAGCCGGCGTGTAGCACGCAGCGATTGCGCCCGCTGTGCTTGGCCTGATAAAGCGCCTGATCGGCCTGTTGCAGCAGCCGTTCATAGTCCGGATGGCCGTCATGGACCGCCATGCCGATGCTGACCGTGACCTGCAGCACGTCGCCGCTGGATAGCCGGAAGTATTCTCGGGCGATGCGTTCGCGCAGCTTTTCCGCAGCCGCCAGCGCCTTGTTGGCATCGATGTCCACCAGTACCAGCAGGAACTCCTCACCACCCAGGCGGAACGCATAGTCGCCACCGCGGGTGTTGCTCGCCAGCAACGCGCCAACCTGCTGCAGAATCTGATCGCCGCTGTCGTGGCCATGGGTATCGTTGATGCGCTTGAAGTGATCGACGTCGATGGCCAGCACGCCGAAGGTGTTGTTCGACTGGCGCGCGTAGAGCACTTCCTTGGCCATCACCACCGGCAGGAACTTGCGGTTGAGCAGCCGCGTCAGCACGTCACGGCCGGCTTCCAGGTCGTTGGCCTGTTCGAACAGGCTGTCTAGCAGGAACTTGATCGAGCGCGTCTGCTCGCGGATCTGGTGCAGCTTGGCCAGGCGCCCAGCGGCATCGTCCAACGTGGCGATGGCCTTGAGCTCTCCATCGATCTGCGCGATGTAGTCGAGAATACTCGCGCTCTCCGGCGAGCCCTGGAACGCGTGGGATGCCTTGTGGCGAAACCACAGGCCGAACTCGGAACCGGCCAGCTGCGGCAGTGCACCGGTCAGGTTGCCGATCGCCAGGTCGAACATCAGCTGATTTTCCCAATCGAGTAGTGCCGCGCGCTGTCGCTCCTTTTCGACGCCGATGTTCTGCGAAACCGAGAACAGCCGATAGGCCTCTTCCGCCCGCGAATTGCGGTCGTGGGACTGGGAATAGGCGAAGCAGATGATCTCCACCGCTAGGTCGATCAGATCGGCACCCATGCGTGCGGCCTTGCGCCTGACCGGCTCGTCGAGTTCACGCTGCTCCAGCAGCTGGCGCAGGCGGCCCTTGAGCGAGCGGGAGCCGCGCAGCACCAGGCTGACCGGAATCTCGATACGGGCGTGGATATCACCGACCTTGCGCTGCAGGTCGATCACGGCGTCGAGGTCGCCGTGGGCCGTCGACGAACAGACCGTGACGATCCATTTCTGCATGGACTTGCCGAGACGGTTCCTCACCTGATCGTGAGACAGGAAGCTGGCCGAATGGGGATCGGCAAGCATCTGCGAATAGAAGTGCTCGGCCAGTTCCTGGCTCTTATCGGCCGCCACCGCCTGCAACGCGGCGGCGGCATCCGCAGGATAGCCGTTCAGCAGGCGCAGCCATTCGGCGACCAGCTGGTGGTTGGGTATTTGCTGCATAGGGACTCGCTAGGATGGGCGGGCATCCCTGCCGCCCCGGTGGTGATCAGGAGGTCGGGCGACCCTGTGCTTCGAGCTGGCTGACCTGCGCGTTGACCCAGTCTTCGGCGCGCTGGTTGAGTTCGGCCACCGCGCGCGGGCCTTCGCTTTCGGCCAGCATCGGCGGCCCGATGACCACCTGAATGGTGCCGGGGCGCTTGCCCCAACCAGCCTTGGGCCAGAACATGCCGGCGTTATGGGCGATCGGCAACACTGGTAGCCCGGCGTTGACCGCCAGTGCCGCACCGCTGCGGGAAAACTTTGCCGGTTGGCCCACCGGCGTGCGGGTACCCTCCGGGAAGATCAGTACCCAGGCGCCCTGCTCCAGGCGCTCGTGGCCCTGTTTGGCGACCTGGCGCAGCGCCGCTTTCGGGTTGTCGCGGTCGATGGCGATGGGCTTGAGCAGCATGATCGCCCAGCCAAAAAACGGTACCCGCAGCAACTCGCGCTTGAGTACCTGGGTCAGCGGTTCGAAGTACGCTGAGAGGAAGAAGGTCTCCCAGGTGCTCTGATGCTTGGCGAGGATCACGCAGGGACGTACCGGCACGTTTTCCGCGCCACGCACCTCATAGCGCAGGCCAACGAGTGTCTTGCCAAGCCAGACGGCGCAGCGGCACCAGTTCTGCACCACGAAGCGATAGCGGGCACGAAACGCCATGAAAGGTGCAAACACCAGGCTGACCAGGCACCAGGCGAACGCGGTGAAGGCCAGCAGGAAATAGAAGAGGACGATGCGAACGGGGAACAGGAGGCTCATCGAGAACTCTCGAGTAGATGATCGACTACGGCGGCGAGGTCATCGAAGACCTGCGTACCGGGCGGCAAGGTGCCTTCCAGCGTACGCAAGCCCTTGCCGGTCCTGACCAGGTAGGGCAAGCCGCCGAGCAGCATACCGGCGTGCAGGTCGCGGTGGCTGTCGCCCACCACCGGCACGCCCTTGAGGTCTGCCAGGCCGAAATGCTCGGCGATAGTGCGGAACATCCCTGCCTTGGGTTTGCGGCACTCGCAAGCGTCGTCCGGACCGTGCGGGCAGTGAACGATCAGGTCGATGCGCCCGCCCTGCTCCATCACCAGCTGCTGCATCTTGAAATGCATGTCGCCGAGGGTGCTCAGGTCGAACTTGCCGCGTGCCACGCCGGACTGGTTGGTGGCTACCGCCACCGTCCAGCCGGCCTTGCACAGCCGTGCGATCGCCTGCAGCGAGCCTGGGATCGGAATCCACTCGTCGAGCGACTTGACGTACTCGTCGGAGTCTTCGTTGATCACCCCGTCGCGGTCCAGCACGATCAGTTTCACGGGCTTAGCCAAGTGCGGAAATATCGGCAACGCCAAGGAACAATCCTCTCAGCCGGGCCAGCAAGGCATAACGGTTGGCACGCACCGAAGCATCCTCGGCATTCACCAGCACCGCCTCGAAGAACGCATCAACCGGGCCACGCAGGTGCGCCAGGCGCTCCAGCGCCTCGCGGTACTGGCGCGCGGCAGCGAGCGGCTGCACGGCCTGTTCGGCCTGCTGGATCGCCGAATACAGCGAGAACTCGGTGGCGTTGTCGAACCAGCGCGGCTCAACCGCTTCCGGCAGCTTCGCCTCGAACTTGCTCAGCAGGTTGGAGACGCGCTTGTTGGCGGCGGCCAGCGCCTCGGCTTCCGGCAATGTGCGGAACGCCTGCACCGCCTGCACGCGCTGATCGAAGTCCAGCGCCGAACCGGGCTGCACGGCCCGCACCGAGAGGTAGGCGGCGACGTCGACGCCTTCGTCCTCATAGCGTGCGCGCAGGCGGTCGAAGATGAATTCCAGTACCTGATCGGCAAGCCCGGCAGATTTGACCTGCGTACCGAACTGGCCGATGGCGAAGTTCACCGCCTCGACCAAATCCAGGTCCAGTTGCTTCTCGATGAGGATGCGCAGCACGCCGAGGGCGGCACGGCGCAGGGCGTAGGGATCCTTGGAGCCGGTTGGCAGCATGCCGATACCGAAGATCCCGACCAGGGTGTCGAGCTTGTCGGCCACGGCCACGGCCGCACCAGTGAGTGTGCTCGGCAGTTCGCCGCCCGCGCCGCGCGGCATGTACTGCTCGTTCAATGCCAGCGCCACGTCTTCCGGCTCACCGTCGTTGAGTGCGTAGTAGTAACCGGCGATGCCCTGCATCTCCGGGAACTCCCCAACCATTTCTGTGGCCAGGTCGCACTTGCAGAGCAGGCCGGCGCGCGCGGCGCGCTGCTTGTCGCCGCCGGTGCGCTCGGCGATCAGCCCGGCCAGACGCGAGACGCGTTCGGCCTTGTCATACACGGTGCCGAGCTGGGCCTGGAACACCACGTTCTTCAAACGCTCGTTGAAGCTGTCGAGCTTCTGCTTCTTGTCCTGCTTGAAGAAGAACTCGGCGTCGGTCAGACGCGGGCGCACGACCTTCTCGTTGCCGGCGACGATCTGCGCCGGGTCCTTCGATTCGATGTTGGCCACGGTGATGAAGCGCGGCAGCAGTTTGCCGTTGGCATCCAGCAGGCAGAAATACTTCTGGTTGTCCTGCATGGTGGTGATCAGCGCTTCCTGCGGCACTTCGAGGAAACGTTCCTCGAACGAGCAGACCAGCGGCACCGGCCACTCGACCAGTGCAGTCACTTCATCGAGCAGCGCCGGCGGCACGATGGCCGTGCCGTTCTGCTCGCCAGCCAGCTGCTCGACGCGCTTGGCAATCAGCTCGCGGCGCTCGGCGAAGTCGGCGATCACATGGGCGCCACGCAGGTCTTCCAGGTAGCTGGACGGCTTGGAAATGTGCACCTGGCCCGGACTGTGGAAGCGGTGGCCGCGCGATTCGCGACCGGCGCGCTGGGCGAGGATCTCGCAATCGATCACCTGCTCACCGAAGAGCATCACCAGCCACTGGGTCGGGCGGACGAACTCTTCCTTGCGGGCGGCCCAGCGCATGCGCTTGGGAATCGGCAGGTCGTTCAGCGAGGCTTCGACGATACCTGGCAGCAGTTGGGCGGCCGGCTGGCCCTCGATGGTGCGGCTGAACTTGAGTTTCGGCCCGCTGCGATCGATCTCGGCCAGGTCCACGCCACACTTGCGGGCGAAACCCAGCGCGGCCTGGGTCGGCTCACCTTCGGCGTCGAAGGCCGCCTGCAGCGGTGGGCCGTCGAGGTTGATGCTGCGATCGGGCTGCTGCGTCGCCAGCTGCTCGACCAGCACCGCCAGGCGGCGCGGCGCGGCGTAGGCGCGGGCCTTGACGAAGTCCAGGCCGGCGTCCTTCAGACCCTTCTCGATACCGGCGCAGAAGGCTTCGGCCAGCTTGGCGAGCGCCTTCGGTGGCAGTTCTTCGGTACCCAGTTCGACGAGGAAATCCAGTGCACTCATTCTGCAGCCTCCAGCTTGGCCAGCACTTCGTCACGCAGTTCGGGGGTGGCCATGGGGAAGCCGAGTTTGGCCCGGGCCAGCAGGTAGCTCTGGGCGATCGAGCGCGCCAGGCTGCGCACGCGCAGGATGTACTGCTGGCGCGCGGTCACCGAGATGGCGCGCCGGGCATCGAGCAGGTTGAAGGTGTGCGAGGCCTTGACCACCATCTCGTAGGCCGGCAGTGGCAGCTCGGCGGTCATCAGCCGGTTGGCTTCGCTCTCGTAGAAATCGAAGAGTTCAAACAGCTTCGGCACGTTGGCGTGCTCGAAGTTGTAGGTCGACTGCTCCACCTCGTTCTGGTGGAACACGTCGCCGTAGGTCACGGTGCCGAACGGGCCATCGGCCCAGATCAGGTCGTACACCGAGTCGACACCCTGCAGGTACATGGCCAGGCGCTCGAGCCCGTAGGTGATCTCGCCGGTGACCGGGTAGCACTCGACGCCGCCGACCTGCTGGAAGTAGGTGAACTGGGTGACTTCCATGCCGTTGAGCCAGACTTCCCAGCCCAGACCCCAGGCGCCGAGGGTCGGCGACTCCCAGTTGTCCTCGACGAAACGTACGTCGTGCACCGAGGTGTCGACGCCGATGCGGCGCAGCGACTCCAGGTACAGGTCCTGGATGTTGTCTGGGTTGGGCTTGAGCACGACCTGGAACTGGTAGTAGTGCTGCAGGCGGTTGGGGTTCTCGCCGTAGCGGCCGTCGGCCGGACGGCGCGAAGGCTGGACGTAGGCAGCGTTCCAGGTCTCGGGACCGATGGCGCGCAGGAAGGTGGCGGTGTGGAATGTACCGGCGCCCATTTCCATGTCATAGGGCTGCAGGACCACGCAACCCTGCTCGGCCCAGTAGCTTTGCAGGGCGAGGATCAGGTCTTGGAAGGTGCGCACGGCAGGCGTAGTCTGGCTCAAAATTTCACCTGTGCTGGGCTTCGACAGAAAGCCTCGGAGTATACCCCCCGCATGGCTGCGCTTGCGATGGTTTAGGCCATCGGACGAGGCCTGCGCAAGGAGACCACATGCCACGTTGCGCCTGGTGCGGCACGGACCCGCTGTACATCGACTACCACGATCGCGAATGGGGCGTTCCGGCTCGTGATCCACAGGTGCTGTTCGAATTCCTCCTGCTCGAAGCCTTTCAAGCCGGACTCTCCTGGATCACCGTGCTGCGCAAGCGCGAGCGCTACCGGCAGGTGCTGTTCGGTTTCGATGCCGAGCGCCTGGCGCGCATGAGCGATGCCGAGATCGATGAGCGCATGCTGGACCCCGGCATCATCCGCAACCGGCGCAAGCTCGAGGCGGCACGCAGCAACGCGCGTGCCTGGTTGCAGCTGGAGGATCCGGCGGGGTTCGTCTGGTCGTTCGTCGGTGATGTGCCGAAGATCAACCGCTTCGAGCGCCTCGACCAGGTGCCGGCGGTCTCGCCCGAGGCGGAGGCGATGAGCCGTGCGTTGAAGAAGGCTGGCTTCAGCTTCGTCGGGCCGACCATCTGCTATGCCTACATGCAGGCTACGGGGATGGTCATGGATCACCTGATCGATTGCGAGCGGCACGGCGCCCTGCTGGTCGATCGCTGAGCCGCGCCGGCGCCGTTGTATGGCCGGGCGATTCTCGTCCGGCCTGTTTCAGTCGATACGGAAGCGCTGGACCTCCTGCTCCAGCAGCCGCGTGGTTCGCTCCAGCACCTCGGTGGCTCTGGCGTTGCCTTGCGTGGCCTCGGAGGTTTCCCCGGACATCAGTGAAATCCGCTCGACGTGACTGGCGATTTCGCCGATCGCCGACGCCTGTTGTTCGGTCAGTTCGACGATCTGGCTCACGTTGCGCGCCGAATCCTGCGACTGGCCGTGGATCTCTTCCAGGCGCTCGGCGGCCTCGTTGGCCAGTTCCAGGCCATGCTGCACCTGGGCTCCGGTGCTCTGCATGAGCGTGACCGCCTCGCGCGTTTCGTTCTGGATCAGCACCAGCATCTGGGCGATTTCCTCGGTCGCCTCGGTGGTGCGTTGTGCCAGCTGGCGCACCTCGTCGGCCACCACCGCGAAGCCGCGGCCGTTGTCCCCGGCCCGTGCCGCCTCGATGGCGGCGTTGAGTGCCAGCAGGTTGGTCTGGTCGGCGATGCTGCGAATGGCTCCGGTGATGCCGGAAATCTCCTCGGAGCGGCGTTGCAGGGAGGTGATCTGCGCCGAGGTATCCGCCACGGCACGGGCTACCGTGGTCACTTCGCCGGCCACCGATCTGACTAGTTCCATGCCGGCCGCCGACAGCTGTGCGGCCTTCACCGAATTGGTCTCGGCATGCTGGGTGATGCCGGAGACTTCCCGCAGGCTCTGGGTCATTTCCTCCAGGCTGGCCGCGGCGGCGGTGGAACGCGCGGCCTGTTCCTCGGTGGTACGCAGCATGCTGCGTGAGGATTCGTTCAGGTGCTTGATCTGCGAACCGATGTCGTAGCCGGTGGTGGCGATCTGCATGAGCATCTCGCGCAGTTTCGTCTGCATGTCGGCGGCCGCCGCCGCTACGCTTTCGGCATGATCGCTGCGGATCGTCGCGCTGAGATCGCCGTCGGCAATGCGCTGCACCATCGCGGCGACCTTTCTCGGTTCGCCCCCGAGGCTATGCAGCAGGTAGCGGTTGATCAGCAAGGCCACGGTACCGCCGATCAGCACACCGATGCTGCAGAGGATGAACATCAGAGAGGTGAAGCTCCCGGCCGTCGCACGGGTGATGCCGGTTTCATGCTGGCTCTTGCTTTCCTGCCAGTCGATGAAGCGGTTGATGCTGGCCAGCCAGTCGCTGAAGGCCGGGCGGGCGTCCTGCATCAGCACCCGCTCAGCGGCTGCCCGATCGCCCTCCGATAGTGTCCGAGGATGCGCTCGAGCATCGGAAGGGTGCGGCGTTCGATGGCCTTGATGGCGTCGAGCAGTGCCCGCTCCTCGTTCCCGGCGCCGTCTGGGTCACTGAAGATGGTATCCAGCCGGCGGGCCGATTCCTCGTACATGAGCGTCAGACGCCGGATTTCCTCGAGGCTCGCTTGGCGCTCGTCTTCGTCATCCAGCAGGGCCAAGTCGCGAAAGGCGATGGCGCGGTCATGTACGCTGCCGCGGAAGTTGATGGCCTGGCGCTGCTTGACTGCATTGCCGTCGACGATTGCGCTCAGCGTCGAGTCGATGATCCCGACCTGCCAGCTGGCCACTACGGCAATGCTGATCATCAGCACCAGCAGAACGGCGAAACCCGTAACCGGCTTGACGGTGGCAGAGGCGCTCCGGCGATTGTTTGCTGCTTCTGTTCTCAATGTGCAACTTCCTTGGGATTTTCTGGGCACTCGGCAAGCGGACGGCATGACCGCTCGTCGGTCGGGACAGCCGGCGGTGCGTGGTTTAATTGGCGTCAAAGTAATATCATTTTAATATCAGTCGCTGCCTGAAGGCCTTTGCTCGAGGGCAATATCTCGGTCTGCGACACGGCGAGGCGGGCATGGACACGTCTCTGGCAGTCTGTATCCGAACGGCTTCACCCCGTTGCGGTGATGTGCGCGCACGGCCCCACGGCAATCGCCCCGAAGTGGTTAAACTATTGCCCTTTCGGTCTCTGGAGTGTTCCGTGGAAAAGCTCAAAGGCGCCCTGCTGGTCGGCTCCCTGCGACTGTTCGCTCGACTGCCCTGGCGCATGGTCCAGGGCGTGGGCTCGATGATCGGCTGGCTGATGTGGAAGCTGCCGAACCGCTCGCGGGACGTCGCGCGGATCAACCTGCACAAGTGTTTCCCCGAGCTGAGTCCGGCGGAACTCGACGCCCTGCTCGGCCGTACCCTGCGTGAAACCGGTATGACTTTCACCGAAAGCGCCTGCGCCTGGATCTGGCCGGCGGAAAAGACCTTGAGGCTGGTCCGCCAGGTCGAGGGGCTGGAGGTACTGGAACAGGCTCTGGCCTCGGGTAAGGGTGTGGTCGGCATCACCAGTCACCTGGGCAACTGGGAAGTGCTCAATCATTTCTACTGCGCGCAATGCAAGCCGATCATCTTCTACCGACCGCCGAAGCTGAAGGCGGTGGACGAGTTGCTGCAGCGTCAGCGCGTGCAGCTGGGCAACCGCGTCGCCCCGTCGACCCGCGAAGGCATTCTCAGCGTCATCAAGGAAGTACGCCGTGGCGGCGCCGTGGGTATCCCGGCCGACCCCGAGCCGAGCGAAGGCAGTGGCATCTTCGTACCCTTCTTCGCCACCCAGGCGCTGACCAGCAAGTTCGTCCCCGGCATGCTCGCCGGTGGCAAGGCGGTTGGGGTGTTTCTTCATGCGTTGCGTCTGGATGATGGTTCCGGCTACAAAGTGATCCTCGAGGCCGCGCCCGAAGGGATGTACAGCGAGGATGCGGAAACTGGCGTGGCGGCGATGAGCACGATGATCGAGAAGTATGTGCGCGCCCATCCCAGCCAGTACATGTGGACCATGAAGCGTTTCAAGAAGCGCCCCGCCGGCGAGAAGCGCTGGTACTGATCAGGCTAAAACAACAACGACAGGGACGAGCGCATGCAAAACCAGAGACAGCATCCGCGTACCAACATGAAGTGCCGCATCCGCATTGCGCATCCGGCCTTTGGCGAGGTCTTCGCGCAGACCCGCGATCTATCCGATGGCGGCGTCTACGTCCGGCATCCGGAGCTGGTGGTGCTGCATCCCGGCGACGAGGTCACCGGCCAGGTCCAGGACTTGCCGATTCCGGCGCCGGAACTGCGGATGGTGGTGATGCGGGTGGATGCCGAAGGGGTCGGCCTGCAATTCGTGCGCGAAACCTGACCGCTGGCCGCGGCGCGCCGGTTCAGTCGGGCGTCAGCCGGTCGAGCCGGCGCAGGAATACGCTCATTTCCTTTTCCGCCTGCTTATCGCCCTGGGCGTTCGCCGCGGCGATCCCGCGTTCCCATGCCTGATGGGCGCCGGGCTTGTCGCCGTTGGCCTGCAGCGCCTTGCCCAGCAGTTTCCACGCGGCGGAGTATTTCGGATCGAGTTCGACGCAGCGGCGCAGATGCTCTGCCGCCCGCGCCGGTTGCCCTGCATCCATGTAGCCCTTGCCGAGGCCGAAACGCAGCATCGGATTGTCCATGCCTTGGGAAAGCATCTTTTCCAGCGATTCGAGCATCTTGAAGACCTTTTCGGTGCGCCGCTCCGGGCGTTTCCTCACTTTAGTGCATCGCCGCCGCCGGGCAATAGCGGCAGCATACGCCATTGGTCTTAGCTGCTGCGGCGCTTTCGCTGTCTTCCCTGCGCCGGGTCAGTGGGCCTCGTTGACCGCGCTGAGAAACTCCCGGGTGCGTTCCTCGCGGGGGTTGTTGAACAGCTCGTCCGGGCTGCCCTGCTCGTGAATCCGGCCCTGATGGAAGAAGCACACCCGATCGGCGAACTCTCGGGCGAAACCCATCTGGTGGGTCACCATCAGCATCGTCAGGTTGTGTGCCTCGCCGAGGCGGCGGATAACATTCAGCACTTCGCCGCAGAGCTCGGGGTCCAGTGCCGAGGTCACCTCGTCGAACAGCATCACCTTCGGCCGCATCGCCAGTGCACGGGCAATCGCCACGCGCTGTTGCTGGCCGCCAGAGAGCTGCGCCGGGAAGTGTTCCAGCTTGTCTTCCAGGCCAACCATGGCCAACAGCTCCTCTGCCCGCTCGCGGGCCTCGCGCTTGCTCAGCCCGAGCACCTGCACCGGCGCTTCCATGACGTTCTGCAAGGCGTTCATGTGCGGGAACAGGTTGAAGCTCTGGAACACCATGCCGACCTTGCCGCGCACCCGTCGCAGGTGACGGGCATTGGCCGGGACCAGCTGGCCACTGGCGTCGGGCATGTGCGTCAGTGGCTCGCCGTCGACCTCGATCACGCCTTCGTCGATGCCTTCCAGGGTCATCAGTACCCGCAGCAGGGTGGATTTCCCCGAGCCGCTGGGACCGATGATCGCGACCTTCTCGCCTTCCTCGATTTGCAGATCGAGCCCGTCGAGCACGGTCAGTTCACCGTAGCGCTTGGTCACGCCGGCGAAGCGCACCATCGGTGACGCTGCCTCGGCTGGTTCGGCAGCGGTTTTCAGTTGTTCTGTGGCAGGCATTGGCGTACTCATCGGGCCAGCTCCATGCGGTTTTCCAGACGGCGCACGCACCAGGCGAGGCCGAGGCTGAGAATGAGGAAGAACAGGCCGACCATGGTGATCGGCTCGAGATAGCGGAAACTTTCGGAACCGATGTTCTTGGCCCGCTGCATGATTTCCACCACGGTGATCGCCGACAGCACCGGCGTGTCCTTGAGGATCGAGATCAGGTAGTTGCCCAGCGCGGGTAGCACCGGGCGCAGCGCCTGCGGCAGGATCACGTCGCGGTAGGCGGTCCAGGGCTTCATGTTCAGCGCGGTGACGGCTTCCCACTGCGAGCGTGGCACCGCGTCCAGGCCGGCGCGGTAGACCTCGGCGGTGTAGCAGGCGTAGTGCAGGGCGATGCCGATGATGCCCGCCTGCATCGCACTGAGGTTGAGGCCGTAGTTGGGGAACACGTAGAACAGGAAGTACACCTGGATCAGCAGCGGCGTGCTGCGGATGAACTCGATCAGCCCGGTGATCGGCCAGGATAGCCAGCGCAGGCGGCTGCGGCGGCCAATGGCGAGGAATAGGCCGAGCACCACGGCGATGGCGAAACCGGCCAGGGCGATGCCGATGGTGGTCAGCGAGGCATCCAGCAGACGCGGCAGAATCTCGCGGGCGAAGTGCCAGTCGAAGAAGTTCATGACAAGCCTCCGCGCATCCGTCCGCGGGCCAGGCGGCGTTCCAGCTGGCGCATGCCGAAATTGATCGCCTGCGCCAGGACGAAATAAATGACCAGCGCCAAGCCGAAGATCTCCATGGTCATCAGCGTCGCCTGATCCAGCTGGCGGGCGCGGAAGGCCAGATCCGACAGGGTGATCAGCGACACCAGCGAGGTGTTCTTCAGCAACTCGATCAGCAGGTTGGTGCCGGGCGGAATCGCCGCGAGCAACGCCTGCGGCAGGATGATCCGGCGCATGCGTGTCAGCGGCGTCATGTTCAGCGCCTGACAGGCTTCGTGCTGGCCCTGGTGCACCGAGCGGATCGCGCCGCGCAGCACCTCGGCGCCATAGGCACCGATGTTCAACCCAAGGCCGACCACGGCCACGGCGAAGGCACTCATTTCGACATTGAACGGTGGCATCGGCAGCACGAAGTACAGCCAGAACAGCTGCACCAGCAGCGACGAGCCGCGGAAGACCTCGATATAGGTGATGGCCAGCCAGCGCAATGGCGCCACTGGCGAAAGCCGGGCCAGCGCGGCGATCAGCGCGCAGGCGATGGCCAGCAGGGAGCCGAAGAAAGTCACCTTCACGGTGACCCAGGCACCCTGCAACAGCAGAGGAAGCAGTTCGATCATGATGGCGCTATCCGGTTTTCCGGAGCGCTGAGCGAGGCTGCGCAAACAGTGGCGCAGCCTCGCTCAGCGTTCACAGGCGGGACAGCGGGTCGGCGGCGCCAACCAGCCATCCCGACGGGCTTCAGGCGCCGCAGAGCTCGGCGGCAGTCTTGTCGGTGACGTTGGAACGATCGAAGCCGAACGGTTCGATGGTCTTCAGATGCTCCTCGCTGCCCAGCCACTGCTTGAGCTCGGCATTGACCGCGTCACGCAGCGCCTTGTCCTGCGGACGGAAGGCCAGCGCGCCGTAGCCCGCGCGTGCCGGATCGTCCTTGAAGTCGGCGATGGCTTCGACATCGTCGCCGGCCTTGTCCGCCAGTCCCTTCATGGTCAGCTGGGTGCCGATGGCGGCGTCGGCGCGGCCACCGCGTACCGCCTGCAGCTGCGAGGTGGTGTCGGGGACCTGCAGAATCTGCGAATCCTTGATGCCGGCCTGGCGCGCGTAACCGAGGTTCACCGTGCCGGACATGATGGCGATCTTCACGTCGGGATTGTTGGCGATGTCCTCGTAGCTGCGCAGGTTCTTCGGGTTGCCTTCGGCCACCAGCAGGGTGTCGAGCAGGCGGTAGTGCGGATCGGTGAACAGCACCTGCTTGCAGCGCTCCGGGGTGATGTACATGCCAGCGGCGATGAGATCGAAGCGCCCGGCGCGCAAGCCGGGAATCAGCGAGCCCCACTCGGTGAGCACCGGTTTGATGGTGTCGATCTGCATGCGCTCGAACACCTTGCGCACGATCTCGGGCGATTCGCCGGTGACGCTGCCGTCGAGGGCGGTGTAGGCGAAGGGGGTTTCATTGGCGTAGCCGATGCGGACGCTGCTGCTGTCCTTGATGTCTTCCAGGGTATCGGCCTGGGTCAGGCTGGCGAAACCGATGCTGGCCAGGGCGGCGCAGCCGATCAGCAGCCGGCGGGAGCGTGTCGGGATGGTGCTGTTCCTCATGGAGTTTCTCCTGTTCCTTGTAGAGACCCGAGGAATCGGATCGTTATTTGTCTAGGAGGGGCAATTGCTCGAGTTCAGTTAGGGACTCTTCTGACGACGGATGGTGCGGTAAAACCGAGCGACGATAGTGTGGCTCAATCGTCAGGCCGCGCAGACGGCAAGCCAGGAGGGTACAAAAGCTGGTCATAAAATGGAAATCGGAGGGCATTGGGATCGAATGGAGGCGATCGGCAGGAATGCCGTGTATTGCAGCTGATCGGGCCAGGAGTGGTGGGTAATTGAAAAAACGAAACGGCCCGCCGAGTGGCGGGCCGTCTATGCAGTCGCAACGATCGCTAGAAGAAAGTCAGACCGGCCTGGAACAGGCGCTCGACGTCGCGAATATGCTTCTTGTCGACGAGGAACAGGATGACGTGATCGCCGGACTCGATTCGTGTGTCGTCATGGGCGATCAGCACCTGGTCGTCGCGAATCACCGCACCGATGGTAGTGCCCGGCGGCAGCGCGATCTTCTCGATGGGACGCCCGATCACCTTGCTCGAACGCGGATCGCCATGGGCGATCACCTCGATGGCTTCGGCCGCGCCACGGCGCAGCGAGTGGGCGCTGACGATGTCGCCGCGGCGCACGTGCGTGAGCAGGGTGCCGATGGTGGCGAGCTGCGGGCTGATGGCGATGTCGATCTCGCCACCCTGAACCAGATCGACGTAGGCCGGGTTGTTGATGATGCACATCACCTTGCGCGCGCCCAGCCGCTTGGCCAGCAGCGACGACATGATGTTGGCCTCGTCGTCGTTGGTCAGCGCGAGGAACACGTCCGCTTCGCTGATGTTCTCCTCGACCAGCAGGTCGCGGTCCGAAGCGCTGCCCTGCAGGATGATGGTGCTGTCCAGCGTGTCCGACAGGTAGCGGCAGCGCGCCGGATTCATCTCGATGATCTTCACCTGATAGCGACTCTCGATCGCTTCGGCCAGTCGCTCGCCGATGTGGCCGCCACCGGCGATGACGATGCGTTTGTAATTCTCGTCGAGCCGGCGCATTTCGCTCATCACCGCGCGGATATGGCCCCTGGCGGCGATGAAGAACACCTCGTCATCGGCCTCGATGAGCGTGTCGCCTCGGGGCAGGATGGCCTGGTTGCGACGGAAGATGGCGGCCACGCGGGTATCGACGTTGGGCATGTGACGGCGCAGCTGGCGCAGCTCCTGGCCGACCAGCGGACCGCCATAGTAGGCGCGCACCGCCACCAGCTGCGCCTTGCCTTCGGCGAAGTCGATCACCTGCAGCGAGCCGGGATGCTCGATCAGGCGCTTGATGTAGTTGGTGACCACCTGCTCCGGGCTGATCAGCACATCGACCGGGATCGCCTCGTTGGCGAACAAACCGGAGCGCACCAGATAGGCCGCTTCGCGCACGCGGGCGATCTTGGTCGGCGTATGGAACAGGGTGTAGGCGACTTGGCAGGCGACCATGTTGGTTTCGTCGCTGTTGGTCACCGCCACCAGCATGTCGGCGTCGTCTGCGCCGGCCTGGCGCAGGACCGTGGGGAAGGAGCCGCGTCCCTGGATGGTACGGATGTCGAGTCGGTCGCCGAGATCGCGCAGACGGTCGCCGTCGGTGTCGACCACGGTGATGTCGTTGGCTTCGCTGGCGAGGTGTTCGGCGAGGGTACCGCCGACCTGGCCGGCGCCGAGAATGATGATCTTCACGCGATCACTCCTGAGAGGCGGACGCTTGCCGCCGCTTCCATGTTGGGCCCGCGCGCACCGCGCCGGGGTTTCGGCTCAGCCACTGACGCCACGTGGCTGGGCCGCGATCTTGATCAGCTTGGCATAGTAGAAGCCGTCGTGGCCGTTCTCCTGCGGCAGCAGCTGGCGACCATGCGGCTGCTGCAGGCCGAAGCCGCCTGGCAGATCCAGCTCACGGGCGCCGGGCGTGCGTTCGAGGAAGGCGCCGATCACCTCGCGGTTCTCGGTCGGCAACACCGAGCAGGTGGCATAGAGCAGGACGCCGCCGACGTCGAGGGTCGGCCACAGCGCATCGAGCATCTCGCCCTGCAGCGTGGCAAGGGGGGCGATGTCATCGGCCTGGCGTGTCAACTTGATGTCCGGGTGGCGGCGGATCACGCCAGTGGCCGAACAGGGCGCGTCGAGCAGGATGCGCTGGAACGGCTTGCCGTCCCACCAGCGCTCGGTGGCGCGGGCGTCGTCGGCGACCAGTTCGGCGTTGAGCTGCAGGCGCTCGAGGTTTTCCCGCACGCGCACCAATCGCTTGGGTTCCAGATCCAGCGCAACCAGTTCGGCCAGCTGTGGCTCGCGCTCGAGCAGATGGCAGGTCTTGCCACCCGGTGCGCAGCAGGCGTCCAGCACGCGCTGGCCCGGCGCCAGGTCGAGCAGCGCGGCGGCCAGCTGTGCGGCCTCGTCCTGCACGCTGACCCGTCCTTCGGCAAAGCCGGGCAGCTGATGCACGTCGCACGGCGCGGCCAGGCGAATGCCGTCCTCGCTGAGCTCGCACGAATGGGCGTCGATTCCGGCGGCCTGCAACTCAGCCAGATAGGCGTCGCGGCTGACCTGCCGGCGATTGACCCGCAGCATCATCGGCGGGTGCGCGTTGTTGGCCGCGCAGATGGCTTCCCAGTGCTCGGGCCAGTGGGCCTTGAGCGCCTTCTGCAGCCAGCGCGGGTGAGCGACGCGAATCACCGGATCGTGCTCGAGTTCGGCCAGCAGGGCTTCGCCCTCACGCTGGGCGCGGCGCAACACGGCGTTGAGCAGGCCCTTGGCCCAGGGCTTCTTCAGCTTGTCGACGCAGCCGACGGTTTCGCCGATGGCGGCATGGGCCGGGATGCGGGTATGCAGCAGCTGATACAGGCCGACCAGCAACAGGGCTTCGACATCGCGATCGGCAGCCTTGAATGGCTTCTGCAGCAGCTTGTCAGCCAGGCCGGCCAGGCGTGGCTGCCAGCGCGCGGTGCCAAAGGCCAGGTCCTGGGTCAGGCCGCGGTCGCGGGCGTCGACCTTGCCCAGGACCTCCGGCAGGCTGCTGCCCAGCGAGGCTTTGCCCGAGAGCACGACGCTCAGCGCACGGGCGGCGGCCAGGCGCGGGTTCATTGACCGAGCACCAGGCCGGGGGCGAACTGCTCGCGGCGGCTGTTGTACAGGTCGCTGAAGCCCAGTGGCTTACCGCCGGGCAGCTGCAGGCGAGTCAGCGACAGGGCGCCTTCACCGCAGGCAACGGTCAGTCCGGCCTTGCTCGCTTCGAGGATGTGCCCGGGCTCGCCCTGGCCCTCGCCGAGGCGTGCGGCGTGAATCTTCAGCGTTTCGCCATTGAGCGTGCTGTGGCAGATCGGCCAGGGGTTGAAGGCACGGATCAGCCGCTCCAGCTCGAGCGCCGGGCGGGTCCAGTCGATGCGGGCTTCGTCCTTGCTCAGCTTGTGCGCATAGGTGGCGAGGCGATCGTCCTGCACTTCCCCTGCGAGCGTGCCGTCGGCCAGGGCATCGACCGCCTGCACCACGGCCTGCGAGCCGAGTACGGCGAGACGGTCGTGCAGCGTGCCGCCGCTGTCGTCGTCAGTGATCGGTGTGTTGACCTTGAGCAGCATCGGACCGGTGTCCAGGCCCGCCTCCATCTGCATCACGGTGACGCCGGATTCGCTGTCACCGGCTTCGATCGCGCGCTGGATCGGCGCGGCACCACGCCAGCGCGGCAACAGCGAGGCATGACTGTTGATGCAACCCAGGCGCGGCAAGTCGAGCACCGCCTGCGGCAGGATCAGGCCATAGGCGACCACCACCATCAGGTCCGCCTGCAGGGTTGCCAATTCCGCCTGCGCCGCCGGGTCCCGCAGCGTCTGCGGCTGGAATACCGGAATATCGTGCTGCACCGCGAGCTGCTTGACCGGGCTGGGCATCAGCTTCTGGCCGCGTCCTGCGGGGCGATCCGGCTGGGTGTAGACGGCAACGATCGATTTGCCCGCGTCGAGCAGGGCTTGCAGGTGCTGGGCGGCGAATTCCGGGGTGCCGGCGAAAACGATGCGCAAGGGCTGGGTCATGGGGGCTCGCTAAGAAAAAGGCTTGCGGCACAGGCTGCTGAAAACTGCTGCGCTCGGTTGATGCTGCGTTGAAACCAGGCTCGGAATGCTCATTTACAACCCGTAAACTCCGCTTCCTCGCCTGTTTTTGCGGGGACGCCTAGTCCTTGCCTAACCTTCGCTCGCGACGTTTTCACTCAGTCTGTATAGCAAGCCTTTGAGGGTCGGGAATCAAGCCTGCTGGCGGTGGATCTTTTCCAGCTTCTTCTTGATCCGGTCGCGCTTGAGGCTGGACAGGTAGTCGACGAACAGCTTGCCGTTGAGGTGATCGCACTCGTGCTGGATGCACACCGCGAGCAGGCCTTCGGCGACCAGTTCGTAGGGTTTGCCGTCACGATCCAGCGCCTTGATCCGCACCTTCTGCGGGCGGTCGACGTTCTCGTAGAAGCCCGGGACCGACAGGCAGCCTTCCTGGTACTGATCCATCTCGTCGGTCAGCGATTCGAATTCGGGATTGATGAAGACTCGCGGCTCGGACCGGTCTTCGGACAGGTCCATCACCACCACGCGCTTGTGCACATTGACCTGCGTCGCGGCCAGGCCGATGCCCGGAGCCTCGTACATGGTCTCGAACATGTCGTCGATCAGCTGACGGATGCCGTCATCGACCACATCCACCGGTTTGGCGATGGTGCGCAGCCGCGGATCGGGAAATTCAAGGATGTTCAGAATGGCCATATGCGTTTGTGATGCACTTATGGAATAAAGTCAAAAGCCGCTGCTAAGATGCCGAGCAGCATGGAAAACGGCTTAATGCCGCGATCCAAAAGGGTTCCGCGGCGCTAGGGCGCTTTACGTGAAGGCACATAATAAAGGGATTCACCACATGAGGAAATCACTACTCGCCCTGCTGCTGGTGGCCGTTGGCGGGCTCGCCCAGGCTGCGGTGCAGCTCAAGGACAACCATCCGGAGCGTTATACAGTGGTGAAGGGCGACACACTCTGGGGCATTTCCGGCCGCTTCCTGCGCGAGCCGTGGAAATGGCCGGAGCTGTGGCATGCCAACCCGCAGATCGCCAACCCTCATCTGATCTATCCCGGCGACACCCTGAGCCTGGTCTACGTTGACGGCCAGCCGCGCCTGGTGCTCGACCGCGGCGCCTCGCGTGGCACCATCAAGCTTTCGCCGACCGTACGCACCACGCCGATGGCCGAAGCCATCCCGACCATTCCGCTGGAGGCGATCAACAGCTTCCTGCTGAGCAACCGCATCATCGACACCGCCGAGCAGTTCCAGGGTGCGCCCTACATCGTCGCCGGCAACGCCGAGCGGGTGGTCAGCGGCGCGGGCGACCGCATCTACGGCCGCGGTAGCTTCGAAGAGAACATGCCGGCGTACGGCATCTTCCGTCAGGGCAAGACCTACGTCGATCCGGAAACCGGCGAGTTCCTCGGCATCAACGCCGATGACATCGGCACCGTGGACATCGTCGAGGTCGAAGGCGACATCGCCACCATGCACCTGACCCGCACCACCCAGGAAGCCCGCATCGGTGATCGCCTGTTCCCCAGCGAAGAGCGTGCGATCAACTCGACGTTCATGCCCAGCTCGCCTTCGACGGATGTGGACGGCGTGATTCTCGATGTACCGCGTGGCGTTACCCAGATCGGCCAGTTCGACGTGGTCACCCTGAACAAGGGGGCTCGCGACGGTCTGCAGGACGGCAACGTGCTGGCGGTCTACAAGACCGGCGAAACCGTACGTGACCGCGTGACCGGCGAGAACGTGAAGATTCCGGACGAGCGTTCCGGTCTGCTGATGGTGTTCCGCACCTACGACAAGCTCAGCTACGGCCTGATACTGCAGGCCACCCGCTCACTGGCGGTGAGCGACAAGGTCCGTAACCCCTGAAACAACAGAGCCCCGCGAAAGCGGGGTTTTTTCATGCTGCGACACCGCACGGATGCGGTGTAACGAGACAAGGAGTGTTCACCGTGCCTGCCATTTCCCCTGCCGAGCTGGAAGCCCGGCTGCGTCTGCATCTATTGCCCGAACTCGGCCCACGCCGCCTGCGCAAGTTGCTGAGCGCCTTTCCCGATGCCGCGTCGGCCTTGAGCGCGCCGGCCAGTGCCTGGCGGTCGCTGGGGTTGCCGGTCAGTTGTGCCGAGCCACGACGCAGTGCCGACATCCGCGAGCGTGCCAGTGCCGCCCTCGCCTGGCTGGAGCAGCCGGACCGGCATCTGCTCTGCTGGGACGATCCCAACTACCCGGCACTGCTCGCTGAACTGCCGGATGCGCCCCCGCTGCTGTTCATTGCCGGCGATCCGAGCCTGCTCGAGCGACCGCAGCTGGCGATGGTCGGCAGCCGCCGCGCCTCGCGCAATGGTCTGGACAATGCCCACGCCTTTTCCCGCAGCCTGGCCGGTGCCGGCTTCGTCATCACCAGCGGGCTGGCGTTGGGCATCGATGGCGCTGCGCATCAGGGTGCGCTGGATGTTGACGGCAAGACCGTCGCGGTGCTCGGTACCGGCCTGGAACGGCTGTATCCGCAGCGTCACATCGGCCTCGCCCGGCAGATCGTCGAAGCAGGCGGCGCGCTGGTGTCCGAGTTGCCGCTGGACTGTCCGCCGCAGGCGAGCAATTTTCCGCGGCGCAATCGCATCATCAGCGGCCTTTCGCTGGGCGTGCTGGTGGTCGAGGCGAGTCCGTCCAGTGGTTCGCTGATCACCGCGCGACTCGCTGCCGAGCAGGGCCGCGAGGTCTACGCGATTCCTGGTTCGATCCATCATCCCGGCGCCCGTGGCTGCCATCAGCTGATCCGCCAGGGCGCGGCGCTGGTGGAGTCGGTCGAGGATGTGCTCGAAGCCCTGCGTGGCTGGCAGCGCGTCGGGTCGTCCGACGGCGAAGGCCCGACGCCGAAGCAGCCGGACAATCCGCTGCTGCGCGAATTGCTGGCCACCCCGCGCAGCAGCGAAGCACTGGCCATGGTGCTCGAACAGCCGCTGGGGCAGGTGCTGGCGCAGCTGACCGAACTGGAAGTCGACGGGCTGGTGGCCTGCGACAACGGTTTCTGGACGGTGATCTCGCATTAGGCGAAGCCGAGCCGCACAGCAGACCTGTCGTGCGAATGCCGATCCACGCCCTGTCGTTTGCGCGCTCGAAATGCGGATGGTCTGTTGCAGGCTGTTGCGAATCGGCCGCCCAGCCCCCTGCTCGACGGCAGATGCCTTGGGTAAACTGCCGGTTTTTCAGTCAGGCAGAGGTCGGCATGATCGGCGATTGGCGTGTGCAGCAAGTGGCGCGGGTGGTTCGCGCCGGCGGAGTGATCGCCTACCCGACCGAAGCGGTCTGGGGTGTGGGTTGCGACCCATGGGACGAAGAGGCGGTGCTGCGCCTGCTGGCGCTCAAGGAGCGGCCGGTGGAGAAGGGCCTGATCCTGATCGCCGACAGCATCGAGCAGTTCGATTTCCTGCTGGAGGATCTGCCCGAGCGCTGGCTGGACCGCCTGGCTGGTACCTGGCCGGGGCCGAACACCTGGCTGGTGCCGCATCGCGGTCGCCTGCCGGAGTGGATCACCGGGCGGCACGACAGCGTCGCGCTGCGGGTAACCGATCATCCACTGGTCACGCGGTTGTGTGCGTTGACCGGCCCGCTGGTCTCGACATCCGCCAACCCTGCCGGTCGTCCCGCGGCGCGCTCGCGGCTGCGGGTCGAGCAGTATTTTCCGCGTCAGCTCGACGCCGTGTTCACCGGCCCGCTGGGCGGACGGCGCAACCCCAGCGTCATTCGCGATCTGCGCACGGGCGAAGTGATTCGTCCGGCCTGAACCGACGGTGAAACCGCTGCGCGGCTGCCCTTATAAAGGCAGCCGCCGCGGCGGTCAGGGCAGCAGAATGGTCGATCCGGTGGTTTCCCCCGCCGCCAGTTTGCGTTGGGCTTCGGCCGCTTCGCTGAGCGGATAACGCTGGCCGATCTCGACCTGGATCTTGCCGCTGCCGATCATCTCGAACAGTTCATCGGCCATGGCCTGCAGCCGTTCCGGCGTGTCGGCGTAACCGGCCAGAGTCGGCCGAGTGACGAACAGCGAGCCCTTCTGCGCCAGCACACCCAGGTTCACCCCGGTGACGGCGCCGGAGGCGTTGCCGAAGCTGACCAGCAGGCCGCGTGGGGCGACGCAGTCCAGCGAGGTCTCCCAGCTGCTCTTGCCCACCGAGTCGTAGACCACCGGGCACTTCCTGCCTTCGGTCAGCTCCAGCACGCGCTGCACCACGTCCTCGCGGGTGCGATCGATGGTGGCCCAGGCGCCGAGGGCCTTGGCCCGCTCGGCCTTTTCCGCCGAGCCCACCACGCCGATCAACTGTGCGCCCAGTGCGCGCGCCCACTGACAGGCGATCGATCCGACGCCACCGGCGGCGGCATGGAACAGCACCGTCTCGCCGGCCTGCAGCGAGTGGGTCTGGCGCAGCAGGTACTGGCAGGTCAGGCCCTTGAGCATCACCGCGGCAGCCTGCTCGAAGCTGATCGAATCCGGCAGTTTGACCAGATGCCGCGCCGGCAGCGTGTGATGTTCGCCGTAGGCACCCAGCGGGCCGGTGGCATAGGCGACCCGATCGCCCGGCTGCAGGTGCTGCACGCCCTCGCCCACCGCGTCGACCACACCGGCACCTTCGACGCCCAGCCCGGATGGCAGGCTCGGCGGCTGGTACAGACCGCCACGGAAATAGGTATCGATGAAGTTCAGGCCGATGGCATGGTTGCGCACCCGCACTTCGCCTGCGGCCGGCGCGCTGAGCGGCACATCGACCTGTTCCAGGACTTCGGGACCGCCGTGCTGGCTGAATTGGATGCGCTGGGACATGTCTGGCTCCTGGTCATTGAAAGAGCGTCTATCCAACCCGCCGGGGCTGCGTTCGTCAATCGGCTGAATGCTATGCTTGCCGGCCGACCCCGTTTCAAGCACCGCTCAGCCGCGCCTCGAGGGGCTGCGAGCGGCCATTTGCAAGGTGATTTCGTGAACCACAGGACCGAAGCCGTCAAAGCCTACCTGCTCGATCTGCAGGACCGCATCTGCGCTGCGCTGGAGGGCGAAGATAGCGGCGCGCGCTTCGTCGAGGATGCCTGGACGCGGCCCGGTGGCGGTGGTGGCCGGACCCGCGTGATCGAGAATGGCGCACTGATCGAGAAGGGCGGCGTGAACTTCTCCCACGTGCATGGCGACAGCCTGCCGCCGTCGGCCAGCGCCCATCGCCCGGAGTTGGCCGGGCGCGGCTTCGAGGCCCTCGGCGTGTCGCTGGTGATCCACCCGCACAACCCGTATGTACCCACCTCCCACGCCAACGTGCGCTTCTTCATCGCCGAGAAGGAAGGCGAGGAACCGGTCTGGTGGTTCGGCGGCGGCTTCGACCTGACGCCTTACTACGGCGCCGAAGAAGACTGCGTGCACTGGCACCGGGTCGCGCGGGACGCCTGCGCGCCGTTCGGTGCGGATGTCTATCCGCGCTACAAGGAATGGTGCGATCGCTATTTCCACATCAAGCACCGCCACGAGCCGCGCGGCGTCGGCGGGCTGTTCTTCGACGACCTGAACCAGTGGGATTTCGACACCAGTTTCGCCTTCATGCGCGCGGTCGGCGATGCCTACCTCGACGCCTATCTGCCCATCGTCCAGCGCCGCAAGGCCACGCCGTTCGGCGACCGCGAGCGGCAGTTCCAGCTGCTGCGCCGCGGCCGCTACGTCGAATACAACCTGGTCTACGACCGCGGCACCCTGTTCGGCCTGCAATCGGGCGGGCGTACCGAATCCATCCTGATGTCGCTGCCGCCGCAAGTGGCCTGGGGCTATGACAAGCATCCCGAACCGGGCACTCCGGAAGCGCGCCTGACTGAATACTTCCTGCAGGACCGCGATTGGCTTGGAGAGCAGGAAGCCTGAAGCTGGAAGCGGGAAGAAAAAAGCTTCAAGCTTCAAGCTTCCTGCTTTCATCTTAGGAGTCCCATGGACCGCTACGGCGTTTTCGGCAACCCCATCGGCCACAGCAAATCACCGCAGATCCACGCCCTGTTCGCCGCGCAGACCGGCCAGGCGCTGAGCTACGAACCGCTGCTGGCGCCGCTGGACGACTTTCCCGGGTTCGCCCGCGCGTTTTTCCGCGACGGCCAGGGCGCCAACGTCACCGTGCCGTTCAAGGAACAGGCCTATGGGATGGCCGATCAACTCTCCGAGCGTGCCCGCCGGGCCGGCGCGGTGAATACCCTGAAGAAGCTCGAAGACGGCCGCCTGCTCGGTGACAACACCGACGGTGCCGGGCTGGTAAGCGATCTGCTGAAGGCCGGCGTGGCGCTGCGTGGACAGCGCATCCTGCTGCTCGGCGCCGGCGGGGCCGTGCGCGGCGTGCTCGAGCCGTTGCTGGCACACAAGCCCGCGGCGCTGATCATCGCCAACCGCACGCCGAGCAAGGCCGAACAGCTGGCGCAGGAATTCGCCGAACTGGGCCCGCTGTCCGCCAGCACCTTCGCCGAGCTTACCGAACCGGTCGACCTGATCATCAATGGCACCTCGGCCAGCCTCGGTGGCGAACTGCCACCGCTGGCCGACAGCCTGATCCGGCCAGGTCAGACCTTCTGCTACGACATGATGTACGCCGCCAGGCCCACGGCGTTCTGCCAGTGGGCGGCAGCGCTGGGCGCGGACACTCGTGACGGGCTCGGCATGCTGGTCGAGCAGGCGGCGGAGGCCTTCGAACTGTGGCGCGGCGTACGCCCCGACAGCGCGCCGGTGCTTGCCGAACTGCGCCGGCAGCTTAGTTAGCTACTGAAGTGGATGCGCTGATGGATGTGCTGGGGGCTTTCCAGTTCATCGACGATGCCGGCGGCGATGCGCTGCAGCTCCCGATAGGGATTGGCGTCGCCCTTGCCAGCCGCTTCGGCCAGCGCCTCGACGGTAAGCTGGTCACCGGCTGAGGGCGCGTCCACCAGCGTCCAGTTCAGCGGATGGGCGATCAGGCGTTGCAGCGCCGCTTCGACTTCCGGCTGCAGCTCGATTGCCGGGAAATCGGCAACCAGCAGCAGGCGTTCCACCTTGGCACGCTCCAGGCCGAGCAACAGTGCCTCGACCGCCTGGTAGAAATCGCGCTGGGGCGACTCGCCGGTAACCGCATCGGCTCCCGGCAGCCGCGGCGTCTGAAACAGGCAGACCACCGCATCCATCCCGGCCACGCTCTCGCTGACGCTCACTGCATCGAACGGGTCGCCCGGCTTGGTCCGTAGACCCGGCCGGGCGGCTATCGAATTGAGGTCGTCGAGCAATGCCACGGCCTCATGCTGGCGGCTGAGCAGCTCCACCAGCAGCGCACTGCCGAGGTCGTCGTGGGCGCCGTACAGGGCGAACTTCAACCGCGGCGTTTCGGCATTGAGCATGACGGTTGCCGATCAGCGGCGGGTGATCAGATAGCCGATCACGGCAAAGGCGCCCGCGGCCAGGGCCAGGGTGCCCAGCGGATGTTCCTTGGCGCATTCACGCGCAGCACGGCTGGCTTCGCGAGTGCGTCGGGAGATATCGGCATAGTGCTCATCCCAATCGTTGTCGTGCCAGAGCGACTCGGCACGCGAACGCAGTGCGCTCAGGCGCTTGCGCGAGTCGTGGGCGGCATCGTGCTTGAGCTCATCGAGCGCGCGCATCAGGCTGTCGATCTCGTGTTGGACTTCTTCGCGGGTGGTGGCTTTGCTGAAACGGGACATGGTGGGACCTCCCCTCGGTAAGTGTGGTTGTTGGACTCCGAAAACAGGCAGAGGTGCGGCCCGGTCTTCGCATGCAGCGCCGGCCGGAACCTCAAGCGGCTGCTCTGGCGCTGCTTCGTCCGACGAACCGTTCATCGGAAAGAGGCGAGTCTGCGGGCGATTCCCTATACTGGCGCAACGTCTACCACGTCGCATTTAGCGCATTTCGCCCTTCCATCGCGGGGAAAAAACCCATCGTGAACTTTCGTCGTACCCTCGCCAGTCTGTTGTTCGCCTGCCTGGCCGCGCTGCCAGCCATCCATGCCCAAGCCGCCAAGCCGACCGTTCAGGAACTCGCCTCCGGCAGCGCCCTGCTGGTCGACCTGAAGACCAACGAAGTGCTCTATTCCAGCAATCCGGACATGGTGGTGCCGATCGCCTCGGTGACCAAGCTGATGACCGCGATGGTCGTGCTGGATGCCAAGCTGCCGCTGGATCAGGCCCTGCCGGTGACCATCCGCGATGCCAAGGAGATGCAGGGCGTGTTCTCCCGCGTGCGTATCGGCAGCGAGATCAGCCGTCGCGAGATGCTGCTGCTGACCCTGATGTCTTCCGAGAACCGCGCGGCTGCGAGCCTTGCCCACCACTATCCGGGCGGCTACTCGGCCTTTATCCAGGCGATGAACGCCAAGGCGCGGGCGCTGGGCATGACCCGCACGCATTACGTCGAGCCCACCGGGCTGTCCGAGCGCAACGTCTCCAGTGCCAATGACCTGGTCAAGCTGATCCGCGCCAGTCGCCAGTACGCGCTGATCCAGCAGTTCAGCACCACCGGCGAGAAGACCGTGGCCTTCCGCAAGCCGAACTACACCCTCGGCTTTCGCAACACCAACGCCCTGGTACGCAAGAACAACTGGGACATCCAGCTGAGCAAGACCGGCTTCACCAATGCCGCCGGCCACTGCCTGGTGATGAGCACCACCATGAAGCAGCGCCCGGTGGCCTTCGTGGTGCTCGACGCGTTCGGCAAGTACACCCACATGGCCGATGCCAACCGCCTGAAGAAATGGCTGGAAACCGGCACCGTGACGCCGGTGCCGGCCGCCGCGCTGGCCTACAAGCAGCAGAAGCAGGCGCAGCGCCAGCTGGCTGGCCAGCCCACCGACGCGGCGCAGGCACTGCTCGACGCCCGCTGAGGTCCGCTGTTCGTTGCGTGGCGAGTGCGTCGCGCAGCGAACATTCGTGAGTTTGCTCAACTCTTTTTGTTGAGAGTCGTTCCTGTCATGAACGCCATGCATACCTGCGCCTGCTCGGATCACCGATGACACGCCGCCGCCTCCCCGCCTGGTTCGCCAGCTTCGCCCTGCTGATCCATCTGCTGAGCATGCCGCTGTCGGGCCTGTTGCCGGCGGATGCCAAGCGGCTGCTCGGCTGGAGCGGACATTGCCCGCTGATGCAGGCGCAGCAGCACTCGCACGCGCTGCACGAGTCGACGGCCCATGGCGAGCATGAGCCGAGCGCCCATGGCGGGATGCCGCCGTGCTGCTGCTGTGCCGGTTCGATGGGCCTGGCGGCGCTGCCCGGCGCAGCGCCGCTGTTGCCGCAGGACATTCGGGGCGGCCCTGTCCTCATTGTCGAAGCCCGTGCCCATCGGCCGTCGCCACGGCAACAGTGGCCGGCCCTCAATCCTCGCGCCTCTCCCCTCGCCTGACGCCGCCGGCGTCACCCCCCTCGTTGCTACGCCTGAACTGCCTGCACTGACCACTGTGGTGTTGGCGTCCGCCTGCGGCTATTCGCCGTACGGCCCTGCCTGTTGCACAAGGAACATGCGAGATGCTCGAACATCCTGCGCACCCTTCGCGGCGCCCTGCGCTGCCCTGTCTGCTTGTCGCGGCCCTGGCCGCTGCCTATGTGCCGGCAAGCCTTGCCGATACCGCCGCCTCCGCCCTGTCGCTGGGCAGCAGCACCGTCACCGCGACCCAGTCGGGTGGTGGCCTGCCGACCAGCAGTGTGATCAGCTCGGTCGATCTGCTCGGCGGCGACATCCTCGAACAGCAACCGGTGCTCTATGCCTGGGAGCTCTTTCGTCGTGCGCCGGGGGTGATGCTCACCGAATTCGGCCAGGGCACCACCTCGGGCAAGCTGTCCTTTCGCGGCTTCAATGGCGAAGGCGAGGTCAACGCGGTCAAGCTGCTGATCGACGGTGTCCCGAGCAACAGCAACGACGGCAACATGCCCTATCTGGACATGCTGTTTCCGCTGGAGATCGACGGCATCGAGGTGGTGCGTGGCACCAACGACCCGCGCTATGGCCTGTACAACATCGCTGGTAACGTCGCCGTGCAGTCGCGCATCGGTGGCGACTACGGCAAGGCGCGCCTGCGCTACGGCAGCTACGACACCCAGGAGCTGCAGCTGGCCAAGGGCATCGAAAGCGGCAACTGGACGCAGAACTACTTCATCGGCCAGCAGAAAAGCGACGGCTATCGCGACCATGCCGGCAGCGAACGCACCAGCCTGTCCGGCAAATGGTTCTACACGCCGGATGACGGCAACTGGCGCCTGGGTCTGATCGCCCGGCACTACGAGGCCGAGGCCGACGAGCCGGGTTACCTGTCGCGTGAGGACGCACGGCACTCGCCACGCCGGTCCTATGCGCTGTCGGCCAGCGACATGGGCGAGCGGCGCATGAACCAGCTCAGCCTGCATCTGGACAGCCAGCTGGCCAGCGATCTCAGCTGGTCGACCAAGGTCTGGCTCAACACCCTGGACGACGACCGCTGGGTGCGTTTCTCCCAGGCCCAGCCGCAACAGCGGCGCACGACGGAAGAGAAACACTACGGCGCGCGCACCTCGCTGACCTACCGGCCGGTCCTGTCCTGGCTGCATGACCTGGCCCTCGAAGGCGGCCTGGACACCGAGCAGCAGCGCAACCGCAGCGAGCGCTACACCACCGTCGAGCGCCAGGTCGTGACCCAGACCCGCGACCAGCGTTTCGACTACGACAGTTACGGCGCCTACCTGCAGGCGGTGATCCAGCCGGTCGAGTCGTTGAAGATCATCCCGGCGTTTCGCGTCGATCGCATCAGGGGCGATTTCACCGATGAGCTGAGTGGCAACGATTACGCCATCAACGACTACGGCAGCATCGAGCAGCCGAAGATCAGCCTGATCTACACCCCCATCGAGCAGCTGAGCCTGTATGGCAACTGGGGCCGGACCTTCCAGATCGGCACGGGTGCGGCCGCCTACAAGGTGCCGCCGCGCACCAGCGATCTCTCGCCATCGATCAACGATGGCTGGGAAACCGGCATCAAGTTCAGCCCAGCGCACTGGATCGATGGGCGCATCGCCTACTGGGAGCAGGTGGCCACGGACGAGGTGCGGCGCCGGCTCAACGACCCCAGCGGTGAATCGGAGAACCTCGGGCAGACGCGCCGCTGGGGCTACGACGCCCAGCTCAACCTCTACCCGAGCGCGGAGTTGAGCCTGTGGCTGGCGCACTCCTGGCAGTTCTCCGAGATCGAGAAGGCCGACCCGAGCCTGCCGGCCAGCCAGGGCCGGCAGATCGACCACGTGCCGCAGCGGCTGTACTCGGCCGGCAGCACCTACCAGGCGGCGCCGGAGCTGCAGCTCAGCGCCTGGCTCAACGGCCAGACCGACTACTACCTCGAGCGCGAGAACATCCAGGGCAAGTACGGCGGCTACGTGCTGTTCAACCTGGGCGCCAGCTACCAGCTGACCGAGCAGCTGGCCGTCGACCTGCAGCTGAAGAACCTTACTGACCGCTACTACGAGTACGTCTGGTACGACGGTGCCGAGACCTTGCATGCGCCGGGTGATGGCCGCGCGCTGTATGCCGCCGTGACTCTGGACTTCTGACCGCCATGAAGCGCTATCTGTACCTCGCGCACCGCTGGCTGGGCATCGGGCTGGGCCTGTTCGTCCTGCTCTGGATCGTCAGCGGCGTGGTGATGCTCTTCGTCGCTTATCCCAAGTTGACGCCGGCCGAGCACCTGTCGCGCTTGCAGCCGCTGAGTGCCGATTGCTGCATCGCACCGGGCGCAGCGCTTGCCGCCGGCGCAGACCCGCGTACCCCGCTCAGCCTGCGTCTGACGGGCGCCGGTGGCTCGCCGCGCTATCTGCTGGACTACGGCGACGGTCCGTTGCTGGTGGTGGATGCACGCAGCGGCACGCGCATCCGACACATCGGCGCTGCCGAGGCCCTGGCCAGCGCGCGGCAATTCGCCGGTGCCGAGGTGCGCTTGCTCGACCGGGTCGAGGAGGACGCCTGGACGCGCAATCATGCGCTGGCCCGCGAGCGACCGCTGTATCGCCTCCAGGCGGACGATGCCGAACGGCGTCTGCTGTACGTGTCCAGCCATACCGGGCTGGTGGTGCGCGACGCCACGGCCCACGAGCGTGCCTGGAACCTGCTGGGGGCCTGGCTGCACTGGTTCTACCCGTTGCGTGAGGTAATGCCGAAGGCGCTCTGGTCGGTGGCGCTGGTCTACGGTGCGCTGCTCGCCGCGGTGCTGGTGCTGCTGGGCATGGCGATCGGGCTGCTGCGCTGGCGCTTCGCCGGCCGCTACCGCAACGGCTCGCACTCGCCCTACCCGGCCGGTGCTGGCCGCGTGCATCACGTTGGCGGCCTGCTGATCGGCGTGGCGCTGCTGGTCTGGCTGGTCAGCGGCATGCTGTCGATGGAGCCCTGGAGCCTGTTCGAGAAACGCTCGACCATCGACGCCGCCGCGCTGCAGCAAGCGCCGCTGAATGCCGAAGCGCTGGATACGGATCTGAGCGCCACGCTGGCACGTTTCCGCGAGGCCGGTATCGCGGCGGTGGAACTGCAATGGCAGGTGCTCGGTGATCAGCCCTATCTGCTCGGCATCGATGCCAGGGGTGAAACCCGCATCCTGTCGGCGACCAGTTCCGCGCCGGCACAGCTGCGCCTGGAACGCGCGGTGCTGGAGCGCCAGGTCCGCCAGGCCTGGCCGGAGCAGCGGCTGCGCTTCGACTGGCTGGAACAGGAAGACTTCCACTACTACGCCCGCAGCGAACCGAGCCTCTACAGCCATCTGCCGCGACGGTTGCCGCTGCTGCGGGTGCGTTTCGACGATCCGGCGGCGACCTGGCTGCACATCGATCCCTACAGCGGCACCGTCATCGAACAGCTGGACCAGCGCCGGCGGGCCGTGCGCTGGGTGTTCAAGCTGCTGCACAGCTGGGACTGGCTGCCCTTGCTGCAACGGCCGCTGCTGCGTGACGGCCTGCTGCTGGCGTTCAGCGCCGGCATGCTGGTGATCGCCGTCAGCGGCGTGCTGCTGGGCTGGCGCCGTCTGCGCGGTCGGCCACGGGCCGCGTCGGATGCCCGGCCGTCGCGGCTGGCCGGGACAACTTCGGCGGACGATCCGATGCAACGATGACGGAGCACTCGACTCAAACGACTACATTTCCCTTAGCACAGCGGGAACCGAGGTCGCATGAGCACCCCAGACGATAGCTATATCCAGTGGCTGGTGGACCAGTCCATGTTGCACGCGGCGCGCGAGCGCTCGCGCCTCTACGCCGGCCAGGCGCGGCTCTGGCAGCGGCCCTACGCCCAGGCACGGCCGCGCGATGCCAGCGCCATCGGCTCGGTGTGGTTCACCGCCTACCCGGCAGCCATCATCACCCCGGAGGGCGGTACGGTGCTCGAAGCGCTGGGTGATGATCGCCTGTGGAGCGCGCTCTCCGAGCTGGGTTTGCAGGGCATTCACAACGGTCCGATGAAACGCTCCGGTGGCCTGCGTGGTCGCGAATTCACGCCGACCATCGACGGCAACTTCGATCGCATCAGCTTCGATATCGACCCGAAGCTGGGCACCGAAGAGCAGATGCTGCAGCTCAGCCGGGTCGCCGCCGCGCACAACGCCATCGTCATCGACGACATCGTTCCGGCGCACACCGGCAAGGGCGCCGACTTCCGCCTCGCGGAAATGGCCTACGGCGACTACCCCGGGCTCTACCACATGGTGGAGATCCGCGAGGAAGACTGGGAACTGCTGCCCGAGGTGCCGCCGGGACGCGATTCGGTCAACCTCGAACCGCCGGTGGTCGACCGCCTGCATGAAAAGCATTACATCGTCGGCCAGCTGCAGCGGGTGATCTTCTTCGAGCCCGGCATCAAGGACACCGACTGGAGCGTCACCGGCGAGATCACCGGCGTCGACGGCAAGGTCAGGCGCTGGGTCTACCTGCACTACTTCAAGGAAGGCCAGCCCTCGCTGAACTGGCTCGATCCGACCTTCGCCGCCCAGCAGCTGATCATCGGCGATGCCCTGCATGCCATCGACGTCGCCGGCGCGCGGGTGCTGCGCCTGGATGCCAACGGTTTCCTCGGCGTCGAGCGACGGGCCGAGGGCACCGCCTGGTCCGAAGGCCACCCGCTGTCGGTCACCGGCAACCAGCTGCTCGCCGGCGCGATCCGCAAGGCCGGTGGTTTCAGCTTCCAGGAACTCAACCTGACCATCGACGACATCGCCGCCATGTCCCACGGCGGCGCCGACCTGTCCTACGACTTCATCACCCGTCCGGCTTACCACCACGCGCTGGTGACCGGCGACACCGAGTTCCTGCGCATGATGCTGCGCGAGGTGCACGCCTTCGGCATCGACCCGGCCTCGCTGATCCATGCGCTGCAGAACCACGACGAGCTGACCCTGGAGCTGGTGCATTTCTGGACGCTGCATGCCTACGACCACTACCACTACAAGGGTCAGACGCTGCCCGGCGGGCACCTGCGCGAGCTGATTCGTGAGGAGCTGTACGAACGGCTGACCGGCGAGCACGCGCCCTACAACCTCAAGTTCGTCACCAACGGCGTGGCCTGCACCACCGCCAGCGTGATCGCGGCGGCGCTGAATATCCGTGATCTGGACGCCATCGGCCCAGCCGAAGTGGAGCAGATCCAGCGCCTGCATCTCCTGCTGGTGATGTTCAATGCCATGCAGCCCGGCGTGTTCGCCCTCTCCGGCTGGGATCTGGTCGGCGCCCTGCCGCTGGCGCCCGAGCAGGTCGAGCATCTGATGGGCGATGGCGACACGCGCTGGATCAACCGTGGCGGTTATGACCTGGCGGACCTGGCACCCGAGGCGTCGACGTCCGCCGAAGGCTTGCCGAAAGCCCGCGCCTTGTACGGCAGCCTGGCCGAGCAGCTGCAGCACGGCGGCTCCTTCGCCTGCCAGCTCAAGCGCATCCTCAGCGTGCGCCAGGCCTACGACATCGCCGCGAGCAAGCAGATCCTGATTCCCGATGTGCAGGCGCCGGGGCTGTTGATCATGGTTCACGAACTGCCGGCCGGCAAAGGCGTGCAGATCACCGCGCTGAACTTCAGCGCCGAGACCATCAGCGAAACCGTCTGCCTGCCCGGCGTCGCGCCCGGCCCGGTAGTGGACATCATCCACGAGCGGGTCGAAGGCGACCTCACCGAGAACTGCGAGCTGACCTTCAACCTCGACCCCTACGAAGGCCTGGCCCTGCGCGTGGTGAGCGCCGCGTCGCCGGTGATCTGAAGGCCCTCTTCGCGAGCCCCGGGCGCACGGCTATAGTGCGCACCGGTCCGGGGCTCGCCCTCGCCTTCGAGGACTTCGCGTGTCGTTCATCCCGCTTCTTCGCCGCCTCCCCCTGTTGCTCGCATGCATGGCCTGGGCCGGCGCTCCGGCTCTGGCACAGACCGCCTGCCCGCCCGGCCAGCAACCGATCTGCCTGAGTGGCAGCTGCCTCTGCGTGCCCGGCTCGGCAAGCGACACCCAGGCCGTGTACGACCGCGTACAGCGCCTGGCCGCGCTGGCGCTGCAGAGCTGGATTCAACAATCGCGCGATCGCCTGGTGGCCGGCGGCGTCGAGCCGATGCCGCTGCATATCCGCTCGCAGCTCGAACCCTTCTTCGAACTGGTCGTGCTGGAAAGCGCGCATTATCGCGTCGGCGACGAGGTCGCGCTGAATGCCGGCAACACGCTGCTGCGCAACCCGGACGTCAACGCCGTGACCCTGATCGACGTAATCGTCTTCCGCCACGCCAGCGACGCGCAGGACAACGTCGCGCTCTGGGCCCACGAGCTCAAGCACGTCGAACAGTACCTGGATTGGGGCGTCGCGGAGTTCGCCCGGCGCTACACGCTGGATCACCGCGCCGTGGAACAGCCGGCGTATGCGCTGGAACTGGAGGTGGAAAAGGCGCTGGATGCGCTGCCCTGAACGGGCGCTCGCGTCGTGTCGGATGCGCTGGGTCCGGAGGCGGTTTCAGCGGATCGCATCGGCTGCGGCGCAGTCACATGCCAGACAGACACCGCCAACAGGAGCCGAGCCATGAGTGTGACCGTGACCAAGCTCGAGGGCGCCGACATTCCCGAGCACCTGCGCCACCCGGATATCGCCACGCTCTATCGGGTCACCGATGCCAATGGCATCAGCCGCTACCTGACTGACGACGTCGAAGCCGCGCAGGTCGCGGTCAGCATCAGTGACCGTCAGCAGCTGGAGCCCGACGCCTGACGCCGGGCCTGGACTGTCAGCCCGCCAATACCGAATCCACCAGCGCCTTGGCCTCGGCCTGGATGCGCGCCAGGTGCGCCTCGCCCTCGAAGCTCTCGGCGTAGATCTTGTAGACGTCCTCGGTGCCGGACGGCCGCGCGGCGAACCAGCCGTTCGCCGTTTCCACCTTCAGCCCGCCGATCGCCGCGCCGTTGCCCGGTGCCTCGGTGAGGATGCGCGTGATCGGCTGGCCGGCCAGCTCCTTGGCGGCGACCTGCGAAGCGGAGAGCTTGCCCAGGCGCGCCTTCTGCTCGCGATTGGCCGGGGCGTCGATGCGCTGGTAGACCGGCGCGCCGAAGCGGTCGGTCAGCGCCTGGTAGCGCTCGCTCGGGTCCTTGCCGGTGACTGCGGTGATCTCCGCGGCGAGCAGGCCGAGGATCAGCCCGTCTTTGTCGGTGGACCAGGCGCCGCCCTGCTTGTCGAGGAACGAAGCGCCGGCCGACTCCTCGCCGCCGAAGCCCAGGCTGCCGTCCATCAGGCCGTCGACGAACCACTTGAAGCCCACCGGCACCTCCACCAGGCGGCGCTCGATGCCGGCGGCGACGCGGTCGATCATCGACGAGGACACCAGTGTCTTGCCGATGCCGGCCTCGGCGCTCCAGCCCGGACGATGGGTGAACAGGTATTCGATGGCCACCGCCAGGTAATGGTTGGGGTTCATCAGCCCGCCGGAGCGGGTGACGATGCCGTGGCGGTCGTGGTCGGTGTCGCAGGCGAAGGCTACGTCGAAGCGGTCCTTGTTCTCGATCAGCCCGGCCATGGCATGCGGCGAGCTGCAGTCCATGCGGATCTTGCCGTCCCAGTCCTGACGCATGAAGCGGAAGGTCGGGTCGACCACCGTGGACAGCACCTCCAGCGGCAGGCCGAAGCGCTCGGCAATGCGCGGCCAATAGTGCACGCCGGCGCCGCCCAGCGGGTCGACGGCGAACTTCAGGCCCGAGCCGCGAATGGCGTCGAGGTCGATCACCCGCTCCAGCCCGCCGACATAGGCCTCGATGAAATCGAAGCGCTGGGTGGTCGAGGCCTTCAGCGCCTGGCGGTAATCCATGCGCTTGACGCCCTCAAGTCCGGCGACCAGCAGCGCGTTGGCGCGCTCCTGAATCCACTTGGTCACGCCGGTATCGGCCGGGCCGCCGTTGCTGGGGTTGTACTTGAAGCCGCCATCGCCCGGCGGGTTGTGCGAAGGCGTGATGACGATGCCATCGGCCAGCCCGCTGGTGCGGCCGCGGTTGTAGGCGAGGATCGCGTTGGAGATCGCCGGGGTCGGTGTGTAGCCCGGCTCGCCGTTGGTTTCGCTGCAGCCGGCGTCGATGCGCGTCTCGATGCCGTTGGCCGCGAGCACTTCCAGCGCCGAGATGAATGCCGGTTCGGACAGCGCGTGGGTGTCCATGCCCATGAACAGCGGGCCGTCGATGCCTTCCTGGCGGCGGTAGTCGCAGATCGCCTGGGTGGTGGCGAGGATGTGCCATTCGTTGAAGCTGCCCTTGAGCGAGGAGCCGCGATGCCCGGAGGTACCGAACGCCACCTGCTGCGCCGGGTCGGACGGGTCCGGCCGGTCGCTGTAGTAACGCGCCACCAGGCGCGGCAGGTGGGTCAGGGTGTGCGGGGCGGGCAGGCGTCCTGCGTTGGCGGCGATACTCATCGGTCAGTCCTGTGCGAGAAGGCGGTACGCCGGCCCGGAGGGGCGCGGCGCGAAGCGAATGAAACGCCAGTCGGCGCCATTTATCCAGAGCTTCGACCGCATCAGCGGCGGCGGTTCCATGCGCGGCGTTATCCGGCCTGCGACGTTTTGGCCAAGTGCGCTCGTCGCCCCGCCGGAACCTCCACCGCAGCCCCCTTTCCACTGCTTAGCGGCTCGCGTTCGCGAGCCCGTGACCAGGAGGTTGTCACATGAACGTCGATGAACGAATCCGCCAGCGCGCCTATGAGATCTGGCAAGCCGAAGGCCAGCCGGAAGGCAAGGAAAGCGAGCATTGGCAACAAGCCCGCGAGGAAATCGAGCCCTTCTACAAGGAAGGCAATGCCGAGGCCGGCAGCGTGGAAAGCAGTGTGGCGATACCCATGCCGAAATCGGACAACGTGCATTAATCACGCAGACAGGGCGGCGAAGGCGCAGCAGGCGTCGTCCCGCCCGATTCTGTTGCCGCGTTCTCAGCCTTCCCATCCTCTGCCCAGGCGCGCTGGAGCCTGCCGCCACGCGCTGCTAGAGTGCCGCCGCTTGCCAATCACCGGCTGACAGGACGTCTGCCCAGCCACCGCACAGGATGCTTCCATGAAAAAACTCGCACTCGCCGTTGCCGTACCCCTGGCCCTCTTCGGCGCCGCCACCTTCTACACCAGCACCCAGGTCGAATCGACCGCCCGTGATGCCGTCGAGCAGGCCAACCTCAAGCTGCGCGAGATGGGCGTCGGCGCCGGCGCCGGTGCCGATGTCAGCCTCAGCCTGCTCAGCTTCGAGCGCGGCCTGCTGTCCAGCGCCGCGCGTTACCAGATCGACATCGAAGTGGCGGACGACGAAGGCAACACCGAGCACTACGCCCTGCTGCTGCGGGATCGCCTCGAACACGGCCCCTTCCCCGTCTCGCGCCTGACCCGTGGCCAACTGATGCCGGTCGCCGCGCAAAGTCACTTCGAACTCGAACGCACGCCGCTGACGCAGAAGCTGTTCGACGCCGCTTCCGGCGAAGTGCCGCTGGTGGGTGACGTGACCATCGGCTACGACGGCGGCCAGGCCGGCGATCTGCGCACCGCCGCGCTGAATATCGAAGACGAGTACGGCAGCGTGCGCATCGCCCCCGCCACCCTCAACTTCGAGGCGAACAAGGACGGCAGCGACGTGCGCATGGACGGTGAACTGGCGCAAGTCGATATCGACCTGCAGCGCAGCGACAGTGGCCAGCCGGTACAGGTCAGCCTGCGCGGCATCGGCCTGAGCGCCGACAAGCAGGACTATGACGCGGGCTTCGGCTTCGGCCCGTCCGCCATCACCCTGGAGCGCATGGAGATCAAGGCCGGCGACGAACCCGCGGTGGTCATCCAGCAGGCCTCGGTCGAAGAGTCGCTGAGCCACGGCAGCCGTGGCCTCGACCAGAGCATCGCCTACCGCATCGGCGAGGTCAGCGCCAAAGGCCAGAAACTGCGCAACCTCGTCCTTGCCTTCAGCCTGCGCAACCTCGAGGAAAGCAGCCTCAAAGCGCTGCTGGCGAGCTACAAGGAAATCCTCGACAGCAGCGCCACGCCGCAGGAATCCTTCGCCGGCATGACCACCGCCCAGCAGCAGGAACTGCAGGCCCATGGCCTGCAGCTGCTGGAACACAAACCCACCCTGGCCCTCGACGAATTCGGCTTCGAAACCGCCCACGGCTCGGCCCGCCTGTCCGTTGTGCTGGATCTGCAATCGCCGAGCGCGGACGCCTTCACCCCGGATGCGATGATCACCAGCATGCTCGCCTCGCTCGAGGCCGAAGCCGGCATCGACAAGGACCTGGTGCGCGACATCGCCGGGCTGGTCGCGCAGAGCAACGCGCGTGACGGCCAGCTCGACCCGGCGGCACTGCAGCAGGAAACCGATGCCGCCACCGAGCTGTTCAGCGGCATGGCGCTGAACACCGGCTGGTCGCGTCTGGAAGGCGAACGCCTGGTCAGCTCGCTGCATTACGCCGACAACCGGGTGACCTTCAATGGCCGCGAGATGAGCGTGCAGGAGTTCATCGGCTTCGCCTTCGGCTCGGTGCAGCACTCCGGTCTGCTCGGCCAGTAAAGGCCAGCCTGCGGATGCGTGCGCAGTGACAGAAAACGACGCGGCCCTGTTCAGCACTTCGCTGGGCAGGGCCGCTTGGTTTTGGCCCGGCTGCGGCCATCCCGAGCCTGCTTCATCGCCCTGACCATCCCTCTCCCGGCCAATTATGCGACCGCTGCCTGCATCGCATGCCGCCCGCGCGTCGGTCTACTCCGGTATTCGCCTGCGCTCCGTCAGGTGGCCGGAACCATCGTCGCGCTCGCCACCTCTGCTAGATATGGCAATTGCTCGGGCCGTATCGGGATTTAGCCGATTCCGGCCTGACGCATCGAGAACACGTACGCTCAAACCATGCGGCCTCTGGCTGATGGCAAACCGCCTTGCCGGGGTTTTCATTCAAAGGTTCCGCTACTCCGATGACGCAGACGCTCAATTATCAGGCGATATTCGAAGCTGTTCCCAACCTGCACCTGATCCTCGCGCCGGACCGGGACTTCACCATCCTGGCCGCGAGCGATGCGCAACTGCGCGCGACTTATACCAGCCGGGAAGAAAGTATCGGCAGGCCGGTATTCGAGGTGTTCCGCAAGAATCCGAACGACCCTACCGAGATTGGCTCAGGTGTACTACGCGACTCGCTGGAGCGGGTGCTTCGTACCCGAGTACCGGACCGCATGGCGATCACCCGCTATGACATCCCGCGGCCTGCGGCGGCGGGTGGTGGCTTCGAGCTGCGCTACTGGCGGCCGGTGAACGTTCCGGTGCTCGATGAGCACGGCGAAGTGCTCTACATCATCCATCAGGTGGAAGATGTCACCGAGGACGTAGCGCGACAGGAGAAGGCCAGCCTCAGTCACTCAGAGGAGCTGTTTCGTGCCGCACTGCTCGCATCTGGTACCGGTACGTTCACCTGGTTTCTCCGTGACGGCAGCCTCAGTCTGGACAATGCATTGGAGCAGATATTCCGCCTGCCGCTCGGGATGAAGGTCACCAGCGTCGATGGTTTCGTGGAGCAAGTACATCCTGACCACCGTGCGCAGGTGCGCTTGGCATTTGAGCACTATGCTGCCGGCGATGACTTCACTGTGGAGTTTCGTCTGGTACATACCAACGCAGAGTGCTGGCTCGCCTGCAAGGCCAAGGCTTTCCGCGACGCAAGCGGAAAGCTGGTCTACGTCGCCGGAGCTTGTACGGATGTCAGCGCCCGCCGGCATGCCGAAGACGCCCTGCGCGTCAGCGAGAACAGCCTGCGCCAGCTCAACGAGACCCTCGAAGCGCGGGTGGCCACCGAGGTCGCCGAGCGCAGCCGTGCCGAAGAAGCCCTGCGCCAGGCACAGAAGATGGAAGCCGTCGGCCAGCTCACCGGCGGCATCGCCCACGACTTCAACAACCTGCTGACCGGCATCATCGGCAGCCTCGACCTGATGCAGCGGCGCCATCAGCGCAACGAGCCGCTGGAGCTGGAGCGCTACATCGGTGCCGCCGTGACGTCCGCCCAGCGCGCCGCCGCGCTGACCCAGCGCCTGTTGGCCTTCTCACGACAGCAGGCGCTCGACCTCAAACCGGTCGACGTCAACCAGCTGGTGGCCTCGCTGGAGGATCTGCTGCATCGCACCACGGGGGAGAACATCACCATCGAGACGCGGCTCAGCGCCGGGCTGCTGCCTGCCTGCATGGACGTCAACCAGCTGGAAAGCGCGCTGATCAACCTCGTCATCAATGCGCGCGATGCCATGCCCTACGGCGGCCGCATCACCCTGTCCACCGCCAGCTTCGCCATGGGCGACACACCCGACCCGAAGAAGCGCGGCATGAGCGCCGGCGAATACGTGCTGCTCAGCGTCACCGACACCGGCACCGGTATGGCGCCGAACGTCATGGCACGGGCCTTCGAGCCGTTCTTCACCACCAAGCCGATCGGCCAGGGCACCGGGCTCGGGCTGTCCATGGTGTATGGCTACATCAAGCAGGCCAAGGGCTACATCCAGATCGAGTCCGAGCCGGACATCGGCACCCAGGTGCACCTCTACCTGCCGGTGCATCAGGGCGAAGTCAGCGCCCTCGCCCACGAACCCGAGCGCACGCCTACAGGCTCTGGCGAAACCATCCTGGTGGTCGAGGATGAGCCGGTGGTCCGCTCGCTGGTGGTCGAGGTGCTGAACGAGCTGGGCTATGAAACGCTGGAGGCCGGCGAAGCCAGCGAAGCGCTCTGCATCACCGAGAGCGAGCAGCGCATCGACCTGCTGATCTCCGATGTCGGCCTGCCCGGCATGAACGGCCGGCAGCTGGCCGACATCGCCCGCCAGCAACGCCCCGGCCTGAAGGTGCTGTTCGCCACCGGCTATGCCGAGAGCTTCGCCGCCAACGATTTTCTCGGCCCGGACATGGCGGTGATCACCAAGCCCTTCGCCATCGATGTCTTCGCCACCAAGGTCGGCGAGATGCTCGGCAATGGCTGAGGCGTGGCCTGCTACGCGCCCAGGCGCTCGCTGAGAAAGTCGATAAAGCAGGCGATGCGCGAGGCCAGCGCGCTGTTGCGGTAGTACACCGCGTTGATCGGCTGGCGCACATCGACGCGCTGCGCCGCCAGCACCTCCACCAGCTCGCCGCGCTGGCGATCCATCTCGGTCATGAAGTCGGACAGGCACACCAGCCCCTCGCCGGCCAGCGCCAGTTCACGCGCCGTATCGCCGCTGGAGACACGCAGCGCCGGCGTGATCCGCCAGCTCTCCCCCAGCGCATGGCGCAGCGGCCAGTCATTGAGCCGATCAGGCTCGGTAAAGCCGATCAGGCTGTGCCCGGCCAGCGCCTCGACGCTTGCCGGCACGCCGTGCCGCTGCAGATAGGCCGGGCTCGCCAGCACCCGTCGCATGGTGTGGCACAGCGGCCGCGCATGCAGGCTGGAATCCGGCAGCGGGCCGATGCGGATGGCCAGGTCGGTGCGCCGCTCCAGCAGGTCGATGATGCGGTCGTCGCTGTACAGCTCCAGCTCGATCTGCGGGTAGCGTGCGCGAAAGTCACCGATCAGCGGCGCGATCACATGCAGCATGAACGGCGACGCGGTGTTGACCCGCAAGCGCCCCGCTGGCGTCTGCCGTCGCAGCGCCATCTGCTCCTCGGCCTCCTCCACGCTGGCCAGAATGCGCCGCGCCTGCGCCAGGAACACCTCGCCCTCCTCGGTCAGCTCGAGGCGCCTCGTGGTGCGGCGCAACAGCGTCACCGCCAGCTTGTCCTCCAGGCGACTCAATGCCCGGCTGACGCCCGAAGCGGTCTGTTCCAGCTGCTCGGCCGCGGCGCTGATCGAGCCACTGTCGACCACGCTGACAAAGGCGAGCATTTCGTCGAGGTTGGTTTTCATCGGCGGGGTCGCATCGAAGGGCTGGCGGAAAGCAACGAGTCTGGCGGCAGCGCCGCGCGGCGGCAACCGGACCGGGGGTGTTTGGGCGCAGATGAATCGATCAGTCGCCGGTGAAGGGTGCCACGGCCTCAAACGCCCTTTTCATTCGGCCCCGGCACATTCACCCCGTCCAGCGTGGAACGGCCGTCGCCGGCGCCATCGGTGATCACGCTGAAACTGCCATCGGTCTCCAGCACCACCGCCTCGATGCCATCCAGCGCGGCCAGCCCCTGGCTGCGCGCCGCAGCCCGCATCTCGTCCTCGGTCACCCGCGCCACGCGCATGGCATCGCCAAGAAAACGCCCGCGAAAGAACAGCAGCGCCGGCTCGCCCGTCACCGTACGCCGCACCCACGCCACCCGCACGCTGGACCAGGTGACCACATACTGCAGCCCGATCAACAGCGCGAACGCCAGCACCCCCTCGGCCAGCGACACATTGCGATTGAGCAGAATCGTCGCGAACGTCGAACCCAGCGCCACCGTCACCACCAGATCGAACGCATTCATCTTCGACAACGTCCGCCGCCCCGACAGGCGCAACAGCAACACAAGACTGATATACGCCAGCACACCCACCACCAGCGTGCGTATCAACGTCGTTGCGCTACTGAAAAACAAGCCTTCCACGATCACCTCCGCAACTGAGCCATGCAGGGGTGGACAGGGTAGGTGGGCGGAAAGTGCATACGGCGCCAGTGACCGCACGTCAGGCGACGGCGTGAAAACCGAGGATTAATCCATCGTCTGCTTTACCCATACGGAAGCAGTGGCTAATGTGCCATCACGCGCAGCAACTGCGCACTCGATCACGGTTCCGCTGCGACGCTACGGTCTGCACCGGTCCGCTACCAGGGAGGGTATAGATGGCGCGCTTTTTTCCTGTTCGCTCGCAATGCCAGTTCGACACACCCGGCGAGCGGCGTTTTGCCGAGCGGCTGGAAAAGCTGCTGGAAGATGATTACCTCTGCTGGAGCAACGTCCCGGTCGGGCCCAAGGCGCGCTACCAAGATTTCATCGTGCTTCATTCACCTCGCGGGATCCTTGTTCTCTAGGTCAAGGACTGAAAGCTGCCCGCTATCCAGAGCGGGGGTATTTCAGGCTCTAAAAAGAGCCGGAAAATAAATCTGTCCCAGTTTTTCCCACAGATTTTACGAAGAGGGTGCAGGAGGCAATTGGGGTGGAGGGAGAGAATTTGCGCAGGGTAATACGACTGTCGTGTGACGAATAGCGGGACCACGGAATATATGGAGTGAACTAATTTATGGCGTCATTGGATTTTGATTTAGAAAAGCAAGAGTTTAGAGACTTTTATGCCGATAATTTTAATATCTTAGAAGATGCGAAAACTTCCTTTTGCGCTCTGATAAATGCGCTTGTAAGTCATGGGGATAATATTGCAATTTCTAAAATTGATGGGCGTGTTAAAGATAAAGAAGAGTGCATACGAAAATTTAATCTTAAATATAGAAAAAATTTGGAGTCGGAAGGGCTTTCTTACTCAATAAAAAAGCATATAACAGATTTGATCGGGCTTAGGGTCGTTTGTTTATACGAAGATGATATTGAAAAAATAAAAAACGTATTATCAAGACATTTTGAGGTCATAGACGTTACTGACAAAATATCATTGATAGAGAAGACGGAAGGTTCTTTCGGTTATAAAGGTCTTCATCTGGACTTAAAACTGGGTGTGGAAAGAAAGGGGATGCCTGAATATCGTGCGTATGCGGATTTCAACTTTGAAGTTCAAATAAGGACAATAATTCAAGACTCGTGGAGCGTCCTCGATCATAAGATTAAGTATAAAAAATCGATTCCGAATCGATTAAAAAGAAGAATAAATACGCTTGCTGCACTTTTTGAGTTGGCAGATCGGGAGTTTCGTGAAATTAGAGCGGCGACCGAAGAAGAGATCAGAAAAGCAGAAGAGGAACTAGATGAAATTCCTTCCGCAACTATTGTAGGCCCTCAACTGCCGGTCTCATCACCAAATGGGCGAAGTTTACTCAATGCTTTTGGATTCTTAAAGATCGCAAAGCACTTCTTTCGGGATTTCGAGTTCGAGCCTCATAAAGTTGACGGGTTTACTGAGGAGATTGTGTCTCTCGAACCCGAGATTACAAAGTATAAGTTCAATTTATACATGAAAGACAATGTGGCAAAAGTCAAACTTTATAAAGCGTGTTTTGAAGCCAATTCAAATTCCGCGGAAACGCTAAATCCATACACAATGATCAGGCATTGCTTGTACTTAGGCGATAGGGAAAAATTTAGCGCGATACTTACGAATAATTCGAAGGAAGCTTTTGAACAATGGCTTGCGTGTCAGCCTGAATAGGCCGTAAAGATATTAGTGCGAAGCGGGCTGGCGACAAAAAAGCGGCGGAACCTTAGCGCAAGCGTCTTTGGAAAGGCAGCCCTCACAATGATAGCTTTGCCGTATTTTTCTTGCTGGTTAATTCTTTCTTGAGCCGTTGGGTTAGCTTATCCCATTAAGCAGATATAAAGGTGTAGCAATATGACCATGCCTTCACTGAGCGATGAGCAAAAAAGACAACTCAGGCTGTTAGAGCCAAGTCTGCGGCTTGCGTCTGCTCGACGAGATTTTGAAGAGTGTGAACGGCTCACTGCATATATTCAGAACATACTCAGGCCGAGCGGGCATGAAACCCGATTGATGCAATCCAAGAATTGGCTTTTTGAAACTGCAATGGAAGTGGGAAAGGTCGACTACGCTATAAGAGGGTTTGTAGGGGTTCGACAGAAGGTGGCGAAGTCTACGCGATTATACTTAGAAGCTACATCCTTATTGGCAATATGTTACTTGAGGAAAAGAGATTTTGCCAAGGCTAGGCCATATATGGTTGAAGCATTGCGCTGTGAAAAAAATATTAAGTCGGAAACCCGCCGCTCCGAATTCAAAGTGAGCTTGGCTAGGCGCTTTGATGAAGAAGCCTTATTGTCTTCTATCTCAGCAGAGTTTATGGAGGTTATGGACCTTGACAAAATACAGCAAGACGCTGCAAGGCTTATCCAATCTAAGCATGAGGATGAAATTCTCGAGATGCTTGGGTCAAGTGTGCCCGAGCTTGCATTGGACTTTATTGAGAGAGTGCATAGTGAGTCAAAGAACCTCCTAACCTATGAGGAGAAATTAAGGCTTCCCTCGCCAGCATCTTTTGAGCAGAAGAGGAAGCTTGGCAAAGGTCTATTAGCAGCGTTTCAAACAGTGATTTGGCGCGCACTGTGTGATCAAGAAAGTGATGTGTATAAGATGTGGTTCACCAATGGGCTACAAGCGGTTCTAGATAAAAAATATTTAACTGGAGCTATTGTTACGACATTGTCTGGATTGAAAATAGGTATTTACGCTATCGCGGTTTATTTGACCTCATTACTCCTAAAAATTGGAATCGAGACATTCTGCAATGTTTATCACCCCAACGATTTGATGGCCCTGCGTAAATAGGTTTTGTAAAAAAGGAAAGATTTATTTTCAGGTGGCTAGCTACATAATTCCCTCCCTGTCACTTTCTTCGGCGCAGCCCTCCACAAGGTAAGAAGCCATGCAACTAACAACTCTCCTAGTCCCCACCTATACGCAAATGCTCAAAACCCTCTCAGGCTGGCTGAAGAAGGCGCGGGCACAGTTGCCGGAAGGGGAGGCGCAGGCGTTGTTATCCGCGCGGCTGGCGCCGGATATGTTTCCGCTGTCGACTCAGGTTCGCTTTGCCTGCGTGCAGGCGCGGGAGGCGGTGTGCCGGTTGAGAGGCGAGGCCTTTCCGGCTGCGATCAACGAGCTACTGGACGAGGGGCGGCAGGCGGGTGAGCGGCCGGGCACGCTGGCCGATGCCTATGCCCGGATCGAAGAAACGGTGGCGTTACTCGACGGCCTCGCCGCCGATGCGCTGGATATGGAGGCGGACAAGCCAATCGCCCACGAGCTGGCAAACGGGATGATCTTCGACCTGACCGCGGACCAGTACGCCCGTGACTGGACGCTGGCGCAGTTCTATTTCCACGTGATGACCGCGTATTCGATCCTGCGTAAGGAAGGGATCGAGCTGGGCAAGGCGGACTACGTGGCACATATGCTGCCGTATCTGCGGCCGGAACCGATTCCCAAGGGCTAGCGGCGGCGTTTGCCTCTTCTACGGCCAACGAAGGTACAGGGTGTTCCGCTCAAGTTATCGAACCGGCCGGCAGAGTTTCGGATCATGTTTCCGGCCCCTCGAACAGATCCTCGATACGGGCTTCGAACAGCCGGGCAATCTTGAAGGCCAGCGGCAGGCTGGGATCGTAGCGGCCGGTTTCGATGGCATTGACGGTTTGCCGCGAGACGCCCAGCTTCTCGCCCAACTCGGCCTGCGACCAGTTGCGTTCGGTGCGCCGCTCGCGCACATGGTTGATCACCGGTAGCGCCTCCAGGCGAAAAAGCTGCCCAATGCCCAGAGGGGCGCCATCAGGCTCCAGACCAGGAACATCGACAGCCGCGGAAAGCCGGCGGTTTCGAGGAAGCCATAGCTGAAGGTGACCAGCGCCGTGCCAACGAACGCAACGGCCAGGCCTTCGAGATGGATCAACCGTGCAAGCTCGTCGAGGTGTCGAATCTGCCGGATCACGACTATCGCGACGGCGATCATCGGCAACACCGGCAGCAGGGCGGAGAGGGTGCGTAGCGCGCCACCGTGAAGATTGATGAGCAGCAGGACGCTGATCACGACGGCGACGACATACGCCCCCATCGCCAGGGAAAAGTGAACGAGAAAGCGTTGATGACCCATGCGCAGTGACCTCTGAATGGAAAGCGAGCTTTACACTAGAGGTGGTTGGTTGCGAGGTCAAGGTTGCTTTACATAAATGGTAGACACGTACTCCCCCTCATGCGCACCTTGGATACATTCTTCGGCGAGGTAGCTTGGCCATACGCGTGGAAAAGGCTTCGCCGTTTTCCATCCTATGCATGAGCGGTGTCGGCAGAGGCGGGCGGAGTGAAGTACATGCTGCCCTATCTGCGTCCGGAATCGATTTCGAAGGGGTAGCGGCGGCGCTTCCGTCTTTTACGGCCAGCGGATGTATTTTGGTGGCTCAGCCGTTCGGTACGATTTCGTAGGGCGTATTGCTGAAGAAAATGTTGCGCCAATCCGGGCGCCATTGAGGGATGCTCAGGGTAAAGGCTTGGGTGCGCTTGTCGAAGGCGATCCAGGTCACGCCCAGGTTTTGGCTGTCCTCGCTCGCCCGCATATCCACCGACCGCGTGGTAAACAGCGGGCTGCGAAATACCTTCGACCCATCCGCACGGTCGACGATGCGTAAATAGGACAGTCCTCCACCAGGAGCTAGGAGGCCCCGTACCGGCACGCTCTCGATGAGATGACCACCTTGCGGGCTGACTTGTGACACCGACGGCGGCGCGTTCAGAACATCATTCAGGCTCCAGCCAAAGAGCAGGGCGAACGCGGCGAGAAGGCTGCATATGGTGAGAGTGGATTTCTTCATATCAGCGTTTCGGCAGGGTGATGGCGGGCGTGCCGGGTGGTAAGGGTTCGCGTAGCAGATCGGAGAATAAGCGGAAGTCTCCGCCTCGTTTGTATCTGGCCCGGTAGTCGGCGAAATGACTATTCAGCACCAGCATGTAGCGTTTGCTCTGCTCATCCATATAGCGCCTTTGGTTCTGCGCACTCATTCGGAACAACGACTGTTGCATGATGCCTCTGGAGACCGCATCAACACCGGCATTGTGCGCCGTGGCCTCCAGCAAGCTAGGAGCGATGCCATCGAAGTTCCAGAAACCCAGCGGTTGGCTGAACACCGAGCTATCGTCGTTGAAGTCGTAATTGTCCTCGGCATAAAACAGCAAGGTTCTCGGGCGAAACAGAATGCGATCTGCATGAACCTCTACGTCGCCTTCGGCCGCTACCCGCAGGTTGAAGTCCGCCAACGCTCCGCGCAGGTCGTTGAGGTCTCCGCTGCCCCACGTGGAAAAGTTAATCGCACGCGAATTGAAGTAGCCGAAGCGCTCCACTGCGCTCGCCAGGTTCGGGAAAACCAGGGGATAGCAGCCGAGCCCCTTGTCGCCATAGGCCTTGAGCAGATGTTTGCGAATCTCACCCATGGCGGCCGCGTTGTTCCAGCTTCGGCGCAGCTCGGCAAGGACCGGCTGGACCTTGTCGAAACTCGCCACCCAACTCATCTTGACGATGCTTTCCTCGATGTACTGCGCAGGAGGCCATTCGACGTGTTCCTTTACCCGCTGCGACATGCCGCCATTTTCCGTTGACCAGGGTTGTCCTTGGAACCAGTGGCGCATCAGCGCGGCGGAAACCGGCCAATCGATGGCATCCATGGCTGCGGGAATGTCGGTGATCTTGAATAGCCTGGCCTGAACGGGAGTGCCTTGCGTATTGCTCGCAGGGCTCAGGTTCGATTGTGCGACGACTGGCTCCGTGCTCGACATGCTGCGCCCTCAGCCAATGTAGATTTCGGTTTGTGGCGCGAACTCGACGGAGACGGTCTCGGCCGTATAGGCCGCGGCACGTTTGGTCTTACCGTGCTCATCAGTGACCCCTTCGATGACTTTGCCGGAGGCCGTCTTCAGCTTGTAAGGGCGGTTGGCCAAAGGCAGGCCGGTATCGCTATCGCTGAGCACGAAATGCTCGTCCAACTGGTTAGGCATCGGCGCCGGCGCGGTGAATGGCGCCGCGCTCACTGACGAGCCGACCAGAATGTTGCCGGAGCCAGTCACGATACTGCCGCCGTGCGTGGTGGGGCTGCCGAGGAATGCAACCGGCTTGCCGTTGACCAAAATCGAGGCTTCGCCTTCTGTTATCGCGCCACCACAGCTACTGGTGTCACCGACTCGGGCAGCAGGTAGGTTGTTGAACAGCACGTTGGGCGAACCAACCGCTAATGGATTGGAGCCGTGACCGGGGATGGGGCAGGAGTGGGTATCGGATAAGCGAGCAGCGGGCTTGGCCATACGAGTTCCATTCGTAATCTGTGGGTAGCGGGCCGAGACCCTAGCAAGTCCGTGGGAGTTCATCGACCCCGCCGTCTCAAGGAATCCGACGTTGTTAACGTTTCTCGCGCCGAGAGCGCCCTCAACCGGTCTTCGCTGCGCTCGGAGGGCTTGTAGCGAGGTAGCCTGAACGTAACGCGTGGAAAAGGCTTCGCCGTTTTCCACCCTACGCATGCGCTGTCGGCAGAGGGGTGCGGAGTGGCGTAGGGTGGACAACGCTGCGCTTGTCCACCGATGCGAATCGACGGGCAGGGCAGGTGGTTGGCGAAACGCTCCGGGGCTTGGGGCGTCCAACCGGGATGCCGCGCCCGCGCGGGCTTATTTGCGAACGACGTTCGCCCACCTCGCCACAAAGCAGACTTCCCCATGCTGTTCCGCCGTTTCGAAAACCTGATCGATGTCTTCAAGCCCAGCCCGGACGTCGCGCCTCCCGCCGGGATGCTGCGCTTCTATGCCCATTACCTGAAGCAGGTCTGGCCGTTGATGACGGCCGTGCTGGTGGTCGGCTTTTTCGCGGCGATGATCGAGGTGGCGTTGTTCAGCTTTCTCGGTCAGTTGATCGATATGGCCCAGGCGACCGATGACGCGCGGACCTTCTTCGCCGAGCACCGCAACGAATTGCTGTGGATGGCGGCGGTTGCGCTGGTCATCCGACCGCTGGTGTTCGGCCTGCACAATCTGCTGACCCATCAGGCGATCAACCCGGGGCTGACCAACCTGGTCCGCTGGCAGAACCACCGCTACGTGCTCAAGCAGAGCCTGAACTTCTTCCAGAACGATTTCGCCGGGCGCATCGCCCAGCGCGTCATGCAGACCGGCCCGTCGCTGCGTGATTCGGCGATGCAGGTGATCGACGCGCTGTGGCATGTGGTGGTCTACGCCGTCAGCGCGCTGTATCTGTTCGCCGCCGCCGACCTGCGTTTGATCGTGCCGTTGCTGTTGTGGATCGTCGGCTACAGCGCCGCGCTCTGGTACTTCGTGCCGCGTATCCGGGCGCGCTCGGCGGCCGCTTCCGCCGCGCGCTCGAAGGTCATGGGGCGGGTGGTGGACGGCTACAGCAACGTCGCCACGCTCAAGCTGTTCGCCCACTCGCGGGAGGAGGAAAGCTACGCACGCGAGGCCATGCAGGAGCTGCTCGGCAAGTTCCGCCTGCAGTCGCGCGTGATCACCAGCCTGGATTTCCTGATCACCTGCATGAACGGCCTGCTGATCGTCGGCACCGGCGCGCTGGCGCTGTGGCTGTGGAGCGAGGCGCTGATCACGACAGGCGCCATCGCCCTGGCGCTGGGCCTGGTGATTCGCATCAACAACATGGCCGAGTGGATCATGTGGGTGGTCAACGGCATCTTCGAGAACGTCGGCACCGTGCAGGACGGCATGAAGACCATCGTCCAGCCGCGCCAGGTGCTCGACCCCGAGGACGCCGGGCCGCTGCAGGTGGAGCAGGGCGGCGTGCGCTTCGACGACGTGCATTTCCACTACGGCAAGCAGGGCGGGGTGATCAGCGGGCTGACCATCGACATTCGCCCGGGCGAGAAGATCGGCCTGGTCGGGCCGTCCGGCGCCGGCAAGTCGACGCTGGTCAACCTGCTGCTGCGCCTCTATGACCTGGAAAGCGGGCGCATCCTCATCGATGGGCAGAACGTCGCCGAGGTCAGCCAGGAAAGCCTGCGCGCCAATATCGGCGTGGTCACCCAGGACACCTCGCTGCTGCACCGTTCGATCCGCGACAACCTGCGCTACGGCAAGCCCGACGCCACGGAAGAGGAACTCTGGGCCGCGGCACGCAAGGCCCGCGCCGACGCGTTCATCGAGACCCTGGACGACAGCCAGGGCGGCAAGGGCTTCGAGGCGATGGTCGGCGAGCGGGGTGTAAAGCTCTCCGGCGGGCAACGCCAACGTATCGCCATCGCCCGGGTGCTGCTCAAGGACGCGCCGATCCTGGTGCTCGACGAAGCCACCTCGGCGCTGGATTCGGAGGTCGAGGCGGCGATACAGGAGAGCCTGGATACCCTGATGGAGGGCAAGACGGTGATTGCCATCGCGCATCGGCTGTCGACCATCGCGCGCATGGATCGACTGGTGGTGATCGACAAGGGCCAGGTGATCGAGACCGGCACCCACGCCGAGCTGATCGCCCGCGGCGGCCTCTATGCGCGGCTGTGGCAGCACCAGACCGGTGGGTTTGTCGGGGTGGAATGAGGGCAGGCACGTGAAGCCGCGCCTCACGCTGAACCCTCATACACTGCGCCTACTCGTACCTCTAGCCGCAGTCATTCATTGAGAGGAGTCACCATGAGCGATCGACAAGCCACCGTCCGCCACGATGCCGCGCAGCAACGTTATGAGTTGCTGGTCGACGGCCAGCCACTGGGTTTTGCCGAGTACAGCGAGCAAGGCGAGCGGGTGGTCTTCACCCATACCGAGGTCGACCCCAGCCTGTCCGGGCAGGGGATGGGCAGCGTGCTGGCCAAGGCCGCGCTGGAGGATGCACGGCAGCGCGACAAGCGCGTGGTGCCGCAGTGCGAGTTCATCGCCAAGTACATCGAGCGCCACGCGCAGTGGCAGGATCTGGTCGATCCGGCCTGAGCGGCACGCCTTTCCCGGCGGGATTTATTGCCGGGATCTGAGTGATCGCTGCCGCCGCGCCGTGTGACAGCGCTCGCCGGTTTCGTCAGAGGGCAATCGCGTGGATGGTCGAGAGTTTGTCTGGGCGCACTTCAAGCTCAATGCCGAGCAGCGCCTGCGTGGCTTCAATTTCTTCGTGGTGCTGGCGATCTTTGCCGATGGCGGCGTGCTGGCGGCGCTGGAGCGGGGGTTCTCGCCTGGGCTGCTGATCCTGCTGGGCGCCTTCACCATGCTGCTGGCGCAGGTGTTCTGGCTGGTGGATGCACGCAGCCGACAGTTGCTGGAGCTGACCATCGCGACACTCAAGGAGATGGAAGCCGACTATCCCGAGAGTTACCGGCTGTTCGCCGCCGATGCGCTGGGGCAGAGCCGGGTGATCAGCTACACCTTCGCCATCCGCGCGCTGTTGCTGGCGCAGATGGGCTTCGGTCTCGGCGTGGTTGCCTACGGGCTCTACCAGTGGTGAGGGGTGCTGCGGCGTGTCATCCGTCGCTGTCTGCGCTGCGCAGCCGAACGCTGGCGGCGGGCGCCCGGTCGGTATAGGTAACCACCGGGAGATCTGACGATGCCGACTTCGAGCAATCTGTTATGGGCCGCCCTGGCGATCGGGGCGGTGACGGGCATGCGCAGCATACTGGCGCCGACGCTGGTCAGCCGGGCGTTGAGTGAGCGCGATGATCTAGCCGGGGCGGGGGAGGCGGCGCAGTTGCTGACGTCGGATACGGCGCAGACCTTTCTGCCAACGCTCGCGGCCAGCGAGATAATCGGCGACAAGATGCCCTTCGCGCCGGATCGCACCATCGTGCCGTCGATGATGTTCCGCGCGTTGTCCGGCGGCGTGAGTGCGGCGGCGCTGGCAGGCGTGCGCCGCGAGCCGGTGCTGGTGCCGGCGTTGCTCGGCGCGACGGCGGCATTGGTCGCAGCCAAGATCGGGCTGAGCCTGCGCAAACCCTATCAGCCCAGGCCGCTGGTCAATGCGGCGCTGGGTGCGGTGGAGGAATGTCTGGCGTTGGCGATTGGCCGAGCCGGGCTGCGGCGGGCGTTGGGCAAGAGTCGGCGCCGGCGCTAGGACGCCGTGAACTTCTCGCGTTTCGTAGTGTGGTGATGTGGATGCGTGGAAAAGGCGTTGCCGTTTTCCACCCTACGCGGGTTGCCCTCGGGACCCGTCAGTCCTGGCTGATATCGGCCTTGTGCGGGTTGCTCTGCAGCAAGCGCGCGTGGGCTTCGGGGTAGCGGTAGGCGAAGGTGGCGTGTTGCGCGGCCAGTTCGGCCTGCATGGCTTCGCGCTCATGGGCCGGCAGCTTGGCCAGGTATTTCTGGATGATGGCGTATTTGGCGGCCATCAGCTCGTCATGGGCTTCGCGCAGTTCGACTTCGTAGGCCCGGGCGCGACGCTCGCGCAGGGCCGCCTGGTCGGTGTGCATGTTGCCGCCTTCATGCAGCAGGAACGCACGCTTCGAATCACCCTCCGTCTGCTGCATGGCCGGCCCGGCAGCCCAACTGCCGACAGCGGCGCACAAGCAAAGCAGCAGGCAGGGCGAAACGGCTTTCGGCGTACGCATGGCGTGGTCTCGCAGGGCAGGCAGGACGTGGCAGCACTCGGGCCGCTGGGAGATTCCAGCGTACGCCAGCGGTATCGGCTGCTCACCAGCTCGGCCCTGCGCGAATCGCCGCAGGGCGAAATGCTTCAAAAGACTGTGGCGGCGCAGTGTGGGCCGCACCTGGCGGCGTGGTCGTTTACCAGCGAGACGATGACACCGGCTGAGATAAAGAACGGGCCGCATGGCGCGGCCCGTGGATGACGGCGGATCAGCTCGGCCGCTGGATCACGCAGATGCGGTCGCGGCAGAGGCCGGCGTCACGGGTGCCGACGCCGGGCGCCACTTCCGGTGTTTCCGGGCTGCTGCCGTGGCCGGTCGTGCCGGCGCCGGTGGGTGCCGTGGTGGCGGTGGTGTCCGGGTAGTCGGTGCCGGCCCGCTTGGCCGCGCTGCCGATGTCATAGCGACCGGTGTCGGCCGAGCTGCGGTCGTTGTAATCGGTCGGGTCGGCGCTGGACGCTGTTGTATCGCCAATGCGGGCGCTGTCGCCGGTGTGCACGCCGCTCAGGGGGCGGTCGCTGCCAGCGGTTGCCGTGCCGGTTGCGCTGAAGTGCTTGTCCAGGTGGCTGTCGCCGCCGGTTGCGCCGGCATAGGGGCTGGTCGGGCCGGCGTAGCCTTCGACTGCGCCGCTGCCGCCACGCTCGTTGATATCGATGGCACCGTTGTATTCCAGGGCATCACGCGCCTTGGCCAGTTGATCCTCATCGTCGACGTCCACGGCGATCACCAGCGCGCCGCGGCGTACCGCATCGGGATAGGCGCTGGCGTAGGCGCGGTGCTGCTCGTGCGGCTCGTGGCCGAACAGCGATTTGAAGAAGTGCGCGACCTTGGACTCGTGATGCGTGCGGTCCACGGGGGTGTCCGGGGTGGTGGTGTAGGGCGCGTCGTAGGCATGGATATCGGCGCTCTCGGCGCCTACGGCGTGAATCTGTTCCCGCGGAATGCCCCGCGCCATCAGGTCGCCGCGGGTGCGGTTGGCGTCGGTCAGCGTTGCGAACGCTGCTACCAGTGTATGTCTCATGATCCACCTCACGTTGTGTTGAACAACCGGGGTTGCGAGCGCTTCGCGTGTTGCGACGTTGGCGCCCCGAGTGCTGGCGATGCCGCGCCGGTCGCGGGTTTCGCGGCGCTCATAGACATTGGGTCGGAGCGCACCGGCATAGTTCAGCGTGGAGGATCAGCGGTCGGAGGAGGGCGGCGCAGTTGCTGCGCGATGCTGGGAAGGCTTCCGAGCAGAGCGCGCCGGCTACATGGCGACGGCGCGCACGAGGGCGGTGGAAAGGGCTTCACCCCGGCCACCGTCCGATCGGTTGTAACGTCAGTCGAGGTCGGCTGCGCTGTGGCGCTCCGGCGCCTGCTCGGCTTCCTCGCCCCAGGTGCGGTTGACCTTGCGCCCGCGGATCACGGCCGGGCGTTCGGCGACTTCCGCTGCCCAGCGCTGCAGGTGCTTGTAGTCCTGCACGGAGAGGAATTCGCCGGCGCCGTATAGCTCGCCCAGCGCCAGCACGCCATACCAGGGCCAGATCGCCATGTCGGCGATGCTGTAGTCGTCGCCGGCCACGTAGCGATTTTCCGCCAGCTGGCGGTCGAGCACGTCGAGCTGGCGCTTGACCTCCATGGCGTAGCGGTTGATCGGGTACTCGTACTTCTCCGGCGCGTAGGCATAGAAATGCCCGAAGCCACCGCCGAGGAAGGGCGCCGAACCCATCTGCCAGAACAGCCAGTTCAGCGTTTCGGTACGCGCACGGGTTTCCGTGGGCAGGAAGGCGCCGAACTTCTCCGCCAGGTAGACCAGGATCGAGCCGGATTCGAACACCCGCAGCGGCTTGCCATCGACGCTGTGATCGGCCAGCGCGGGAATTTTCGAGTTCGGATTGATCTCGACGAAGCCGCTGCCGAACTGGTCGCCCTCACCGATGTTGATCAGCCAGGCGTCGTACTCGGCACCCGTGTGGCCGGCGGCGAGCAGCTCTTCAAGCATGATCGAGGCCTTCACGCCATTGGGTGTCGCCAGCGAGTAGAGCTGCAACGGATGTTTGCCCACCGGCAGCACCTTCTCCTCCCGCGCACCGGCGGTGGGGGCATTGATACTGGCGAACTTGCCGCCCGAGGGCGCGTCGTGGGTCCAGACCTTCGGCGGGACGTAAGGGGTATCAGGCATGAACAATCTCCTCGGTGGCTGCTGGGGATGTGCAGGGCATGCTACGCCCTCGGCCGGCGCTGTCGAAATCAAGCGGGTCGATATTGGTCATCGATGGGCGAGGATTTGTTCTGCGAGAATATTTTTCCCTCATGGGAAAACTTTCAGCAGTATCGCCGCTACCGCAAGCTGTAACGGCAAGGGCCTACCTTCATGAACGCCCTCCGCAGCTCAGGTTGACGTCTCACTGTGTCTCGACCGGCCCGGTAACCATCGCCAGCGATATCCGCATGCCAAACACCCTGAACACCGACTCCAGCGTCTTGAGGGTGGGGTTGCCGTCGCCGTATTCCAGGTGGTTGAGGGCGCGCATGGAGATCTTGCACATCTTGGCGAAGCGGGCCTGATTCAACCCTGTAACCTCGACGCGCAGCCGCCGGATCGCGTCCGGCATGCCCAGTGTGCCGTCGGCGACCTGCTGGCAGATCGAGCGAATCAGCAGGTCGCGCTCTTCGATGCTCATCGTCTTCACAGCAGCCCCCAGCGTTTCAGGTTGAGCTCCAACTGGAGCACCGGCAAGCGTCCAGTGGCCTGCTTGATGCCGGTTGGAATACCGCTCAGCAGATTGGGCAAGGCGAGAAAATCCCTCGCGGCTTGCCGCAGCCGTTCGTAGATGGTTTCGGGATCTGCGAAGGCATTCAGCTGGGCGCATACGTCTCGCCACTGCGGTTCACCCAGCCGCTCATCGCGCCATTTGGTGACGCGGCTGATACCTTCCGGGTCGAGCACCATGGGCGCCAGATCGTAGATGGGCGCGAGTGCCAGACGGCCACCGCTGCGGGCGATCGAAGTGTTTCTGCCGTGATTGTCGGAGTTGCCGAGGATGCGATTGAGCAGGTCACGACGGACATACTCGAATACCAGTTCTGGGATATCTGCCTGCTGGCCAGCCTCCGTCCACAGCTGCACGAGCCTGGCGATAACGTCTTCATGCTGCATGTGCGAGCCGGGCCGCGTGTTGTCGCATAGCGAATAGACGGACTCCAGTGCGACGCGCTCGACCTTGCCGCCACTGGCCCGCCGATCGAAGCGTGGCATCCACAGGCTCGGCCTATCGGCTTCCTCCAGCACCAGCCCGTCCGCCGGAATGGTGTCGAGGCCCAGCTGGCGAATGGCCTGGTAGTAGTGATACTCGGTGCGCAGGATGTCGCGATCCCGCTCGCCGGCCTGGTTGCGCGCAAACTTCACCAGCCAATGGCGATGGGCCTGCTCATCAGGCAGGGTGGCATCGGCATGCAGGTCGCCGTGGGCGTCTTCGGTCATCAGCAGCTTGGGCGCCTCACCGCCGGCGCCGGTTGCGCCACCGATGGCTGCACCCTGTTCATAGGCATATTCGAGAAAGGCGCTGGTGCGCTCCACCACATCGGCGCGGCTGAAGGCGACGCGGCTGTTCGCATCGATATGACTGATGGATTCCTTTACGCGCAGATGGCCGATAGGCGCGGGCGCACAGCGCTCGAGCAGGAACAGGTTGAGGTCCATATCGACCGGTCGCTCGTGGCCGAAGCGGCGCTCCAGCGACTTTCGCGCCGCGCCAGAGGGAATGATGTCGTAGACGAAAGCGGGAAAACCGCTCGTGTACTGGCTATGCCAGCCGAGGCGGTTGCAGACGCTCACCGACTCGGCAAACGGCGTATCGATCAGATCGAGGTGATCGAGAAGGTAACTCTGCACATAGCCGCTCGCGCAGCGATGACCTTCGACCTGCTCGGGGTTCGCGAACTGCATGACCAGTGCATCGCGCCATTGCTGGTCGATGAAGGCCTGGATCGTCAGGGAATAGGGCATGTCGGTAGTGTTTGCAGAAAATTGCAAACAATCTAGGTTGGAAGTTTATTTATTGCAATAGAAAGCAAATCAAATGGCTTCCGTCCGTTGTCTTTTGCACTTTGATGCAAGTCAATGGGCTCGGCGATATCGCGGTGGCGCGCACAGCGTGCTGTGTTCGATGCAGCCGATAGATGCGGCTGGTCGGCTGAAGCCCACCAGGGACGCCATTTCCGCGGTAAACCACGGACGCCAGGTGCATGAATGAAAAAGCCGCTGCCCTCTCACGGGGGCAGCGGCTTTTCGGTTACGGCACTAGGGTCTGTTGCCATTTCTCGCAGCAACGCGGCTCGCGATGAAACGGCAACAGACCCTAAACCTCAGCCGCGGGCGCCACGTACTCCGGCGCTGATCTCGCGGCACAGGCCGAGCACACCTTCCACCGCAGCCTCCGCGCTCTTGGCCCCGGCGATCTGGTCGATCAGCGCCGAGCCCACCACCACGCCCTCGGTCAGCCGGGCGATGGCGGCGGCCTGTTCCGGCGTGCGGATGCCGAAGCCTACGCACACCGGCAGGTCGGTATGGCGCTTGAGGCGCGCCACCGCTTCCTCGACGTGTTCCAGGGTGGCGGAACCTGCACCGGTCACGCCGGCCACCGAGACGTAGTAGACGAAGCCCGAACTGCCATTGAGCACCACCGGCAGGCGCTGGTCGTCGGTGGTCGGGGTGGTCAGGCGGATGAAGTCGATGCCGGCGTTCTGGGCCGGGTCGCAGAGCTCGTCGTTATGCTCCGGCGGCAGGTCGACGACGATCAGGCCGTCGACACCCGCTTCCTTCGCATCGCTGACGAAGCGCACGACGCCATAGGCGAAGATCGGGTTGTAGTAGCCCATCAGCACCAGCGGGGTGCTGCTGTTGGTCTCGCGGAATTCGCGGACCATCTGCAGCGTCTTCGGTAGATTCTGCTTCGCTGCCAAGGCACGGATGTTGGCCAGCTGGATCGCCGGGCCGTCGGCCATCGGGTCGGTGAACGGCATGCCCAGCTCGATGACGTCGGCGCCAGCCTCCGGCAGGCCCTTGAGGATGGCGAGCGAGGTGGCGTAGTCCGGGTCACCGGCGGTCACGAAAGTCACCAGCGCGGCGCGGTTTTCCTGCTTCAGCTGTGCGAAGCGGGCCTGCAAGCGGGAGTTCACCGAGCTCATATATGTTCTTCCTGTTCGTCGTAGTGGTGCATGACGGTTTGCATGTCCTTGTCGCCGCGGCCGGAGAGGTTGACCACCATCAGGTGTTCCTTGGGCAGCGTTGCCGCGCGCTTGAAGGCTTCGGCCAGGGCGTGGGCCGATTCCAGCGCCGGGATGATGCCTTCCAGGCGGCAGCACTGGTGGAACGCGGCCAGGGCTTCGTCATCGGTGCAGGGCACGTATTCGACGCGCTTGATCTCGTGCAACCAGGCGTGTTCGGGGCCGACGCCGGGGTAGTCGAGGCCGGCGGAAATCGAATGCGCGTCGGTGATCTGGCCGTCGGCGTCCTGCAGCAGGAAGGTGCGGTTACCGTGCAGCACGCCCGGCGCGCCGCCGGCCATGCTCGCGGCGTGCTTGCCGGTGTCGATGCCGTGGCCGGCCGCTTCGACGCCGACGATCTGTACGCCTTCGTCATCGAGGAACGGGTGGAACAGGCCGATGGCGTTGGAACCACCGCCGATGCAGGCGATCAGCGAGTCGGGCAGGCGGCCTTCCTTCTGCATGATCTGCTCGCGAACCTCGTTGCCGATCACCGACTGGAAGTCGCGCACCATGGCCGGGTAGGGGTGCGGGCCGGCGGCCGTGCCGATCAGGTAGAAGGTGTTGTGAACGTTGGTCACCCAGTCGCGCAGGGCTTCGTTCATGGCGTCCTTCAGCGTGCCGGTGCCGGCGGTGACCGGGATCACCTCGGCGCCCAAGAGCCTCATGCGGAAGACGTTGGCCTGCTGGCGCTCGATGTCGGTGGTGCCCATGTACACCACGCACTGCATGCCGAAGCGCGCGGCCACGGTGGCGGTGGCCACGCCGTGCATGCCGGCGCCGGTCTCGGCGATGATGCGCTGCTTGCCCATACGCTTGGCCAGGAGGATCTGGCCGATGCAGTTGTTGATCTTGTGCGCGCCGGTGTGGTTCAGGTCTTCGCGCTTGAGGTAGATCTTCGCGCCACCGAAGTGCTCGGAGAGGCGCTCGGCGAAGTACAGCGGGCTGGCGCGGCCGATGTAGTCACGCTGGAAGTAGGCCAGCTCCTCGAGGAAGGCCGGGTCGCTCTTGGCCTTCTCGTATTCGGCGGCCAGCTGGTTGATCAGCGGCATCAGGGTTTCGGCGACGAACTGGCCGCCGAAGCGGCCGAACAGGCCGCGGGTGTCGGGGCCGGTGCGGTATGAGGTCATGTGAGGCTCCTTGGATGGTGCCGACACGCAGTCGGGTGACCGTAGGGTGGACAACGGCGCAGCCTTGTCCACGCGATCGATGCACGCCAGCGTGGAACTCGCTTCGCGAGTTTTCCACCCTACGGCAGTCATTGAGGAGAGCTTACGGCTGCCGGCGCCGGGTTAAAAGCGATAAGATCGCCATAACCTGTCAGGAAAACTCACATTCATGGCTCGGGATCTTCCTCCGCTCAACGCCTTGCGCGCTTTCGAGTCGGCCGCTCGTCTGGGTAGCGTAAGCGAAGCGGCGCGCGAGCTGCATGTCACCCACGGAGCCGTCAGCCGGCAGGTCAAGCAGCTCGAAGAGCAGCTGGGCATTGGCCTGTTCGTCAAAGAAGGTCGTGGCGTAAAACTCACGGATGCCGGGGTGCGCCTGCGCGATGCCGCCAGCGAGGCCTTCGAGCGCTTGCGCAGCACCTGTGCCGAGTTGCAGCGGCAGACCGCCGAAGCGCCATTCGTCCTCGGTTGCCCCGGCAGCCTGCTGGCGCGCTGGTTCATTCCGCGGCTGGACCGGCTCAATCGCGACCTGCCCGAGCTGCGCCTGCAGCTGTCCGCCAGCGAAGGCGAGCTGGACCCGCGCAAGCCGGGCCTGGATGCCACGCTGTGGTACGCCGAGCCGCCGTGGCCGGCGGATATGCAGGTGTTCGAGCTGGCCGCCGAGCGCATTG
>Ga0315336_1001080_pt1 | contig 59002 bp, 45 predicted proteins | sample ASW5metaG_FD_204512 | JGI IMG/M metagenome (GOLD analysis project Ga0315336, IMG submission 204512) | Ammonia-oxidizing marine archaeal communities from Monterey Bay, California, United States - ASW #5 | ecosystem: Environmental > Aquatic > Marine > Intertidal zone | place: USA: California...
TCCCTTTGATATTGGTCCCACAGCATTTGGCATCGATGCTGCTTATAATAAAAATGTGCTCCAAAATGGGGATGAGGCAACGACCATAGGTGCCTTTTTCGTGCAGACCATTAATCGCGATGGGATATTCCATGCCATTGACTTATATGTCGGCGTTCGTCTTCATCACCTTGAGACAAAAAGTAAAAATTATGACGACCTCTACGCGACAATGGTGGGTGCCCGGTTTCGTTTTTAGGGAAAGGGCTGACGCCAACTAATCAGATTGGGGAGATTAAGCACGGCATCGGATATCAGGCCTTTAGTCTGTTTGAAGTACCTAGTTGGAGCTGGCCCCGAAGGATACTACTTCGATATTGTCTTGTTTAATTTTTACTGAACAATTGTTGGAATGCTTCGGGAATGGCATAGGCCGGATCCAGAGCAAGCAAGTTTAGAACGGCTTGTTTTGCCTCTTCCTTTCGGTGCAGTTGGAGAAGTGCGTTTGCCTTTAGGAAGAGGGTGTCCGGGTTTGAATTTTCAATGTCTGACAGTGCTTTCAAGGCCTCTTCATATTTTCCGGCCTGACTCAAGACCGCGGCATAATCCACTACCATTGTCGTGTCACCGGGCTGTAGCTTGATCGCTTTTTGTAGATGGTTTATTGCGGTATCGAATTGTCGTTGGCTAGCAAGGTAATTTCCGTAGAATTGTTGAATGACCGGGGAGTATGGTAATGCCTTTTCGGCAGCGTCCAAGGTTTCTGTGGCAAGGTCCGGACGTTTTTCAGCTATATCAAGACGGGCTCGCATGACCCAGCCATCAGTGAGCTGGGGATCTATTGTCAGGGCTTCCGAAATAGCGGCCCGGGCGGCCGGAATATTACGAACCGACAACGCTAATCCAGCGAGAGCCATTTGCGCATTTGGATGATCGGCACTCGCAACTATGGAGGTTTGAAAATCCCTAAGTGCATTTGATAGTTCTTTGCGTTGACGGGGAGACAGAGCCTGCGCGGGAACACCCAGCATTGATTTTGCGGCGGCAATGCGAACGGTCTTTGCACGATCACTCAACAAAGAGGGAAGGCGCTGTATTCGAAGCTGAACAGGCGCTTGCTGATGGAGGCGGGCGGCGACGCTGCGGACAAGCTCACTGTCATCTCGCAGATAGTCAGCCATTTGGGCCCACGGCAGGTTTGCGCCGTAAGGAATGGCCCGTTCCAAAGCGGATGCGCGGACGATGGCAGGAAAATTCTCCTCTTCTGCAACGGCCAGTATATTGTCTAAAGCGGCCCGGGACCCCCTCTGGGTATCAAACATGCCAAAAACTTCCGCAAAACCTTTAGGACCTTGCGGGCTGTCAGGGTACCAACTGGTCATTTGGCGCTCCGCCCAGATCAGCCCATTATCCTGATGACAGGAAGTGCAAGCATCTGGCGTTCCGAGCGCGCGGCTTTGTGCTGGGTTCGGGATGCCAAAGCGATGGTCCCGGCGATCGTCCACCCCCATATAAGTTTGTGTTGGCATATGACAGGAAACACATTGTCCACCGTCAGAGGTAGCAGGGTGATGGTGGTGGTCTTCGCTGTCATAATTTTTTTTCTGCAGGATTGGGAATTCTGGATTGCCTGCCGGATTATGACATTGTGTGCACAGGCTGTTGTCCTGTACCTTGATCTTGCCTGAATGGACATTATGACAGTTGGAGCAGGTGACACCTGCCGCATACATCTTGCTTTGCTTAAAAGAGCCAAGGACATAAACCTCGTCTTTGATCTGGCCGTCAGGATAATAAAGTTCCGGGCGCAGCAATGCGAGATCATAGTTATCCGAATATGATGTACCGGGAAGGGGGCTGTTGCTTGCAAGCGCGTTGCGCCGTGAATGACATCCGGCGCATTGTTGTATTTCGACTTCAGCAGGGGTCAATGCGTGAGATTGCACGAAGCCTTTTGAATCTATATCAAGATAGTCTTGTCGGCGAAACATACCGGGCTTTTCCGCCCATTGTACATGGGCTTGTCCGGGACCGTGACAGGCCTCGCAGGTTACGCCGATTTCACTCCATTGACTATTAAAGCTACGGGTTCGTGGGTCATAGTTCTTTCGAAAATCCGTTGCATGGCACTCTGCGCAGCGGCCATTCCAATTTTTATAGACACCTTTCCAATGCAACGCGTTGCCCGGAACATTATCCGTTTGTCCGGGAAAAACCATATACCATTTCGCGGCTTCCGTATCCCAGGCGATATCAAGAACCTGTAGTCGGCCACCTTCTTTAGAAATAAGGTATTGTTGGAGCGGTCGAACACCAACCGTATACAGAATTTCACTCGTTTCTGGCTGGCCCTCTTCGCCGTTTGTTTCGATCCAGTATTTGTTATTGTGGGTAAAAAAACGGGTCGTAATGCCGTGGTGCTCGAAGGAAATATCCCCAAAATCTCCCAGCACATTCTCAGCCGTTGCCGGACGCCAGGCCCAGCTATGATCCGATTGTTCCCAAAGTTCATGCTCTTTATGGTGACAGGTCTGGCATTGCTCGGATTTGACGAATGTCGGTATTTTTGCTTGTTCTTGTGGTCGCGCCGTCGCGGTTAGGCTCAGATAAATTGCCGCCAAACAGAGCAAGAAAGATCGTGTCATGGGTTATACTTTCTGTGACAGCGGGTTGAGTGTGACAGTATTCGAGTGACGAGACTGTTGCGCCTGCGTCTGGAGGATATACTGCCGCAAATTGACTAGTCCTGCGCGTAGGTCGGAGCGAGTTAGTGCCTTTCCGCCTTTGCGCGCTGCGTAAGGGGTTCGAAAGGTAGCATCAAGGAACGCCCGGTTTTCTGTGTCTGTTATAGATACCTCAACGTCTGCCAATGTCAGAATTCCCTCTTTTCCGCACAAGACAGATAGCCAAGACCACATTTCATTATGCAAAGCGGAGGGCGAAAGGGATCCACATCTGCGCAGCAACCGCCTGAAGGCATATTTTTCTGATTGCCGGTATCGCGACGTATAATCCGTAATCGCACGGATCCCTTTCCGACCATATTTCCGGGCGAAATACCTGCCTCCAGCGAGGATTGCCAATATCCAAAAAACGCTTGTCATGTTTGTCCTAAGGACACCGATAAAATCGATCAGCAATCCACGGATAGTGTTGTCGTCAGCATTTGAAAAACTTGAGCCCGCAACTATTGCTATCTCAAAGGTTTCGGCAGGTAATGTCACAATATTGACCGTGTTCCTGGATAAGTCCCATGCCTCATAAAAAATCTCTGGCAAGGTTATGGTTCCGGCAGCTTTGGCAATGTAGACAATTCGATCGATCCGCTGGGCGCTGTATTGGCCGCGGTTTATGTTGTCCGACATTTGCGGCGATTCCGGATAGGCAGCGAGTCCGCCGATTTCCACGAACTCAGCTGGTGGCAATGTCAGTCCCAATGTGTCCTCTGCCGTGATACGGATTGTTCTGGTGATCGCATCGCCTTGTTTAAGCTCAGTTTCGGTTGGCACAATCTCTTGCCGGATTTTGATATTTTCACCAACAATCAAACGCGCCAGATTATCCACGCCTTGCGGGGTGATTACCTGGAAAGTAACAGGTTCCGTCGAGATAGTTTTTTCCGGGGTTTCACTCCAGCTGATCGCAACAGCGGGAAGCGTCAAATCGCCAGATCGTTTCGGAATTACCGCATATTTCTTACGAAGGCCTATTATCTGCTGTCCTTTTTCAGTCTTGCTATAGCTGGTGCCCAACTGCTCTGGCTGTAGGATAATGATCCCGTCAACCGTAATGTCTGGAAATAAAAAGGGACCCAGTTTTTCGTCGTCGGTTTCAATATCGACATAAAAACTGATGGTCTGGCCAACAATAATTTCACCAACATCGTCAATATAGGCGCGGGCTCTGGTTTCCGCGGTCGCGGTACCAGTTATCAGAATAAACAGTGCGATGAGAGCAAAGCCATATGCTGTAAAGAGTTTTTGCATTAATTGGCCGTCTCCGATGGAGCTCCGGAAGAAGTGCGGGCTTGATATTGATAGGAAAACCGTAAACCGAGAAAATCACCCAGTGTTGTCTGGACCCGGCGCATCCACATTTCTTCGAGTTGAGCATCGCTCAATCCCTCACTTTTGAGCTGTTGCTGGGTCACTTCCGTGCCTGCCTGTTCCCCCAGTTTACTGGTGATGGTACGATCTGCCCCGAGCTTGCCACCAGTACCACCATTGTCATCATATGTTTTTTGGTCAAGCTCATAAAGATTACTTACCCATTTCAGATTGAAAGAGGCTTCCGGAAAATCAGGGTTTAAAGCAAGGGCCATCTCGTAAGCCTCGATGGCCTCGGGGAGTTTTTCGGCGCGGGCGAAGGCGTTGCCGCGCAAGAACTGACCTGCGGCTGTTTCAGTATTTTCCAGGGCGGCAGCTGATGCTTCGAATTTTTCGCCACTGTAAAAAGCCTGGGCTTTCCATTCGGCGTTTTCAAAAAACTGAGCGGCCTTGTCATATTGCTGTTGATCGAAATACCATCGACCCCGTTGGTCCGGTGTCAGCCAGAGATCCCAGAAATCTGAAGCCTGTACTGTACTGCTCAGAAAAAGACTCGAAACCAGGATTGCGGTTGCGAATATGTGACGATTTAAGACCATCGTAAAGTCCACCCCCGTCTTGCCCAGGGCAATAGCAAAATAACCAGCGGCCAGAGCAGGTAATATCCGGCATCAATCCATTGCTCGTCCTGTCCCGGCAGCAGCACATTATCCAGATGTGTTGATATTGACCGCTGAATTTGATTTATATCTGATCCATCCAGACTTTCTGCAATCACGGCCCCACCTGAGGCGGTCGCTATTTCGTCGAGGCCACGACTATTAATGCCTTCTATGGCAGTATTTCCCTTGCTCGCGGTTTCGCCGGTTTCCGTTCCGAACCGCCAGAATAGATATTGCGGCATTGTTGTGTCGGCGGTCTCGGTAAATTCGGCGGCAAGAGATGCGTCAATGCCATCTGTGACGAACAGGATTGTCCCCGGAATGGGGTTATTGGCCAATAATGTTTTGGCAAGGACAAGGGCTTCCTGCGGGCGATCGCCCTCAACGGGCATGATGTCGGGCGTCAGGTTTTCCAGATAAAGATTTACCAAGGCGGGATCATTGGTTGGCGGTACCACCATGTGGCTTGTACCGGAATAAACGACTACTCCGATTTGCGACGATACATTTGTCGCGACAAGATCACTGATCTTTTGTTTCGCCCGTTGCAGGCGGCTGGGTTTTACGTCCGTTGCCAGCATGGAGGGTGTTAATTCCAGAGCAAGGATCAAAGGGGCATTGTTCTGAACAAACGGTGTCTGGATTCGTTCCCATGCAGGCCCTGCAGCAGAAAGAACAAGCAAAAAGAGCGCTGCAGCAAAAAGGTGTAACGGCCGGATACGATGGTTGCCTTGACCGCTGATCATCAACTGGTCGAGAAGCGCCGGCTCGATGATCCGTTGCCATCGCCATTGGCTGGATGTGAAGGTTCGAAGAAAAAAATACAACGCGATGATGCCGGGCAACAGTAGCAGCCAAAGAGGGCGCAGGAAATGAAAGTTATCAATGAAATTCGTAACCAATATCATGTCTTTCTCTCCGCACCCTTTGGAAAGAGCATAACAATTAACAGTAAAATTACGGCCGCAATCATCGCGTAGACGAAATACTGAAAGAGTGGTTGCTGTGGGGTGTAGGAAACAGTTTCTACCTCTTCATGTTCCAGGGCATCCAACGCTGTATAAACATTCTCCAGCTCTGCTGTATCCAGAGCCAGAAAACTTTTTCCGCCGGTCAATGCTGCAATTTTATCCAGCTTTTCCAGATCGAGTGCGGTTTCCCCGACAGATTCGGGGTCACCCATTGCAATGGTATGGATGATGACATTTTTCTCGGCTGCTATGGCTGCCGCTTTATCCACCGGCATTTTACTGCCTGTATCATTCCCATCAGTCAAAAGCACAGCAACTTTATTTTCGCTCTCGCTTCCCTCGAACATCTTGAGTGCGAGACCTATGGCATCACCGATCACAGTTTTTGGCCCGGCCATACCAGGCTGTACTTCGGCAAGCAGTTCTTTCAGAACGGAATGATCAGCTGTAAAGGGAACTTGCGGAAAGGCAACGTCACCAAAGACTGCCAATCCAATCCGGTCAGATTTTCGCCGGTCGACAAACACGTCAACGACCTGTTTGACGGCCTCTATCCGCGTGATGATTTCTCCTTCAGCTGTTTTGAAATCAACAGCCTCCATGGAGCCGGACAAATCGACAATAAGGAGAAGGTCGCGGCCTGAATTCTGCCAGGTGATGGGCTCCAGGAAAAGCACCGGCCGGGCCAGCCCGGTGATCAACAGGCACCAGCACAGCAGGAATATCAACTTCTGGAACCAGGTTTTGGTGATCACCGTGTCGCCCTTTTGCGGCTCTTTATCTGTCAGGGCGCCAAGTTTGGACAGAAACGGCACTTTGACAGCATCGCCTGTTTCCTTGAATTTTGAAGTGAGCCAAAAAACCAGAACAGGAAGGGGCAAAAGGATAAAGCCATAAGGGAACTGGAACTCAAACATGGTGCTTCTTGAGCCAGAAAATGCTTTTCTCGACGAGGCTGTCGAGCGCAGCTTTGTCAGCGCCGACATTGGTCAGCGGTGCGTAAGGCAAGGCGGCCATCAATTCGCCGTCCACTGGTTCAAACACCGGCTGTTTCAGCCGGCCATTCAGCCAATCTATAAAGGGCTGGCCGCGTAAACTGGCGATCTCGGCCCGATTGTATTTTTGTAAAGCTGATCGGCGCAGAATAAGTGGAATTTGAGTGTAATTCAGTTGTTGATGTGAGATTTCATGCAGGTCCCGGATGGCTAGGCGGAGATAGGCTCTTTGACGCCAACGCTGTAATTGGATCCAGAAAAGGATGCCCAGGAAAAGGCCAAAAAACAGGAGCAGGAGCAGCCATCCAATGGTCTCGGGGAAGTAGGAAACAGGGTCGGGCAAGGGGATTTCCTTCAGTCCCCACATTCGGTTGGATCCGAATAGCTCCGATGCTGTAGTGGCGTTATCGGCCATTGTCAGCCCTATCGCAACGCTGCAGTTTCATCTTGCCCCCAAAAGACGGATAAGCTGGCGGAATACATCCTGATCCGTCTTAATGTTCAGGACCGGAATTCGCCGCTTCAGCAGAAGTTTCTTTCCCTGATCAAGGCGCTGTTCGAACTGCACGGCATATTGGCGCCGGAATTCGTCATCAGAACTATCAAATTCCAATTGTAATCCAAAATCGCTAGCGATCAACGCCCCCGCATCCGGAAAGGCTTCTTCCAGCGGGTCAGAGATAAATCCGATAACCACATTATTGTGGCGCGCCATATTGGTGAGCAGCATACGTGTTTCGTCATTTGCCCCGCGCAGGTCGCTGATGATAATGACAAGCATGTCATGGGAGACAGTACGGCTGACGCGCTTGAGCACGTCATTGAGGCCAAAACGCGGCTCAGCCTCGCTTTTGGTTGCCGAGAGCAGATTATTGAGTTTGACGATGGATCGAAGCAGCTGCAGGACCGTTTTTTCGCTGCGATTGGGCCGAACTTCGATGGTGTCCGTGGCATTAAAGACAAAGCCGCCGACCCGGTCTCCGGCGGCCAGAATACGCCAGGCGGCCAGGCTGGCCAATTCCGCCGCCGCCACGGATTTCAGCATTCGTTTTGATCCAAAAAACATGCCGGGGCGCTGATCTACAACCAGAATTGACTGGCGATCCCGTTCCTCAGTAAATATCCGGGTATGAGGCTTGCCGGTACGAGCGGTAACCTTCCAGTCTATGGCGCGGACGTCATCGCCCGGACGATACTGACGCAATTCCTCGAAATTTAAGCCGCGACCACGTAACTTAGAGCCATGCCGCCCGGCGAGGAGGCTGCGGGCGGGTTGCCGCGGCAAAAACGAAAATCCGCGAGCCTGATATTTCAACCGGTACAGGGACTTGATGTCGGTATAGACACCGGCTGCGGTCCTCTTTGCTATTTCAGTCGCCATGATCCTGTGCCTTCCGGGTTCTCAGGGGGCTGCAACGAGCTCGACGATTTTCTCGATGACCTGATCGGCCGTGACATTGTCTGCATTAGCCTCAAAAGACAGGATGAGGCGATGTCGCAGGACGTCTTTAATGATCGCCCGGACATTGTCAGGCGAGACAAAATCCCGTCCCTGCATCCAGGCATGGGCCCGCGAACAGATATCGAGGCCCAAAGATCCCCGCGGACTGGCGCCGATTTCAATCCAGCTGGCCAGTTCTTCCGTATAACGACCCGGGAAGCGTGTCGCATAGATCAAGTCGACCATATAAGTCTCGATGGCTTCCGAGGTATGAATTTCCTCGATTTCTTTTCGTGCATCGAAAATCACGCTTTGCGCTGTCGGCTCTGAATCAGAGGCGGCAGCGGCGGATGACTTCATTTCACCGCGGACCAACCGGATGATCTCGATTTCCGACGCTTCATCGCCATATTCCAGCGATACATGCATTAAAAACCGGTCAAGCTGCGCTTCAGGTAACGGATAGGTTCCCTCCTGCTCGATCGGATTCTGGGTCGCCAGAACCATGAACAAGTCAGGCATTTTATGGGTGTTGCCAGCGACGGTGACTTGTCGCTCTTCCATGGCTTCGAGCATGGCTGACTGTACTTTCGCCGGCGCCCGGTTTATTTCGTCGCCAAGGATAATATTGCCAAAAATCGGGCCTGGATCGAATTTGAACAACCCGCCGTCATCGGTGCTGTGATAGATTTCAGAACCCGTGACGTCGGCGGGCAACAGATCGGGCGTGAATTGTATGCGTCCAAAATCCGTTTCGAGATTGCGGGCGAGGGCCTTAACGGCCCGGGTTTTTGCCAAGCCCGGCAATCCTTCCAACAGGATATTACCGTTGGCCAATAATCCAATCAGGAGCCGGTCAATAACATCTTCCTGACCAATGATTGAGGCTTGCATCTTTTGCTTCAAAAGATTGATTTGTTCCAGAGCTGTCATAAAGCATACCAAAATAGAGTTTAAGATTTAGACGTTATTCAATAGCATGATTTTGTCGAATACTTACTCCCCGGTAATCTTGCATATTTAATTTTATTTAGTCTATGATATTAGTTCGGGGACCGTAATATCGAGAGCCATGAGTACAGTGGTTGAAGACATTTGCCGAGGAGCGCACACATAATGTCACATTTTTCTAGGATAGGTCGAGCAATAGTGTTGGGAGTGTCGGCGGTAACGCTGATGACGACCGCCAGTATGGTGCAAGCCCAAACGGAGAAGCCAAATATTCTGGTGATCTGGGGCGACGATATAGGACAAAGTAATATCAGTGCCTATACGCGCGGCATGATGGGGTATCAAACGCCCAATATTGACCGAATTGCCAATGAAGGCATGATTTTCACCGATTATTATGGGGAGCAAAGCTGCACGGCAGGGCGTTCCACATTTGTAACCGGACAGAGCGTGTTCAGAACCGGCCTGTCAAAAGTCGGTTTACCGGGCGCCAAAGAAGGTATGCAAATTGAAGATCCTGCCATGGCCGTGGTGCTGAAAGCACAGGGTTATGCGACAGGCCAGTTTGGTAAGAACCATCTGGGCGACCGCGACGACATGCTGCCGACTAACCATGGTTTCGATGAATTTTTCGGTAATCTCTATCATCTGAATGCGGAAGAAGAGCCTGAAAACGAGGATTATCCGAAAGATCCCAAATTCCGGGAAAAATATGGACCACGTGGGGTGATCAGTTCAACAGCCGACGGTAAAATTGAAGATACCGGACCGCTGACGAAAAAGCGGATGGAAACGGTGGATGACGAAACCATCGACCGCGCCATTAACTTTATCGAACGTGCAAACGCCGCCAAGAAACCTTTCTTTGTCTGGTGGAATGGCACGCGCATGCATTTCAGAACCCATGTGAAAGAAGAATTACGCGGCATCTCCGGGCAGGATGAGTATTCTGATGGCATGGTAGAGCATGATCGTCATGTGGGCATGCTTCTGGACAAAATTGACGAGCTTGGCATTGCCGACAACACTTTCGTTTTTTATTCAACGGATAATGGCCCGCATTACAATAGCTGGCCTGACGCGGCCTCAACGCCATTCCGCGGTGAAAAGAACACCAACTGGGAAGGTGGCTGGCGTGTGCCGGCTATGGTCCGTTGGCCTGGCAAAATCAAACCAGGTTCTGTGAGCAATAATATTGTTCACCATCTGGACTGGTTTCCTACTTTCGCGGCAATGGCCGGTGATGCAGACGTGAAAGAGCGTCTGCTGAAGGGAACCACCATTGGTGCACGGAAGTACAAGGTTCACCTTGATGGCTATAACATTCTTCCCTACCTTACAGGCGAAACGAAAGAAACAGAGCGGGCAGAGATATTCTATTTCTCTGACGATGGTGACCTGACTGCTCTGAGATATAATGATTGGAAAATGATCTTCATGGAGCAACGGGCTCAAGGTACTTTGCTAGTTTGGGCAAATCCTTTCACACCGCTTCGTGTTCCTTTGATTTTCAACCTGCGCCGGGATCCGTATGAGCGGGCGCAAGTCACGTCAAACACCTATTATGACTGGTTGATCGATCGGGCCTACTTGCTGGTTCCAGCACAGGCTTATGTTGGACAATTCTTGCAGACTTTTGTCGAATATCCGCCCCGGCAGAAGGCAGCGAGCTTCTCGCTTGATGCCGTCATGGAGCAGTTGTCGACACCGACAAATAACTAACGTCTAAAGCTGAATAGCGCAGGGTCGACGACCGGTCCTGCGCTATTTTTTTATTAATGCCCAAATCTTCCGGCAATATATTTTGAAAGGAATCTATAATGAGAAAGACCCTTTTGTCCTCCTGCCAGCGGTAACCTTCCTTATTTTCATTGTCTCCGGAGCTAGAGCTCAAACAACCGGTAGTCTACCGCAAACCACCTTGGTTATTATCTCTGATATAGTGACCATGGCCACCTAGTTAATCACTTCGACCAGTGGTTCGGCAAAAGATCCGGACGGCGGTTTGGTTCCGGTAATCAGTGAGAGGGTTGGCGCGATATCCACTGTATGGACCAGACGGTGGATCTTTTGCGCTGGAATATTTTTTCCTACGAAAATTATCGGCACATAAGTATCGTATCGCCAGGGGGAGCCGTGAGTGGCGGCGACAACCAGGCCGTCAAAATCATTGATAAAACGGTTGGGATCGAACACCACGTAGATATCGCCTGAGCGGTTGGCATTGTAATTTCTCAGAACCGACTGCATGAGGGGCGTATCGGGCAATTGGCCAGAGCGCAGGGCACTGCTTGATATCGCGGCTGCAACGCCGCCGAATTTCGAAATCTCATCAGCGACAGCGGCCTCGACGACGGCTGGATCCAATCCGGCATCGGCAATGGCTTTTTGATTGAGATAGAGATAGGGATGGAAATACGTGGAAATGAGTTCCTCGCCAATGCCAAAGCGTTTCTTCAGGGCGGCGATCGCTCCGGCTTTATCAAATTCCTCAGGGTCGATATATGCGGCCTCCAGCCCCAGTTCAGTGAGATACCCCGGCGTTTCCGGCCCGCCGTGATCGGCGGACAGGACAATCAGCGTATTCCCGAGCCCGACCTCCTTGTCAACGAAGCTCAGTAAATTGGCCAGTGTGCGATCAAGCCTGAGGATATTATCCTCGGCTTCCAGGCTGGACGGACCGAAAATATGCCCCACATAATCCGTCGATGAGAAACTGATCGACAGGTAATCAGTCACATCACCCTTACCGAGGGCCTCGTTCTTGATGAGCATCTTGGCAAAATCGAGAGTCATTTCATCCCCGGCCGGGCTCAGGGTCAGGAAGGTAGTGAAATATTTGCCGTCACGCGGGCCATAGGGATGAGGAAAAACACGCCCGAAACCGGGTAGGCTGGTTTCATATGCGCGGTCATCGTGGTCACCGAAAAGATATGTCGCGGGATCATGCATCAGCGTCCAATTTTGTCCGACATATTTAGCAGTTGGATCTTTTGCATTGAAAGCGCTGACCCAGTCGGGATATTCCTCGTAATAATATTGGCTGGTGATGAACTGGCCCAGCTGTTTGGAAAACCAGAAGGCCTTACCCGTATGCCCGGCCATGGAAATCGCGCCGCGGTCCTTCACTGAGACGCCGAAAACCTTGGATCTGCCACCGCGGTTTAACTTGAGCTCGTCGCTATAAGTGGAGACCAGAATTCTCGACGGTGAACGGCCATCGGATCTGGCGGTGCGTTGTGTGGGGTCTATTTCTGTTTTTTTGTCGACACCGGCGCCTTCGCTTAAGATGGGGTAGCGGGCATCTTCCACATTATAAGTCAACTCGCCACTGATCCGGTCAAGCCAGACATTGCCGACCATGCCATGGCGGGACGGGTCGGCCCCGGTCGCCAGTGTGGTATGTCCGACAATGGTTTCTGTATTGGCGTGCTGGTGATGGGCGTTGGTATAAACAGTCCCGCTATCCAGCAGATATTTGAGGCCACCGTCGCCCAGACGGTCGTAATAGCGGGTCGGCAAGTCGCCGCGAAGCTGGTCTACGGTTATTTGCAGGACCAATCGCGGCCAGGGGAGTGAATTGTCGGCAGCCATACCGAAAATGGGCATCATGATTACTGCACTCATAACCAGAATTGACATTTTGAACAATGACGGCTTGGGCATGTATATTCCTTCCAGTATCGCCTGATACTTAGTATTCACTCCGTTTCATATAATGATCTTGGTATTGATATGCGCTAAAGTCAATTTACCAAGACGGGGAAGGGAGAAGGTTTAGTAATAAGTCAGTGGGAGTTTAAACAATAATTGATGAAGTCGTTCAAAAGGGCTGTCTCATTGACGTTACTGCGTCTGAATGAATTACATAGGGACTTGTACTCGGACAAAAACTTTCCGGGCGAGTGGTTATATGAGATGCCTTGGTTTAGTATATTGATCTGCAGGCTCGGGTATGTTTCGCGCTCCAAATTTGAATCAAGGTTTGAAGGCCAGAAAAACATGGGTGGCGTATTACTAAAAGAGCGTTTTTTTAAATTCAACATTCTTATTATTGTCTTAGTACTACTTTCTGGTTGTGCATCTTACGGCGTAATTGAGAACGAACCATTAAATCAAAATGCGTCCCACCAATCCTATTCGCTCAAAAAAGTTAAAAATGATGATTCAGAAGTCAAAATTGTCTTGGCCTTCTCCGGCGGTGGAACGAGAGCTGCGGCTTTAGCTTATGGCGTTATGGAAGCATTGCACGAAATTTCGGTTAGTGAAGGGCAGGAGTCACCGCGTAGTCTTTTAGATGAGGTGCAAGTCATCACGTCGGTGTCCGGCGGCAGTTTCACTTCTGCATATTATGGTTTGTATGGAGAACGCATTTTTGAGGATTTTAAAACAGATTTTTTGCTGAGAGACATAGATAGTGAAATTATATTTAATGCGCTAAACCCTTTTTTCTGGTTTGGGTCTGAAGGTCGAACAGAATTAGCCGTTGATATATATGAAAAATACATGTTCCATGGCAAAACCTTCGCTGACATGAACAGGCCGGGCGCACCCTTGATAATAATTAATGCGACGGATCTTGGAAATGGCATCCGATTTTCATTTCTTCAAGAGTATTTCGATCTCCTTTGTTCCGACCTTTCGACCTTTCCGGTTGCTCGTGCAGTAGCTGCTTCTTCGGCTGTACCGGTTCTGTTTAATCCCGTTGTCGTCGAAACTTTCCCGGAAAATTGTAAGCCGAACGACCCGGCATTTCTTGAAATTCTTAAATTTAGAGATCGTGCGGATGATCAGGTTTTGGAAGCACTAAAAGAACTTCAGGTCTATATCGATAAAAAGGCGGAAACACAGTTTATCCATTTCGTTGATGGTGGAATTACTGATAATTTAGGACTGCGCGCGGGACTGGAAATTATTGAAGCAATTGGCGGCATAAATGCGACACGCCGTGTTTTAAAGGGAAAACCAGCCCGCCAGATCATGGTCATTTCGGTCGATGCATCAACCAAAAGCGTCGAAAATATGAACGATGAAAGTATACAGCCTTCAGTTGCCGATGTCATTTCGGTAGCGACTGATGTGCAGCTTCAACTATATAATCGTGCGACTTTTGACTTAATGGAAACGAGTCAGAGAAAATGGGCGAAAGAGTCGTCGAGCCTGGAGAGAACTGCAACATCATATTTCGTAAAAATCCAATTTAAGTCACTGCAAAAAAGAAGAAGCGATATCCCGAGATTCCTGAACATTAACAAGATACCAACTAATTTTTCATTGACCGAAGAACAAGTCGAGAAGCTTATACAGACGGGCCGTGAATTGTTGTTGGAAAATCCGGAGTTTAGGCGTTTCATGGCAGATCGGGCTGATAAGGTTTCCTAATATCTTCACTCTATTTTGCAGAAAAATCGAAGATAGATTTGATGTGATGGCTGTGAAAACGTCACTGTATGAAAATGGCCCCAGAGTTGATTTTAAATTTAGGAGTTTTCTTGCTTTGCCATATTATTTGAGCGAGGCAAGCTTGTCGGGTTTGTTATGGGCCGTTGAAGTGTTTTCTGGTGAAAGTTACCTTGTTTGCGGCTTTCAGGAGGTTTTAGGAGTATTTCAGTTCATTTGTGTTGTTTTTATGTTGAAATATGTTGAAGTTGGGATTGATAATGATAGGCTGGAATCACTCTGTCATGTTGCCATAGAAGGTGGAGTTGTGCGTCATCGTTGAAGAAAAAATTCAGGGGCTTTCTTTCTGGTCGGGTAAAGTCACAGTGGCGCCGCTTTCGGGGGGTATGACCAATGAAAATTTCCTCGTATCAGATAGCGACAATCGGTTTGTTGTGCGCCTTGGGGACGATATACCAATACATCATGTGTTGCGGTCAAATGAGCTTTCGGCCAGTGAGGCGGCTCACGCGGCCGGTATTTCGCCGGCTGTTCGCTATCATGAACCGGGAATTCTTGTCCTTGATTATATCGAGAGCAAAACCTTGAATGCCGAAGATATTCGAAACCCGGCGATACTTGAAAAAATTGTTCCCATGATCAAGTCCTGCCATCAGAGTATTCCAAAATATTTGAAGGGGCCTGCGCAGATTTTCTGGGTGTTCCATGTCCTTAGAGATTACGCTCGATCCCTCGAAGAAGCAGACAGTCCATATGTGAAGAATCTACCGGAATATTTGAGAATAACTTCAGAATTGGAGGCGCTGTCTGGCCCATACGATATTGTCTTTGGTCATAATGACTTGTTGCCAGCAAATTTCCTTGATGATGGTGAGCGCCTCTGGCTTATCGATTGGGATTTTGCTGGTTTTAATACGCCGCTTTTCGATTTGGGAGGGATGGCGTCTAACAGCCAGTTATCAGAGAAACAACAGAGATATGTTCTGGAAACTTATTTTGACGCTGCGGTCTCGGAAAACCTCTGGAAACGATACGAAGCAACTAAAGTCGCCTCACTGTTGCGTGAAGTGATGTGGAGTATGGTTTCGGAAAGTTACTCAACACTGGATTTTGATTATCGAACTTATACTCAGGATAGTCTGACAGCTTTTGAAGCTGCTTATGTGGAATTTGCAAGGATGTTCAAATAATGGTCTCTGAATTTCCCAGAACGGCGAAGGCCGTCGTTATCGGCGGCGGTATCGTCGGCTGCTCAACTGCCTATCATTTGGCGAAGCTAGGCTGGACGGATACGGTCTTGTTGGAGCGAAAAAAACTCACCTCCGGCACCACGTTTCACGCGGCTGGCCTGGTCGGGCAATTGCGATCAAGTGCCAATATCACGGAGATGCTTGGATATTCCGTAGATTTATATAATCGATTGGAAGAAGAAACAGGTCTGGCTACTGGCTGGAAAATGAATGGTGGCCTGCGGCTTGCCTGCAATAATGAACGCTGGGAAGAAGTTAAGCGGCAAGCGACAACAGCGCATTCCTTTGGCCTCGATATGCACCTCCTAACACCTGGCGAAGCTCAAGACCTGTGGCCGATAATGTCAGTTGACGATGTGGTCGGAGCGGCCTTTTTGCCAACAGATGGTCAAGCCAATCCGTCTGATATAACGCAAGCCCTTGCCAAGGGGGCTCGTATGGCAGGCGCGAGAATATTCGAAGACACTGCGGTTACAGATCTGATAGTTGAAAATGGAAAGATTAAATCCGTAATAACCGACAAAGGCATCATTGACTGTGAAGTCGTGGTTTGTTGTGCGGGACAATGGACCCGGGACTTTGCGAAGCGATTTAGCGTAAATGTGCCGTTGGTTTCCATGCAGCATCAGTATCTGATTACCGATACCATTGATGAAATTCCGCGGAACCTGCCTACTTTGCGAGATCCGGACCGCCTCACATATTATAAAGAGGAAGTCGGTGGGTTGGTGATGGGCGGATATGAACCCAATCCGATCCCCTGGGCAGTCGACGGTATTCCAGAAGATTTTCATTTTTCCTTACTCGATTCAGATTTTGATCATTTCGAGCCAATGATGGAATTGGCATTGGGCCGTGTTCCTGCGCTGCAAACAGCGGGCATTAAAGAGCTCGTCAATGGGCCCGAAAGTTTTACTCCGGACGGAAATTTTATTATCGGTGAAGCCCCGGAACTGGCAAATTTCTATGTTGGTGCCGGCTTCAATGCTTTCGGTATTGCCGCGGGCGGTGGTGCCGGTATGGCCCTTGCCGAGTGGATACATCACGGCGAACCCCCCTATGACCTTTGGGGCGCCGATATTCGCCGTTTTGGTCGCACGCATTTTGACGCTGATTGGGTCAGGACGCGTACTGTAGAAGCTTACGGCAAACATTATACCATGGCTTGGCCACACGAAGAGCATAGCTCCGGCCGACCCAATCAAGTCTCGCCGTTATACGGAAGATTGAAAGAGCAGGGCGCATGTTTCGGTGAAAAAATGGGTTGGGAGCGGCCCAACTGGTTCGCAGACCAGTCCGCCGGAGACGTGCCTGAAGATGAGTATAGCTTCAGTCGGCAAAACTGGTTTAACTCGGTTGCACGAGAACATGCAGCGGTTCGGCAATCTGCGGCGCTCTTTGATCAAACGTCATTCGCCAAGTTTTCCTTGAAAGGGCCCGATGCTGAAGTTGCTTTAAGCTGGATTGCGGCAAATAATGTTGCGAGACCGGTCGGGGCCCTAATCTATACGCAGATGCTCAATGACCGGGGAGGAATCGAATGCGATTTAACCTGCGCGCGGATCGCGGAGACGGAATATTATATCGTCACAGGAACCGGGTTTGTAACGCATGATTTTGACTGGATCCGTAAAAATATTCCAGCTGACTGCGATGCGGTTCTTGAAGATGTCTCAGCCTCCTTCGCGGTGCTGGCGCTAATGGGACCTCACGCGCGTAAAATTTTACAGGCGGTTTCCCCATCTGATGTGTCTGATATGGCTTTCAAATTCGGAACCTTTCAGGAAATTGAGATAGGCGGCGCAAAAGTTCGGGCTCTAAGGATCACTTATGTCGGAGAACTAGGGTGGGAGTTGCATATACCGATTGAAGCTGCCGCCGAGGTATATGAAAGCTTGCTAAACGCTGGGGAAGAATGGGATTTGATGAATGCTGGCTATCGCGCCATCGAAAGCTGCCGGCTGGAAAAAGGGTATAGAGCTTGGGGTAGCGATATTGGTCCGGATCATACACCGTTCGAAGCAGGACTTGGCTGGGCAGTGAAGTTAAAAAGTAACATTGATTTTAAAGGGCGAGCTGCTCTGGAATTACAGAAAAAAGCTGGAATGAAAAAGAAATTGGCGAGCTTCACAATAGAGGATGAAGATATCGTATTACTTGGTCGGGAAACCATTTATCGGAATGGTGAAAAAGTAGGTTGGCTCTCTAGTGGTGGATATGGTCATACTATTGGAAAACCTATTGGGATTGGGTATGTGAGGCATCCCGACGGTGTGGATGATGACTTCATTTTAAGCGGCTCGTATGAACTGGATGTTGCACAAAAAAGAGTGCCATGTAGCGTTCACATAAAACCACTTTACGACCCGACGTCGGAGCGGGTAAAAGGTTAGACTTGAACAAAAGATCAAACAGGGGTCTGGTCATGAAAAACTATTGTTCGGCGTTAATAGAAGAGCACGGATCCGTAGTTGCTTTAAGTTTTACAGATGGAACACAGGACCGCTTTCATGCCATATGGCTGCGGGATAACGCACCGGATCCTGCGACACGATCGCCAGAAAACGGCCAACGTCTTATTACCTTGATTGATATACCTGAAGAGACCAGAGTATCGGCGATTGAACTGCTTCACCCAAATTCCCTTAAAGTAAGTTTTGAGCCGGAAAACAAAACCGTTACCTTTAGTCTTGATTGGCTGTTGCAGCATTCTTATGACAAAACCGATGTTTCCTCAGCCGGATGGCTCGACAGGAAGATAGAAACATGGGATGGCAGTTTGAACTCGGATGTTCCTTCAGCGAACTATAAAACAGTAATTCAGGATCAAAAAGCGCTTGGACGCTGGCTTGCGAATATACGCCGATATGGTTTTGCGAAAATGATTGGCTGTCCCGTGGAGAGTGGTGCGTTAGTAGATGTTGCCGAGTTGTTTGGATTTGTCCGGGAGACCAATTACGGGAAGTGGTTCGAAGTTCGTACAGAAGTAAATCCGACCAATCTCGCCTATACGGGCGCAGGCCTGCAAGCGCATACAGATAATCCTTATCGGGATCCTGTGCCGACAATGCAAATACTCTATTGTCTGGAAAACTCCGCAGAGGGTGGAGATTCAATGGTTGTTGATGGCTTTAGGGCCGTCAAGCGCCTGCAAGAAGAATCTCCAAAGTCATTTGATTTACTTGCACGGTATTGTGCCCGATACGAATATTCGGGAGAGGCGGGCATTAATTTACATTCCAGAAAGCCAATGATTGACCTCCAGCCGGATGGCGAACTTATCGGGGTCAGGTTTAATAATCGTTCAACCGCGCCAATCATCGATGTTCCGTATGAGTTAATGCCTGACTACTACAAAGCTTACCGCCGCTTGAGCGCAATTGTCAGCGATCCGGATATGGCTGTCCGGTTTAAATTAGCCCCTGGTGAGTGTTTTATTGTTGATAATACCCGCGTGTTACATTCCCGAAGTGCTTATTCCGGGGAAGGGAGCCGCTGGCTTCAGGGCTGCTATCCTGATAAAGACGGAATGCTTTCGACGCTTGCAGCAATGGAAAATACCTTTTTGGAGACTGAACTATGACGAAGCCTGATTTTTCCAAGCTCGATAAGGAAAATATCGTAGATTTCATTGCTGATATTTTCGCGCGACGTGGGGCGGAAGAATATATCGGTGAAAAGGTCAGTATGTCCGAACATATGTATCAGGCCGGCCATCTTGCGGAAGAGGCAGGCGCGTCCGAGGAAATTATTGTTGCGGCGCTTTTGCACGATATTGGCCATTTCACCAACGAATTTCCGGATGACGCGGCAGAATTGGGCATAGATAGTCACCACGATCGTGCTGGCGCCGCGGTTGTCGACCCATTTTTCCCCAGCATCGTAACAGATTGCATACGTCACCACGTCTCAGCAAAGCGGTATTTATGTGCCGTGGATCCCGACTATTTTACAACCTTGTCCGATGCGTCGGTTCTCAGTTTGAAATTGCAAGGCGGCCCTTTGACACGAGAGGCCGCGGAAAAATTTGCGCAGAACAAGGACGTTGAAGCGATTGTTCAGGTTCGAAAATGGGATGACGAAGCGAAAGTACCGGGAAAAAAGACGGAATCATTCGACTATTTTGCGCCAATGGTTCAACGGGTTGTCGATCGCCAGTAATCCTTCACTCATGCATGATGAGTAAGTTCGGTTGCCATTTTCATGAAGGCACTGACCAGTTTGCTGTTGCTTCGATCCCGAAGACAAATTAAGGCCTCGTCCATCAACGGTTTGCAGCCGGATATGGGAATTTTGAACAGTCGTTCGTCGTAACCGAATTCTGCCTCGGCGACGACCCCGACCCCAGCACCGCTGGCAACGATTTCCCGGATTGCTTCGCGGCCCTCTGCTTCAATAGATGCCTTGAGATCGATACCAGCATCCGCGCCAATCTCTTCAAATTTGGACCGTGTTTTTGAGCCCCTTTCCCGAAGTACAAGTGGCAGCTCCGCCAATTGTGCAAGTGATACTGAGGCCGCGTTTTCCAGTTTATTCCCCTTGGCCGCAAAGGCGATAATCGGGGTTGAAGACAATTTCACGATATTGAATTCCCTGTTGGTCGGGACTTCCCCAAGAATTCCAACATCAGCCTCGTAACTAAAGAGTTTCGAGACGATTTCTTCAGTATTTCCGGTTTTGACTGAAATAAATACACCGGGATATTTTGCCCGAAACGGGCCTAGTATGGGATGGAGATGATGAGCCGAATCCGCCATAACGCGAAGCGTCCCTGCACCGAGAATCCGAGATTCGGAAAGAAGTTCGCTTGCCTGATGCTCAATTTCAAACATTCTATGGGTAATTTCTAATAATTTTCGGCCGAAGTCCGTAACAGTGATCTGTTTTTTTCGTCTGTCGAATAACAAAACATCATATTCTTCTTCCAATTTACGAACTTGATCGGAAATTGCTGGTTGGGTCAAACAAAGGGCTTCGGCAGCTCGCGAAAACCCGCCATGAATGGCGACATGGTGAAAAGCTCGGAGTTGAACATAGCGCATTGGATTGATAATCCCATTCCATAAATAAAATCGATAGCATAATCTAAAATAACGATTTCACAAATAGTTTTCTGCGGCCTAAATTCCTCATCAAGTTTGGTATCCTCCGATAGTAATCAAGGGAATTGGATAGAATGACTGAGCAAACTGACACAATGTCTACATTATTTCCGCCGCCTGAATTGGGTGAACCCTATTTGTTGACACCAGGACCATTAACCACCTCTGCCGAGGTAAAAAAGGCGATGTTAAAAGACTGGGGCTCTTGGGATAGTGAATTTCGATCCATGACAGCGCAAATGTGCCGCGACCTTCTCGAAATTGCAAATGACACGGATGGCGAATTTGAATGCATTCCCATGCAGGGAAGCGGCACCTTTTCAGTAGAAGCGATGCTCGGCTCGTTCTTACCAAAGGACAGTAAGACCCTGGTTTTGATAAATGGCGCCTATGGCAAGCGTGTGGCCGAATCCATTAGCTATTTAAGCAGGAGTTACGTCGTCCTTGATAAAGGCGATTATATGCCTCCACGTGGCGAAGAAATTGAAGCCATTTTGCGCTCAGATCTTGATATAAGTCATGTGGTTGCTGTGCATTGTGAAACCAGTTCGGGAATACTCAATCCAATTCAAGAGATATCCGACGTCGTTTACGCAGAAGGTCGCAAGTTGTTGATCGACTCAATGAGTGCCTTCGGTGCTTTGCCCTTGGATGTCAATAAGACACGATACGAAGCGATGGTGTCTTCGGCAAATAAATGTATTGAAGGTGTTCCTGGGTTTGGATTTGTTATAGCCCGAAAATCTGAACTGGAAAACGCCGAAGGTCGTAGCCACTCTTTAAGCCTGGATATTCACCAGCAATGGCGGAATTTTCAGAAATCAGGGCAATGGCGGTTTACACCCCCGACACATGTCGTCGCTGCATTTATGGAAGCCCTGAGAACACATAAACTGGAAGGCGGTGCGCCGGGTCGATTAGCACGTTACACGCAGAACCGGGATATCATGGTAGCGGGAATGCGGGAATTGGGCTTTGAAACCTTATTGAAGGATCGCTGGCTTTCACCTATTATCGTAACCTTCTTCAATCCGTCTCATCCGAATTTTGATTTTACGAAATTTTACGATCTGATGAAGGTGCGAGGGTTTATTATTTACCCCGGCAAACTAACCGTTGTAGACAGCTTCCGGGTGGGCTGCATAGGGCGTATGGACGGAAACGTCATGCGTCAGGTTGTTCAGGCAGCCAAAGAAACACTAGCTGAAATGAATGTAGACAGTGCGCATCCGCCAGAGGCGGCTCTTATTGAACGTGCGAAACTGGCTGCCTAACTGAATATTTATTGGAGTTTATAATAATGAGTGAAGCCCTTGAAAATGGGATCACCGTCAATGGTCGTTCCTATCCCATGCCTAAAACGACTGCTGTCGCAATTTGCCTGGACGGTTGTGAACCAGCCTATATAGACAAAGCTATTGAGGCCGGCCTCATGCCAACAATGAAACGTATCCGTGATACGGGAACGATGCATCTGGCTCATAGTGTGGTTCCGAGTTTTACCAATCCCAATAATATGTCGATCGCAACGGGTCGGCCACCGGCTATCCATGGAATCTGCGGTAACTTCCTTCTTGACCCGGATACGAAAGAGGAAGTGATGATGAACGATCCGCGCTTCTTGCGGGTGCCAACAATTTTCAAAACCTATTACGACGCTGGATGCAAAATCGCCATTGTTACGGCAAAAGACAAATTACGGGCTTTGCTGGGGCATGGTTTGAAATTTGACGAAGGTCGCGCTCTGTGTTTCTCGACGGAAAAATCCGATACGACTACTCTGACAGAGCATGGGATCGAGAATGCCTCCGAGCAATTGGAGTTGCCCGTACCAAGCGTCTATTCCGCCGAGCTTTCCGAGTATGTTTTTGCTGCCGGCGTCAAACTTATGAAAAGCTTCAAGCCGGACATCATGTATCTGACGACCACGGACTATGTACAACATAAGTCTGAGCCAGGGGCGGAACAGGCCAACTCATTTTATGAAATGTTCGATCGGTATCTTACCGAGCTGGATGAAATGGGGGCGGCGATTATCATCACCGGCGATCATGGCATGAAACCGAAGCATAAAGCGGACGGAACTCCTGACGTTATTTATCTGCAGGACCAAATGGATGAGTGGTATGGCGAAGGTGCAGCGCGCGTTATCCTGCCTATAACCGATCCATATGTCGTCCATCATGGTGCATTGGGTTCATTTGCAACGGCGTATCTCACAGATAAAGTATCTGAAACCGAAGTTATTGAGCGTCTTTCCGCGCTGGAAGGAATTGAGGTTGTCCTAAACAACAAAGATGCGTGTACCCGCTTTGAACTGCCGGAGGATCGGGTAGGGGATATCGTTATCATTTCCACAGAGAACAAAGTATTGGGCACCAATGCCAGCCGTCATGATTTAACAGCTTTGGAAGTCCCCTTGCGGTCTCATGGTGGCTTAACAGAGCAAGTCGTTCCTTTTATTGTAAACCGTGTCCTGCCAGATATGCCCAATGCGCCGGAATTGCGTAATTTCGATGCCTATTATTATGTTGCCAAGGCAGCCGCCCTTTAACGTACCGGAGCCGGGAATAAAACCATGTCAGAGACAAAAACAAAATTCACCATGCGCAATGAAGCCATGCGCATTGGTGGAAAAAAAGTGACAACCGAAAATGTCATTGAAGTTCGCTACCCTTTTACCAATGAAGTTATCGGAACAGTTCCGGCAGGTACGGCCGAGCATGCCAGGCAGGCGTTTGATATTGCCGCAAACTACAAACCCAAGCTTTCCCGGTACGAGCGGCAGCAAATTCTGTTCAAAGCGGCAGAATTGATCCGCGACCGTAAAGAGCAAATTGCCGAGACTTTGACTTTGGAACTGGGTATTTGCAAACAGCACGCTTTATATGAAGCCGGCCGATCTTACGACGTGTTTACTCTTTCCGGCCAGCTCGCCATTCTTGACGATGGTCAGATTTTTTCCTGTGACCTGACGCCGCACGGCAAGGAACGCAAAATTTATACGAAGCGTGAGCCGGTAAATGTCATTTCCGCGATTACACCGTTCAATCATCCACTGAATATGGTGGCGCATAAAATTGCTCCGGCTATTGCCACAAACAACTGTGTTGTATGTAAACCAACCGAGCTAACGCCTCTGACGGCAATCGCGTTGGCTGATATACTCTATGAAGCAGGGCTGCCGCCTGAAATGTTCCAGATTGTAACTGGATTACCACAGGATATCGGCAATGAGATGATCACAAATGATCAGATTGACATCATCACATTTACCGGTGGTGTTCCCGTCGGCAAAATGATCGCTGACAAAGCCGGCTACAAACGGACTGCGTTGGAATTGGGTGGCAATGATCCGTTTATTGTCCTGGATGATTTAAGCGACGAAGATCTGGTCAAAGCGGCGGATATAGCGGTAGCAGGTGCAACCGGCAATTCCGGCCAAAGATGTACGGCAATAAAACGCATTTTGGTCCAGGAAAATGTTGCGGATAAATTGGTTCCTTTGATTTTAGAACGGGCCAAGAAAATAAAATTTGGCGACCCTCAAGATCCGGAAACTCAACTCGGCTGCGTTATCCATGAACAGGCCGCGGAAGCTTTTGAGGAACGGGTTTATGCAGCGGAGAAGCAAGGCGCGAAAATCCTTTATCATCCGGGTCGGCAGGGAGCTTTGTTGCCACCAATAGTCGTAGACCACGTACCTCATGACAGTGAGCTGGTTTATGAAGAAACTTTTGGTCCGGTCATTCCTATTGTACGGGTTCCGAATGACGATGCGGCGTTGATGAAAATTTCGAACTCAACACCCTTTGGATTATCAGCCGGGGTATGTACCAATAACTTGGACCGGATTACCAGTTTTATTGACGGTCTGGATGTGGGTACGGTTAATATCTGGGAGCAACCTGGCTATCGCATTGAGATGTCGCCTTTTGGGGGCATTAAGGATTCAGGTAACGGTGTCAAAGAAGGCGTTTTGGAAGCCATGAAATTCTTCACAAATGTGAAGACTTACTCATTACCATGGCCTGTTCGCTAGTGCAATTTTACGGAAGAATACGACAATGTAACTGACCGGAAGGAATTCCATGGGGGAACAAGCGGAAACGGCACTTTACCTGGTGCTTGGTGCAGCTTTCCTCCATGCCTTTTGGAATGCGCTTATCAAGGGTTCAACCGACAGTACGTTGGTACTTGGTTTGATTTCACTCGCTCACGCTATCGTGGGTGCAGTGATGGTTGTGCTATTTTTACCACCGGCGCCCGAGAGTTGGCCGTTTATCGCGGCATCAACATTTATCCATTTTTTTTACTATATATTCCTACTCCGGTCCTATCGGTTTGGCGATTTATCGCACGTTTACCCAATTTCCAGAGGACTAGCACCGGTTCTAGTGACCATCGGGGCGCAAATTTTCGCAGGGGAAACTTTACCGCTAATAGGGTGGGTAGGTGTGGTAATGGTGTCTCTAGGTGTCAGCATGCCCTCCCTTAAATCCGGGTTAGGCTCTGTACATCCAAAAGCACTGATTTCAGCATTGGCAACCGGGATCTTTATCGCGAGCTACACCGTGGTGGACGGAATGGGGGTGCGGGCATCTTCTAGCCCCCTCGGGTATATCGGCTGGTTGTTTTTACTAGAGATTATTGTTGCTGGGTATGTTTTCCATCAGCGACGGGTTCAATTGAAGCTTACTTCCCGGACGGTTTGGTCCGTTAGTCTGATTGGCGGTATCGCCTCGGCTGGCGCCTATGGTCTGGCAATCTATGCAAAATCGATTGCTCCCTTGGGAGCGGTATCCGCCGTGCGAGAGTCGAGTGTCGTTATCGCAGCTTTAATTGGTATTATCTGGTTTCGAGAGCGTCCGTGGAAAATTCGCATAATTTCGGCAGGAATCGTCGCTTCTGGCATACTCGTTTTATCCGACGTTATATAATCTTATTTTATGCATTTATAAGTATAATAGATTTCGTCTATTTGTCATATTACTGCAATATAAAAATCAGAGGTTTGAGTTCTCATTTATCAATTGAGGTGATACCTTTAATAAACAAGGATAAAATATTCTTTGGACAGGGAGAAATTAAAAATGGCGATTACATCTAAGCTGGTCTTGGCAGCGGCTACAGGCTTCTACATGACCTCTACAGCGATGGCAGTAGACCTGACAGTCTACACAGCGGTTGAAGCTGAAGATCTCAAACGATATGCGGCGTCCTTTAACAAGGTACATCCGGACATTAAAATTAACTGGGTACGTGATTCCACTGGTATTATCACAGCGAAGCTTTTAGCGGAAAAAAACAACCCGCAAGCCGACGTTGTGTGGGGGCTGGCGGCAACGTCATTGTTGCTCATGAAAGCAGAAGGCATGCTTGAAGCCTATGCGCCGGTTGGTGTCGATAAGCTCGATCCAAAATTTGTTGATAATAGTACACCGCCGGCCTGGACGGGAATGGACGCCTGGGTTGCTGCTGTTTGCTATAATACGGTTGAGGCTGGCAAGCTTGGTCTTTCGCCACCGAAAACCTGGAAAGACCTGACTAAGGCCGAGTACAAGGGCCATGTGATCATGCCAAATCCCAATTCCTCTGGAACAGGCTTTCTGGACGTATCCAGCTGGCTGCAAATATTTGGTGAAAAGGGCGGTTGGGAATATATGGATGGCTTGCATCAAAATATTGCACGCTACACTCATTCCGGCTCCAAGCCATGTAAACTAGCGGCTGCTGGTGAAATTCCAATTGGTGTTTCTTTTGCCTTCCGCGGTGCCAAATCCAAAGCAGCGGGCGCCCCGCTTGAAATTATTGTTCCAGAGGAAGGTGTTGGCTGGGATATGGAAGCGACAGCAATTATGGCAGGAACCGATAAGCTGGACGCTGCTAAGAAACTTGTCGATTGGTCCATCACCAAAGATGCAAACATGCTCTATAACTCTGGTTACGCAGTTGTCGCTTATCCAGGCGTTGCGAAACCGGTCAAATTTTTCCCAGATAATCTCACGGACAAAATGATTGATAACGATTTCGAATTTGCGGCGAATAACCGCAAAGCAATTCTCGCCGAATGGCAGAAGCGGTACGATTCAAAATCAGAACCTAAGAGCTAATCAAGCTTTAGGAAATATTCGAAGGCATCGCTTGCGCGGTGCCTTCTTTTTAAACAATCGAATTTTTCGGATGTGAGAGGATGCGGGACCAATGGGGACGCAGATAAGCAACGCTTTACCTGATCATGAGGGAACCTATCTTCAAATTTTCGGCCTTTGGAAAGCGTTTGGCGAGTTCTTAGCTCTAAAAGATATTTCACTGACGATTGACGAGGGCGAGTTTGTTTGTTTTTTAGGTCCTTCGGGCTGCGGAAAAACCACGCTGCTGCGCGCTATCGCAGGGCTGGATTTGCAAACAAAAGGCGAGATTATTCAGGCTGGGCAGGATATCTCCATATTACCACCTGCTGAGCGGGATTTTGGTATTGTTTTCCAGTCTTACGCGCTGTTTCCTAATCTCACAATTGAGAAAAATATTGCGTTTGGATTAGAGAATGCGGGCCTAGCGAAAACCGCTATTACGGCGCGCGTTGCCGAGCTTTTGGAATTGGTTGGATTGCCGGATCAGGGAAAGAAATATCCGGCCCAGCTTTCTGGGGGACAACAACAGCGAATAGCCTTGGCCAGAGCCATTGCCATGTCTCCAGGCCTTTTGCTTCTTGACGAGCCATTGTCTGCCCTTGACGCTAAGGTACGGGTGCATTTGCGGCATGAGGTGAAGGATTTACAACGAAAACTTGGTATTACGACCGTTATGGTTACACATGATCAAGAAGAAGCCCTGTCAATGGCGGATCGGATTGTGGTTATGAACCACGGTGTTATTGAGCAGATCGGGTCCCCAACCGAAATTTACCGGGAACCGGAAACACTTTTTGTGGCTGATTTTATCGGCGAGATGAACCAAATACCAGCGGTGACGCAGGCGGGGGCCGATCCCGGCCCAATGTTTGTCAAAATTGGGGACCTGACGATCCAATGTTCGGATCATGATTTCGCCGCGGATCAACAAGTTATTGCTGCTGTTCGGCCGGAAGATATTATACCGCATGGCCCCGGAGCCCGATCAGAAGGGGCTCCTGATGTGATTTCAGAGCCGGACAATGCATTCGATGTTCAGATCAGTGAAATGGAGTTTTTGGGCTCATTTTGGCGAACCAGGCTAACCGGGAGCAATATGGGCGGAGCAGAGTTAATCGCCGATTTTTCAATTAACGCCGTGCGCAGAATGGACATGGCTGAAGGTAAAGATCTTGTTATCGAAATACCAAGTAAACGATTGAAGATATTTGAAAAACCGGTGGATGCTGAATAATGTCCCTAGCAGCTTCGGCCAAACTTCCTTCCGGAAAACCATTATCAGCTAAACTCGGGCGCGATGATGTTTTAATGCGCGGGTTCATCCTCGTTATCGCATTGTATTTGATCATAACATTAGCTTTTCCACTTTATGCAATGTTATCAAAAGCTTTTTCGACATTTCAATTTGATTTATCGCAAATTGAAATACAGGTCAGCGATGAAAACGGAATTTTTGACGGACCTGTTTTGTCAGCTGCAACCCTTAACCAAAACCTCGGGACAATACCGCAAGATGAACTGGCAACTAGCTCTGACGGTCGATTGGCGTTAACACCTCTTTTTCCAGATTTCAGCTTTCGTAGTTCGGTCCTGTATAAGGTAAGAGGGACTTCCGACGCTGCCGTTTTCTTGATTGGTTCGGAACGCAAAACAGGCACAGATTGGCGGGAAGTTGACTCAAATACCTTCCGGAAAGTGGTTTTAAGGCCGGTTAAAGATGTCGGCATAAGTAACTTTTTGACGTATTTTTCAACACCTTCTTTGTTCCGGTCTATCCAGAATTCTTTGTTTATCTCGATCGTCAGTACAGTCATAACAGTTAGCTTGGCGTTCGCATTTGCCTATTGTTTAAGCCGTAGTTGCATGAAATATAAGGGTGCATTCCGGCTTGTAGCGATGGCGCCAATCTTGGTGCCGTCCTTGTTGCCGGGCATTGCTCTTGTTTATCTGTTTGGGAACCAGGGCATGTTGAAGTCGTTGATGATGGGGGAATCCATTTATGGGCCCTATGGCATTGTTCTGGGGTCGGTCTTTTTCACGTTTCCCCACGCGATGATTATCATTACGACAGCATTAGCCATATCTGATGCACGGCTCTATGAGGCTGCGGTTTCACTACGGGCGAGCGCTTGGAAAACCTTTTGGACGGTCACTATCCCCGGGGCCAGGTACGGATTGATCTCGGCTGCTTTCGTGGTTTTTAATCTTGTCATTACAGATTTTGGCCTGCCGAAGGTTATTGGTGGTCAATATAACATGCTGGCAGTTGATATTTATAAGCAGGTTATCGGCCAACAGAATTTTGAGATGGGTGCGGTTGTTTCTGTCGTTCTCTTGATGCCGGCTTTTCTGGCCTTTTTCGTGGATCGACAGGTGCAGAAGAAACAAGTGGCGTTGTTATCCGCGCGATCTGTTGTCTATGAACCGAAGCCAGACAGGCGCTTTGACTGGAGCTGTTTTACCTATTGTTCCCTGGTTGCTCTCTTCATTTTGGCAATTTTGGGGGTTTGCCAATATGCAGCGCTGATTAAGTTCTGGCCTTATGACCTTTCCTTAAGCCTCAAAAACTATAATTTTGATTTGACCGATGGCGGCGGTTGGGAAGCTTATAGCAATTCCATCAAGCTCGGCCTTCTGACAGCGTTTTTTGGCACCATAGTCGTCTTTACGGGCGCATATATGGTGGATAAAACACGGGGATTTGCGGTAGGGCGTGGTCTGTTTCAATTTCTCGCCATGCTGCCAATGGCGATCCCGGGCATGGTTCTCGGACTTGCCTATATTTTCTTTTTCAACGATCCAGATAATCCCCTAAATGCAATTTACGGCACGATGACAATTTTAGTCATTGTTACGGTCACTCATTTCTATACTGTTTCGCATTTAACCGCGGTGACTGCTCTCAAGCAAATGGACGGGGAATTTGAATCTGTCGCCGCGTCTTTGAAACAGCCGTTTTATAAACTCTTTACCCGCGTAACAGTGCCGGTTTGTCTGCCAGCTATATTGGATATAGCGATATACTTGTTCGTCAATGCGATGACGACCGTATCTGCCGTGGTGTTTCTCTATTCATCGGATACGACGCTCGCATCTGTTGCGGTTCTAAATATGGATGATGCGGGGGATATCGCACCTGCGGCGGCAATGGGGATGATGATATTCTACACGAATGCCTTCGCCCGGATTGTGCATCTGTTGTTGTCGAAGGGAATATTGAAGCGAACACAAGCCTGGCGGACGCGTTAGCTGCATATAATCGGAATTGCCGCTAGGTTTTTATATCAAGGACGGCTTGTTGCATATCATCCCAGATCTCAAACATTAATATATTGGCCTTGTAGCTATGCATCGCCATTTTTTGTGTGACGAATTCCTCAGCAAGATCGACATTTGGCACTTCAATAAGCCCGTCTTCGTTGGCGAGAGGGTTTTGCGGAGCATAGGCAATGACTGTTGCGGGTTTGCGCTCACGGACTGTCACTGTCGGATCGCCATTGGGGCCGCTGGTTTGAATAGCTTCAACCGCTTCGTAAGCTTTACCGGTAGTATCGGCGCCTGGCGTGCCCACAGTACCGTAGTTGGCGACATTACGCGCTGAGACTTCCACAGTTTTTGAGGCAGCTTGTATTCCGCTTAAAGCAGATCCGGCAATTGACAACATAGGCATCTCCTTATCGCTAAAAATTTAAATAAACTTTATACGAATATATGATTTCTAATATACACCTTTTAGAGGTATAAATATTAACAAACCGTTAAGATGCTTGGTGAGAGGAAAGAGCATTTTCCCATTCTTCAAGGAAATAAATGAAATCAGAAAGTGGGCCCATTACGCGAGTTTCAGTCGCTTCGTATAATGATGTCACTTCATATACGGATTTCGTAAGCTTCAGGCAGTGAGCGTTTCCGTTAATTTCGAGTGTGTCGGAAAAGAGATTATCTATCGATTGATTGAGGTACCGAATAAAGGCTGGATCTCCTTGAATTTCTGATTCAAAGAATTCCTCCAAAATCATATTGCTGGGAAAAATATTGCATTTCAGCAATCCGGATTCCGGGTCAATTTTTATGGAAATTTTTGGCATTTACTGGTTCTCCTAATCCTCAACGTATAAAGGATAAGCCGTATTAATTGCCCCATCATCATACCGGTAGCCTTCTATGTAGAAGCCATAGCCCGATTTCCCCCGCCATTTCTCTCCTCGCCCCAATTCACTTCGTGAGGCGGCTTTTAGAATGGCATTGATAATCTCCTGTCTTGATAATTTTTTAGGAAACAGGCTGGAAAATTTGTCTTTCCATCTTTTTTCCCGGGCATCAAAAATCTCGACAATCGCTGTGGTAACCCCGGATCTGTTTGGGCCGGACAGAATTTCCTTAACCCTTGACTGCGGATATCCATTCTCGGGCGGAGGCACATGAAATCCAACAGGTTTGCCCCGACGGTTGATTTCCCCTTCAAAAATGTGAGTAACATTAATGGCGGGATCCGTATTAGACCAGATCGATCGAGAAATGGCCGGGGCCGACGTCTCAAACTGTGCCCAGATAAGTACGAAAAATAAAACACAGAAAGGCAATAGAAGGGCGACGAGCGCCTTTTTATGCAGTTTACGTAGCGCCACTGACAAAACTCTCCACCAAGCTTCTCGCCACCAGGTTCCAGCCATCGACCAGAACAAAGAATATGAGCTTAAAGGGGAGGGAGATCATGACCGGGGGCAGCATCATCATGCCCATGGACATCAAGATGGACGCGACGACCATATCAATGACAACAAAGGGAACAAACAGAAGAAAACCAATTTCAAAAGCCCGCTTTAACTCACTGATCATAAAGGCCGGGATCAAAACCTTGAGGGGGACATCTTCTGGTGCCGCAACTTCTTCGGTCGAGCCTAAATCCATAAACAAGAGGATGTCTTTTTCCCGCGCATGTTTGAGCATGAATTCTTTGAAAGGTGTCGCGACACGCTCAAAAGCTTCTGTCTCGTCAATTTCTTCATTCAACAAAGGCACAATGCCGCTCTCATAAGCGCTTTCGAAAGTAGGGGCCATGATGAAAGCCGTTAGAAACAAGGCGAGGGAAATAATAACGACATTTGGAGGCGTCGTCTGAACCCCGATAGCGCTTCGGAGCAAGGACAATACGACGATCAGCCGTGTAAAGGATGTCGTCACGATCAGGATGGCCGGCGCCAGGCTCAAAATGGTCATTAAAACGACCAGTTGCACAATTCGGCCGGTTAAAGGTCCTGCATCGTTGCCAAGATCAAGGGACAGGGATTGAGCTAGAGCATCAAACGGAATGAAGAGTGTAAGCAATAAAAAAGTTGGAATAAGAAAAAGAGCTTTTCTTGGAAACAAACGGCTTTTTTGCATAATTTCAGTCATGTGTCTTTTGCGTCCGTTTCGGTCTCGGATATTGCAGAGGGGATATTTTGTTCGACAACCAGATCACGTTCCGGTCCAAGAAGCAATAAATGCTCTTGTTCATCTCGCCTGACCAGAACCAGGCGACGCTTGGCGTCGATAGACATTACATCGGAAACTGAAAGCCTTTTCGGGCTTCCGGGCTTTCTGTCCGCCTTTGGGACCATGCCGAACTTTCGGGCTGCCAATGTTACCAGTGCAATGAGCCCCAGTACAATTAGGAGTCCGACAAGATATTTCAGATACTGTAACGGATCCATCTACTTGCTATTTACCTAAACTAATGCCCCCACGGATCAGCGGTTGCACCACCCTAACTTCCCCGGCTCAATTTGAAAACTATTCTTTCGCTCTGGGACCTTCAACTACGTCAATATTTTGGCTTATAAGGTCGTGCTGGATTTGGACATCGCGAGAGAGTTCATCCAATGCACTTATAACATTGCTTAAGAGCTGCGATAATTCCGGCCTATGTTCAGGCGCGGCTATCTGCACCTGGCGATGAATATCCATGACTCTCTCAGGCAATGTCGCGATATCGATCATGGTACCTTCCTGAGTTTGCAGCCGATATCGAGAAATATCAGCTTCAAGTGCAGAAATTTCCAGTTTAACATTTACATTATTCGTCATCAGCAAAACTCAGATCCGGCACCACTTTATTCTGGCTTCGGTATAAATAAGACAAAATTTCTGAAACCGCCGTAAAAGCTTCCAGAGGGATAGGGCAGTCAACTTCAATTTCTGACAAGATCTGAGCAAGGTCAGAATCTTCACGGACCTTTACACCATGATCGAATGCCAATTGCAAGATCTGCTCTGCGACGGCCCCTTTTCCCGTTGCAGAAACTTTTGGAACATTCGAACAAGAGTCATCGTAGTTGATGGCGATAGCGATTGCGTTTGTCGGTCCAGTCAGGGGTTTTTGGTCATGTGTACTCATAATATTGGCCATACTGAGGAAAGCTGAAATCTTATTCTACTAGATTATGGTTAAAAAATATTTACGCTACTTAACGGGCGAAAATTGATGGTGATCACAGCTTATTAAAAATTTCCAAAATCCACTTGCATGTCCTTAAGGGAAAGATTATGTTGCCGCTCGCTGGATGATATAACTCTTCCCATAGAGTTTCTCTGGCGATTTGCAAATCGAGAATTGGAGTTTCGCTCCTCTTTGCACAGCTGCATTAGAATGTTTGTCTTTAACGACACGAATGGCCCATCTCACCAAAGATGAGGTCGCCAGAGGTTGAGCGCTTTAGCGTTCAAGATGTCCTGAACTCGCGTTACGCGCTTGAGAGAAAGAAAAGGAAGAATATATGAGTATTATGGAAAATGTGCTGAATGGTAAAAAAATTGCTATTCTTGTTGCCAACGGCTTTGAAGAATCACACATGACCAGCCTGCATAAAAATCTGGTCACTACCGGCGCGGAAGTCAAAATTGTCTCCCCGGAAAAAGGTGTTGTGAACAGCTGGCATGGTAACGGTTGGGGGCATTTCTTCCCCGCAAATGCGCATCTTTCAACATCCATGTCACATCACTATGACGCCGTTGTCATTCCCGGCGGTTCGCGGCATGTTGCCCGGCTATCCGCTAACCCCCAAACAGCGCGTTTCATGCGCGGTTTCATGGAAGACAACAAGCCAGTCGCCTTGTTGGACGATGCTCCAAAAATTCTTGCTGACGCGGCATTACTGGAAGACCGGTCCGTTATCGTACTTGAGGACACACAGGCAGCTGTAACAGAGAGCGGCGCAACAGTCGTCGATGCGATGCTCCATGTGGATGACATGTTGGTGTCCGCGAAGGAAGCGATCGAGCCGATGATCGAAAAATTTGCAGATTGTATTGCAAAATATGAACCGGAAGCTTGGGAAGCGGCTTAACGCTTTAAAGCAAACCGACCGAAGACTGAAAAACGCTGCCAGAATTGGTGGCGTTTTTTTGTGCCTGTTTTCCCTGGGTACACATATTTTTACGGAATATTAACGATCATTGATTAGCCTAGGGTCAGGAAAAACCGCAATAATAAAGCGAACTGCATCATGAATTTGGAAAAAATTCCTCTATTCGCGGCCTTAACGGAACGCATGAAGTGGCTGACAGCACGACAAAAAGTGCTGTCGCAAAATATCGCCAATGCGGATACACCGAACTACCGCGCCAAAGATTTAAAACCGCTTGAATTCAAAGATATGGTAGCGAAACCAGAAGAAAACCGTTTTCGCATCAATCGGACCAATGGATCTCATATTCATGTGAAAGAAACCGTTAAATACGAGACGCATACGAATAAAGATGTCAGCGAAGTTACGCCGACTGGAAACGCGGTCATTCTCGAAGAAGAAATGATGAAAGTAGCGGAAACACAGATTCAGTACGAACTGACTACAACATTGTACAAGAAAAATTTAGGGATGTTGAAAACAGCCCTTGGCCGTCGATAGAGGCCGAAGAGAGGATAAAACGTCATGGATTTACTTAAGACAATGTCAGTATCTGCGTCGGGCATGCACGCCCAAGGTAAGCGCATGCAGATCATATCAGAAAACTTGGCCAATAAGGATTCTGTCGGCAAGACAGCTAACGAGGATCCTTATCGCCGTAAAGTGCTTTCTTTCAAGAATGTCTTAGATCGCGAAAGCGGTGTTACTAAAGTTCAAGTTGGTCGTATTTCAGAAGATAGATCTGAATTTGATTTGAAATTCGAGCCAAGTCATCCAGCGGCAAATGAAGAGGGGTATATTAAATTGCCCAACGTCAATTCGCTGGTCGAGATAATGGATATGAAAGAAACTCAACGTTCTTATCAAGCTAATCTGGGGGTTATTGATGCGTCTAAAAAGATGATCATGCGGACCCTGGACATCCTTAAGTAAGAACTGAACGAAAGAAACAAGAATGGTGGATACAAGCGCGATATCAGCGACACAAGCCTATTCAAAGACAATGGCAAATAGTGTCGACGGAAAAAATTCCGGCACTGCCGTAGGAGCCGATGAAGTCGTCAATGGGCAAAGTTTTGCCGAAATGTTGGCGGATGCCGGTGGTGCCGCCATCGAAAATGGTGTGGCATCTGAACAGGTTAGTCTGGATGCGACGACGGGAACAGCCGGCCTCGCCGATATTGTGACGGCCGTCAGTAATGCCGAAGCGACCCTGGAAACTGTCGTTGCTGTCCGTGATCGTGTAATTCAGGCTTATCAAGACATCATTAAAATGCCAATCTAGGCTGTAGAGATAAATACAGCACAAGGATTTAAGCAAAATGACTCCGACAGATGTCGTTGATGTGGCGCGAGAAGCGATTTGGGTTCTTTTGGCGGTAGCCGCTCCCGTAATGCTCGTGGCATTGTTAGTTGGTTTGGTTGTCGCGCTCATTCAGGCATTGACGCAAATACAAGAAATGACGTTAGCTTTCGTTCCGAAAATTTTAGTTATGTTTCTTTCGTTGATTGTTTTTATGCCTTTCATGATTTCTACAATGATAGGTTTTATGGAACAAATAGCGCAGCGGATTTCAGCCCTATGAAACCTGGTGCTGCGTAAATGCTCGACGAGTTCCTCACCATAAATATCTTTGCCTTCCTTCTTGTCTTTACCCGACTTGGAACTGCTTTCATGGCAGCGCCAGGGTTCGGTGAAGGTTTTGTCAATCCGCGGGTTCGCCTTACGATCGCTTTGGCGGTTAGTTTTCTAGTCATGCAATTTGTCGCCGACAAAATGCCCTCTGAGCCTGCATCGCCTGTTGAACTGCTTCTTCTTCTGACGGGGGAGGTCCTAGTTGGTTTGATAATGGGCGGCGCTCTTCGAATGGTCCTCAGTAGCCTGCATGTGGCGGGCACGATTATTGCGCAACAATCCGGCCTGGCAGCCGCCCAGTTTTTCGATCCGGGACAAATGACGCAAGGAGCGATCACCAGTACGTTTCTGACAATGATCGCGTTGACCATGATCTTTGTTACAGATTTGCATTATCTGTTTTTACAGGGGACTTTCGCCAGTTACACAATTTTCCCGGTCGGCGAGCTGCCACCACTTGGTGATTTGAGCATGTTGGTCGCAAATTTCGTTCAGGGATCCTTCAAATTGGGATTTCAGATTGCGTCCCCCTTTCTGGTGTTTGGCCTGACCTTTTATATCGGTGTAGGTCTCATCAATAGACTGATGCCACAAGTTCAGGTTTTCTTCGTCGCCATGCCGTTGCAAATAGTCCTTTCTTTCGCAATATTGGCTATTACCATTGGCGCCGGGATGATGTGGTTCCTGAACTATTACGAGGAAGCGATGATCCGCTTTTTGGGAGCATAAGGATACATGGCAGACGATAAAGATGATGCCCAAAAAACTGAGGAGCCTACTGCCAAGAAGTTGGAGGATGCCTTTAAGAAAGGGCAGGTGCCGAAATCTCAGGAAGTAGGCCATTGGTTTATGACCATCGGCATAACAATTGTTGTCATGATTTTCATCGCGGGATTGGGTAATTCGCTGACGTTTGATTTGCTGAAGTTTGTCGAGCAACCCCATGCCATTCCGATGGACAGGTATCATCTTGGAACCCTATTTGGTGATCTTGGTCGGGCCGTAGTCTGGGTGGTCGCGCCGGCTATTGGTGTATTGATGTTGGCCGGATTTTTAGGCAATGTCGTTCAACATCGGCCTGTTTTCTCAGCCGAACGTATCAAACCAAAACTAGAAAAGCTTTCCTTATTAAAAGGCATGAAACGTCTGTTTTCGCTTAAGTCGCTTATGGAATTTCTAAAGGGCTTGTTGAAAATATCGTTGGTTGGCGGTATTGCCTTCCTTTTTGTTTACCCCAAGATGGAAGAACTACCGGTTATCGTGTCATACGATATACCGCAGGTCCTGGAACTGATACAGGAACAATCTCTCTTGTTATTGGCAGGCGTTGTGGCGGTGATGAGTGTCATTGCAGGACTGGATTTCATGTATCAGCGGTTCAATCACTATAAAGAACTGCGCATGACCAAACAGGAAATCAAGGACGAGAACAAGCAGTCTGAAGGCGACCCAATGGTTAAGTCGCGGTTACGGGCAATTCGCATGGAAAGGTCCCGTCAACGAATGATGCAAGCGGTCCCCACAGCTGATGTCGTCATCACAAATCCGACCCATTTTGCAGTTGCGCTCAAATATAATCCTGACGATGAAAGAGCCCCTGTCGTGGTAGCTAAGGGATTGGATAATATCGCCTTCAGAATACGTGACGTTGCGAATGAGAACGAAATACCTATTGTCGAAAATCCACCGTTAGCCCGTGCTTTGCACAAAGCCTGTGATCTCGATGAAGAGATACCCTATGAGCATTTTAAGGCAGTAGCGGAAATTATCGGTTATGTTATGCGTCTTAATAAACAAAAACATACGAAGTAGGTCTGTGTAATGGTGGAAAGAAAAACCAGACAATCAAGAAGCAGGCGTTTTTCAGTCGGTCTTGATGCCCGGCAATTGGCCGCCGCATTTTTTCTGGTCGCTGTCCTTATTGTCGTTTCAGCTCTTTTGGGGCAGGGACTTGGGCCGCTCAATATTATTATTCTGAGTGCGATGGTCGCGGTTGCCATGGGATTGGGCCTTTGGTATTTGATTTTTCATGGATTGCGACGGGCAGCAAGTGGAAACCTAGAATTACTTCTTGAAGTTATTTCTACCAGTCCGGAAGGTCGGCTTATTACAACAAAGGATGGATTGTTTGTGGCGTCTAATAGCGCCTACTGGAAACTCCTCGGTTTGCCAGCTCGCGGATCACGGAAAACACTCCAGGACATTTTATCAGATGATCCGGAAGCGGACCGACAGATTAGCCAAATACTTAAATCCGCTGTCTATGATGGATCCTCAGACCTGCGGACCGACATTCAATTGAAAAGCGGTAGATGGCTATCAATATTGGCGCATTCCATCGAGCCAATTCCGGAAAATATTATCTGGTATGTGACGGAAACCACCGGCCTGCACCGCCAGGAGGAAGACGAACGCGTCGAAAGACAAAAACTCTCCGAGTATTTCAATAACGCGCCTGTCGGGTTCTATTCACTTGATGGTGACGGCAAAATATTGTTTGTAAACCGGATTTTTGCGGAGTGGCTAGGGTATCACCAGGATGAATTGGTAAATGATGCGATGAAATTTTCTGACCTTATCATCCAGAATGGTGACGGTCAGCTAACTTTCATGGAAGATTTGACGGAATCCGGTCAGCTTTTCGAGGGAGAAGTGGATTTGCGGCGGCGGGACAGCACGGTCCTACCCGTTCATATAACGCAGACTATCGTGCGCGATGATGCTGGGAATATTCTTGGATCAAGATCCGTTGTCCGTGAGCTTTTACAGGAGCAGGAATGGCGAGAACGGGTCGCAAGTGCAGAACTTCATTTCCGACGGTTTTTTGAAGCGGCACCTATTGGTATTGTGCTGCTTGATGGAGAAGGTGTTGTAATTGAAGGAAACCCGGCATTCCGGGTTTTGACAGAAACGGTTCTGAACAGCGCAGTAGGTAGTCACGTAACCGAACTCGTCCAATTTGAGGATCAACCGCATTTACAAAACAAGCTAGACGCGGCTTCAGTTAGTTCAAGTGCGTCGACGCCTATTGAAGTAAAACTTAAAGGTGGCGCGGAACGCGCCGCAAATTTGTATATCAGTGCCATTGCCGGTAACGATGAAAATGCAGGCCGGTTTCTTGTTCATGTCGTCGATACGTCAATTCAGCGAAATCTTGAAGTTCAGTTTGCTCAAAGCCAAAAAATGCAGGCAGTCGGCCAATTGGCTGGTGGAATCGCTCATGACTTTAACAATTTGTTGACGGCGATGATCGGGTTCTGCGATTTGTTAATGCTAAAACATCAAGTGGGGGATCCATCCTACTCCGACATCAATCAAATCAAACAAAATGCCAATCGCGCCGCTGGGTTGGTCCGTCAATTACTGGCGTTTTCACGGCAGCAAACCTTGCGACCTGAAGTGACGGACCTAACAGATGTTTTGGCAGAACTTTCTAATTTGTTGCGGCGTTTGATTGGGGAGACCATTCAGCTCAAAATATCACATGCTCGAGACCTGTGGTTGGTGAAAGTTGATAGAGGGCAGTTTGAACAAGTAATTATCAATCTGGCCGTTAATGGCCGGGATGCAATGTCTGGCGACGGGCATTTAACTTTCGAAACTGAGAATTTGACGATTACTGAGCGCGGTAAGGAGTATCATGAACTCATACCGACAGGGGATTATATTCTTGTTAAAGTTTCCGATACCGGAACCGGAATACCAGAAGATGTTATCGAAAAAATATTTGAACCGTTTTTTACAACAAAAAAAGTTGGTGAGGGAACCGGATTGGGGTTGAGTACCGTATACGGTATTATCAAACAAACGGGCGGGTTTATTTTCGCCGAGAACAATACGGAAACTGCGGGCACGACCTTCTTTTTATTCCTGCCACGCTATATGGATACGACAGAAGCAAGAAGCGGGGAGGACACGCCACCGCAGCAAGTTCATCGAGACCTGACAGGTACCGGAACCATTCTCCTAGTAGAAGATGAAGACCCTGTTCGCTTGTTTGCGGCACGCGCTCTTCAGAATAAGGGGTATAATGTTTTGCAGGCGGATTGCGGTGAATCTGCTTTGGAAGTTGCCGCTGAGCATGATGGAGAAATTGATTTGTTGATTACGGATGTCGTCATGCCGAATATGGATGGCCCGACACTCGTCAAAAATGTTCTGGCGAAGGAGCCGGATATGAAAGTTATCTTTGTTTCGGGATATGCAGAAGATGCCTTCCGAAAAGATCTTGATTATGATGTCAGCAAGATAGATTTCCTTCCGAAACCTTTTTCTTTGAAAGAAATTGCTAATAAAGTCAAAGAAGTGATGTCGAGAGAGCAATAGTTTTGCGCCAATCATACTGAAATCAGGTGTGTTTTCAGTATTTTTCAAAAATTATATCCCACCCGTCTATTATACACGTATTAGTGTTTTATTCTGCATGGAATGCCGCTGCATGATATAATAATGATATATCATGGAGGATATTCTCATGGCCAATTTGAAAATAACCAATGTTGTCAATGTTGCAGGTAAAGAACGGACCTTGAATGCGCGTCGAGATATGCCGGATATTAGAGACCGCATGTATGAACCCGCTCTTGTCCAACTTGCAAGCGAAGTTGACAATCGAAGCTTTGGCAATGTTGTCGATCAAAGAACGGAAGGGTCCTGTACAGGACATGGCCTCGCTGCGGTCATTGATATTCTGTACGCCCAAGATGAACAAGAAACATTCAAAAGTAGTCGGCGCATGCTTTATGAAATGGCAAAACGGCACGATAAGTGGCCTGGCCAGGATTATGAAGGGTCTAGCTGCCGCGGCGCCATACGAGGCTGGAAGAATATGGGTGTCTGCTCAGAGGCTGACTGGCCTTATGTAGAAGGCAAGCCGGACGATTTAACTGTTAAACGTGGAAAAGAAGCAAGAAATAATACGTTGGGAGCCTATTATCGGATTCGCCCTGAAATTGCTGATTATCATGCGGCAATAAATGAAGCTGGTGCCATTTTCGTATCTGCACGAGTCCATGATGGCTGGATTAATTTAAAAGGTAGCCGGAGTAAACTTGCTGAAATTGAACCGGGCAGTGAGCCTCGCGGTGGCCATGCTTTTGCAATTGTTGGCTATAATGCAGCAGGGTTCATTGTTCAAAATTCCTGGGGAAAGAACTGGGGGTCTTCTGGTTTTGCTCTATGGCCATATCTCGACTGGATAGAAAATATAAGTGATGGTTGGGTTTTTCGGCGCGCGTTACCGACGCCGCAAATTTTCGGTCGTCGTGCAAAATCTGCTTTTGTGAATGAAGCCGAAGCCAATAAGCTTGCACCACGACGGAATGATATACTTGGCCATTTTGTCCATTTTGATAACGGTAAATATGAAGAGACCGGCACTTATTGGAGCAATGCGAAATATATCGAGGAAACGGCTGATTTTTTGGCGAAACGCGTAAATGATGCAGATGGTGGGTATAAGCATTTGTTGATTTATGCTCATGGCGGACTGAATGATCCAAAGGCTTCAGCAAACCGAGTCGCGGAACTGAAAGACGGGTTTAAGCGTAATGGTATTTACCCATTTCATATTATGTATGATACGGGCCTTGTTAAGGAAGTTACAGACGCTGTAAAACGAGCTTTTGGTGCTAGCGATGATAAAACCAAGGGATTTGTTGACTGGATTTCAGACAAGATCACGGATGTGACGGATAACGTTATCGAGGATCTGGTTCGATCGCCGGTAACGCCTGTGTGGGATGAAATGAAACGAGATGCGCGGATACCGTTTGAAGCTGGAGACGGGATCCATACGATCAGCACGTTTGCTGCGGCCCTAAAAGATACAGGAATTCAAATTCATCTGGCGGGCCACAGTACAGGCGCTGTCCTGCTGGGACATCTCCTATCGGCACTCGATGACTTGGGGCAACCGGATATTATCAAAAGCTGCAGTCTGATGGCACCTGCATGCACCGTGGATTTTTATAACGCAAAATATAAGCCGCGGTTGGGGAAGACCGAAGAGGTTCTGACCCGACTTCCCAAGCTCAATATTTATAATTTGGATGAAGATCTCGAGATAGATGACAATGTTGTCTATGCTTATCGCAAATCGCTATTGTGCTTGGTATCGAGGGCGTTTGAGCGCGTCCCGGAAAAGAAAATATTGGGAATGAAGGCATATTCGAAAAAATTAAAGGCTAAAGGGTTATCGTTTTATTACTCCGAAGAGGGGAAAACAAAGACAACTAATAGTACGAGCCATGGCGGTTTCGACAACGACCCCAATACTATGAATCATATTATGAAGACTATCCTTGGTACACCCCCCCAAAAGCCGTTTACTGAAGAAGAGATGCAAGGGTATTAGATGTTTTGCGCATTTAGCTAGAAATGTTACATTATGAAAAATGTTCATTAGCTAAATTTCGCGCGACAATTCTGATCGCGTTCAAGGTTTTCTGTGAAATAAAAGCTTCTTTGTTTTTTGTTTTTTTAAGGAGAAAAGGCAGTATTTTCAAGTACAGGGTAAGGCGATGAATAATTATATAATAAAATATGATTAGTTGGTTCCGTTAATGGTTATTAAAGAGATAACATATAGTTTTTGCGTTAGGAGAGTGGCCTAAATACTTGGCTTATATGGCAAAGGATAATTATTGTAATGAACGGGTTATTTATTGGTGAGGGAACCCTTCTAGTCCAATGCGCAGAGGAGTTTCGGCGTTCCGGTGGCGCGATAACGGGAATTCTCAGCCAAGAACCACGAGTCCGGGCCTGGGCAAAAACGGAAGGGCTAGCTCTTTTTGACACGCCGAATGATAAGAATCTAGAAGGTCTGGCGTTTGACTATCTTTTTAGTATCGTCAATTTTGATATATTTCCAAACCACCTTCCGACGCAGGCTAAGTATTTCGCCATTAATTTTTTCGATGGTCCGCTTCCAGAATATACAGGCGTAAATGTAACCTCTTGGGCTCTGATGCAAGGGGAAACTGAGCATTCTATCAGCTGGCATGAGCTGAAGGAGACCGCGGATGAAGGAAGGATTCTCAAGTCACGAGCTGTTGCCATAGCAGCAAGCGAAACGTCGATGACCCTGAACGCTAAATGTTATGAAGCAGGCTTGGCATCTTTCACAGAACTTGTCCAAGAATTGAAAAATGGGACGGTTCAGCCTATTGAACAACAAGGTGAAAGCCACTGGTATGATCGTACGCGGCGGCCAGATTTACTTGGGACTCTGGATTTTACCAAATCGGCACAATCACTGGATCAATTGGTTCGCGGACTGGATTTTGATGCGTATGCAAATCCGTTGGGAATTCCGAAAATCTGGACTGGCGTATCGCTGATTTTAGCGAGCAGGCTCAAGATAGCGGAGGGGCCGGCCTCAGGTGAGCCCGGACTACTTGTTTCCCTGGAAAATACCGATGTGCGTATTGCCGCAGCCGATCATGATGTCATTCTCTCCGAATTGCGCGACATGGCGGGTAACGACGTTTCTCTGGATGGCCTAGGGTTGGTAGAAGGTGACTTCTTACCAGCCATTAATGAATTACAATCCGACATACTGGAAGCTGCTGCGAAGGCAGAGGACTATTGGTCACAGCACTTACTAGATGCCCAGCCGATCCAGTTTCCCTTTCCGGAAAATCGGGATCAGGCTCAAGGTGCAATCAGCGTTGCACTCCCTGTTGTTGAAACGCTGACAGTCAATCAAATCGGTGCTGGTTTGTTGACATGGTTCTCCCTTTTGACAGGAACGGAAAAGATTTCCTGCGCGGTGGATACGAATAAACAAAGCCATCCATTAGTCGCGGACAGTCAATTGATAAATCTTTTCGTCGATCACAATGGGACGGTTCAAGAGACGCTTGATCTTTTTGATCAGGCAAAAGCAGAAGGCGAGTCAATCGGCCCATGTAGTGCGGATTTGATTGCTCGCATCCATGAACCTTCAAAGAGACATACGGCGCTTGATGCGTGTTCTACAGTGGTAACCGCGAAAGAAGGTAGTGATGAGGACTTATTAAAGGATCGGCAGCTGGTAATTGCGACCGGATCCCAGCCACGCCTTATTGCTCAAAGTGGATTATACACACCGGAAGTTCTCGAGCTAATTGGACGAGATTTTTCCGTGTTTTTGGACAGTTTTGTGCGGAATCCAAAATCTTCTTTACAAGATTTGTCTTTAGTCGACCCCGCCGAAGAACAATTGGGCATGGCGCTAACAGGGATTTCCTATCAGCAAGACGCTCGCATTCATGATGTCATAAAATCTCAGACGCAGAAGACACCGGATAAAAGTGCCTTGGAAGCGGATGGGGAAATTTTGACATACGCCGATTTGGACAGAAGGACAGATGTATTGGCCTCGGCGCTTGCGCAGCGCGGCGCCGGACGGGGGACCGTTGTTGGATTGTGCCTGGAACGCTCCGCAGATCTCATTATCTCGATGTTGGCAATTTTGAAAACCGGTGCGGCCTACCTTCCACTGGATCCTTCTTATCCGGCAGAGCGCGTAGCTTTTATGCTCGAAGACAGTGCTGCGCCGATTATCATTGCCAGCCAGGCGACGGAGTTTAAATTCCATCTGGATCCGCAGAAGATTATCTACCCTGATGCTGATGCCGGGGAATTCATGGCACCTGACGGGGAGTCAGCGGATCTTGCCTATCTCATGTATACATCAGGATCGACCGGCATACCTAAGGGTGTCATGTTGACGCATCGGAATATTGTGAATTTCTTTGCTGGAACAGATCTTGCCGTACCTCATGATGATAATGTCCGATTATTGGCAATAACGTCCGTATCTTTTGACATTTCTGTTCTTGAGATTTTCTGGACGCTCGCGCGGGGCTTTACAATTGTATTGCAAACTGACGGCGCAGAGACAACACCTGTGCCGGGGTTCAGCCTGTTCTATTTTGCTTCCGAAGTTTCCGGAACGGGGCCTGAAGCTTATCGGTTGCTTTTACAGGGTGCCAAGTTCGCCGATGAAAACGGCTTTGAAGCCGTATGGACCCCGGAGCGACATTTTCATGCATTTGGGGGTCTTTATCCAAATCCTGCCGTAAGTTCAGCCGCAGTCGCGGGTATAACGAAGAAAGTTCATATTCGTGCAGGCTCTTGCGTATTACCCTTGCATCATCCCATTCGTGTCGCCGAAGACTGGGCGCTGATAGATAATATTTCAGATGGGCGTGCCGGCATTGGCATTGCCAGTGGCTGGCAACCCAATGATTTTGTCTTGCAACCGGATAATTTTGACGACCGTAAAGATATTATGCTGGACGGTATTGATAAATTACGGGCTCTATGGCGCGGCGAGAGCATACCCTTTCCCAACCATAAAGGAGAGATGATAGAGACGTCGACATTACCGAGCCCTGTAAATGGAGATATTCCGCTTTGGCTAACTGCGGCCGGGAATCCGGAGACCTTTGCGGCAGCGGCGGAAAAGGGATGTTATGTGCTGACGCATCTTTTGGGTCAAAAATTTGAAGAGGTCGCTGAAAAAATTCGGGCTTATAGAGTAGCCTGGCGGGAAGCGGGACATCCTGGCCACGGCAAGGTCACCTTGATGTTACATACTTTTGTTGGCGAGGATGAAGACGAGGTTCGGGAAATAGTCCGCAATCCGATGAAGGAGTATTTGAGAAGCTCAGTTGACTTGTTACGGCGAGCGTCCTGGAGTTCGCCGACCTTTCAGCAGAAAGCGGAGTCTACGGGTGTCACACCTCAGGAAGTATTTGAGAAGCAGGAATTAACCGAAGAGGAAACGGAAGCTCTGCTCGATCATGCGTTCGAGAGATATTATCGGACAAGTGGATTGTTTGGCACGTCAGAAAGTTGCCAGGAGTTGGTTCGAAATATTGCTCAAATGGGTGTAGATGAGATTGGGTGCCTGATTGACTTCGGGGTTGATACGGATCTGGTCTTGAAGCATCTGACTTACATCAATGAATTGAAGAACAATATGCTCGCCGAAGGCGGTGTGGCAAGACAAGCCTCCGTCGCTGAGCAAATTGTTGAGCATGACATAACCCATTTTCAATGCACGCCATCGATGGCCTCTTTTTTGGTGGCGGAAGCCGCTGGTCGGACAGCTCTTGGTAAACTTGACGTGATGATGGTTGGTGGAGAGGGATTTCCGCCCGAGCTCGCGCGAAACTTGAAGGCAAACCTTCAAGGGACGCTCCTCAATATGTATGGAACTACAGAGACTGCGGTTTGGTCATCAGTTGCCAAACTGGAAAAGATCAGCGGTACGGTTCCTTTAGGTGATGCACTTGCCAATACGATTTATTCTGTGCGTAATCAATATGGTCAAACCTTGCCAAGCGGTGTCGCCGGCGAGCTTTGGATTGGTGGCGATGGTGTCGCCGACGGGTATTGGAAACGTCCTGAACTTAATGCCGAACGGTTTCTTGAAATAGATGGAGACCGGGTTTATCGGACAGGGGATCTTGTCCGGCATATGCCCGACGGTCGTCTTGAATTTCATGGTCGCCTGGATAATCAGGTAAAAATTCGCGGGCACCGAATAGAACTCGGTGAAATTGAAGCGGCTCTCGGGTCGCTCGATGAAATAAAAGATGCTGCGGTGACGGTATTTGAAAGTGGCGAAAGTGATAAACGGTTGGTTGCTTTTGCGACCATCCTGCCGGGTCGACAAGGAGATCCGATAGAAATTCGTAAAAAGATCGGAGAAGTTCTTCCAGAGTTTATGACGCCGTCGCAGGTGATTTTACTAGAGGCATTACCACAAACACCGAACGGAAAAATTGATCGAAATGCGCTCCCGCAACCGCGGACGCAATCAATTGTCTCAGTTGAAACGAAGACGAATGATACCGAAGATCTTGTCGCGAAAATATGGTGCGAAGCTTTAGGGTTGGCCGAAGTCAGTGTCACGGACAATTTTTTCGATCTGGGGGGACATTCCCTTTTGGTCATCCAGGTGCAGCGGCGACTGAAAGAACAATTCGGTAAGGAAATTGCCATTACCGACATGTTTCGATATTCGACTATTAAAGCTCTTGCGGACCATGTCGGCGGAACTGGCGATGACGAAGGCCAGAAATCAGCAGCGGAGCGGGGAGCGCAACGAGCTGCTGCTCGCCGGGCAAGGTTGAGCCGTCGTACAGGGACCTCTGTACAAACATGACAATTTTTAGAAAAATAAAGTCCTCATCTGAAGCATTGGTGCCGCAGATTTTGATGGGAATAAGCGATCAATATGACAGATAGCATTGAAGGAATTCAATCTTCCGAAAAAATTGCAATAGTCGGTATGGCTGGTCGGTTTCCGTCAGCGCGTAATGTCGCCCAACTGTGGAATCTGTTGGCTAGTGAACGAATGGGAACCCGTTGGTTTACGGAATCGGAAATGCGGGCAGATGGCGTTCCAGCGAAAGACCTGTCCAATCCAAACTATGTTCGTGCAGCAAATTATCTTGCTGATATGGAAAACTTTGACGCTGGTTTTTTTGGATTTTCTCCGCGTGAGGCGTCCATTCTTGATCCACAGCATCGTCATTTTCTGGAATGTGCGTGGGAAGCACTGGAAGATGCAGGCCACATGCCCGACCGGTTTGATGGCAGCATTGGCGTATTCGCTGGTTCCGGTATGCAGGCTTATCTACCCTTCAACCTTCTCACCAACCCCGATCTGGTCGAAGAAATCGGCATGTTTCTTCTTCGTCATACCGGAAATGACAAGGATTTTTTGACCACAAGGCTATCCTATCTGTTAAATTTGCAGGGACCATCTGTGGCGGTTCAGACGGCGTGCTCCACATCACTCGTAGCTGTGCATCAGGCAGCAGCCAGCTTGCTGTCAATGGAATGCGACATGGCCATTGCTGGTGGTGTCACAGTTGAGTTGCCACACCGTCACGGCTATGTCTTCGAAGAAGGTGAAATACAATCGCCAGACGGGCTTTGCCGACCTTTCGATGACGAAAGTCAAGGAACGGTTTTCGGATCCGGTGCGGCGTTGGTCGTGTTACGCCGACTGGAAGATGCGTTGGCAGACGGTGATGATATTCGTGCCGTACTCCTTGGAACGGCTGTTAATAATGATGGTGCGCAAAAAGCCGGATACCTTGCGCCAAGTGTTGATGGGCAAGCAGAAGCGGCGGCAGAAGCACTCGCCATCGCCGGTGTCCCAGCAGAAAGCGTTGGTTATATCGAAGCCCATGGCACGGGAACACCCGTGGGTGATCCCATAGAACTTGCGGGTCTTGCGCAAGCCTATGGAGAGGGCGGGACAGGGTTTTGTGGTATCGGTTCTGTTAAAAGTAATGTGGGACATCTCGATACAGCCGCGGGTACAACCAGCCTAATTAAAGTTGTTGAAGCTATGCGGCATGGTTTGATTCCGGCATCATTACATTACAAAACACCAAACAGCCGATTTGACATAGAACACAGCCCCTTTTACGTCGTTGATCAAAGTAAGGAATGGAAGCGAAGTGATACGCCGCGACGTGCAGGTATAAACTCCCTTGGCGTCGGAGGAACCAATGCTCATGCCATTATTGAAGAAGCGCCCTTACGCTTGCCTGCCGATATAGAAAAATGTTGGAGACTTTTCCCCTTTTCCGCTCGAAACACTATTGCGCTTGACGGTCTGCAGGATAAATGGCGGGAGTTTGTTAGCTCCGATGATATGCCTTCTCTGGCTGACGCCGCCTATACTTTACGTAATGGACGTCGCGAATTTTCCGAACGGCGGATTGTTGTGGCGAAAGACATTGCGGACCTAACAGCTGCTCTTTGGCAAGAAACACCAACGCGAACGGCTACTGGTTCCGCCTCGAATACGCATACCGAAGTCGTCTTCATGTTTCCTGGAGGAGGTGCACAGTATCCGGGCGCTGGAGCGGATCTACTAAATACTTCGAGCGATTTTAAAAACGCCGTCATGGAATGCTTCGCGTCCATGCCGGACATTACACCTAATGACCTATACTCGGTCATGTTCGAAAAAACCATCGACGATGAAAATGCCCGTGGAAAATTGGAGATGTCAGGTTATGCGATTCCAGCCCTATTCATTCTTGAATATGCCTATGCACGGATGTGGCAGGGCTGGGGTGTCGTACCTTCTGCCATTCTTGGACATAGTGCAGGTGAATATGCCGGCGCCGTAATTGCAAATGTCATGTCTGTCGCCGACGCATTGAAAATTGTTGTTTGGCGTGGAAAAGTTATGGATGCCGCCGCCGCGGGTGCCATGAGCATGATTCCGGCGCCGCTTACTAAAGTCTCTGAGTTGATTGGAGATACCCTTGATATTGCTGCACTTAATGCACCGGGCCTTTGTGTGGTTTCCGGCGAAATCGATAGAATTGATGCCTTGGAATCGCGGCTAAAGGGGACCGAATATGAAGCGACGCGAATTCGCATTAACGTTGCCGCCCATAGCCGTATACTAGACAATCAGCTCGAAAATTTTGAAAACGGTATCTCGGATGTTAAACTTAAGCGTCCGGAAATTCCGTTTGTTTCCAGTATGCGTGGTGACTGGTCACAGGAAGATGATTTTTCAACAGTCGACTATTGGGTAAAGCATCTCCGTCACACAGTTCTTTTCGCAGATGCTGTCGAAACCATATTGAAGAAGCCAGGGCAGATACTACTGGAAGTCGGACCAGGTAAAACATTGGGTCCTCTTGCGGAAATGAGCCATGGTGAGCATAAGCCGGTTGCCGTTATTGCTTCTGGCAGACCACCTAAAGAGCCTGAGGACGATATGGTTGTGGCCCTTAATGCGGCCGGTTCCATTTGGACGCACGGTGGCTCTCTTGATTGGGAAAAGCTGCCTGGCGCAAAGGGGCGACGGGTCCCGCTGCCAACATATGCATTCGCAAAAGATCGACACTGGATTGAGCCAGGTTCGGGAGTTAATGCGAATGAGGCCGAGGAAATAGAGCCTAAAATTCATTTGGAACGTATCGCCAATCCAGACAATTGGTTTTCGTCACCGAGTTGGAATCTTGCGCCTATCCCACCGGCTGAACCAAATTTTTCAGCAAGTTGGCTCCTGTTTATTGGAGAAGATTCCGTTTCCGAAGCACTTGCTCAGATACTAAGGGAACGCAGGGAAAAGTGTTTTATCGTGCGCTCAGGTGATGCATTTGTTCAGGATGGTTGTGAATTTCAAATAACCGCAGATCGTGCAGAAGATTATGAGGCGTTGTTACAAGCGATACCGGAATTGCCCGGAAATATAGTTCATTGTTGGCCGATAGGGGGTCAAGGAAAAACACAACAATCTCATATTTTTGATAGTGCCTTTTTGCTTTGCCGCGCCTTACAGGCCGAGGATCCGGAAGAAGTGGTTCGTCTGAGTTTTGTTGGCACAAATGCGCTTTCGGTCGTCGGTGAGAAAGTCGAGCATCCAGAATTTGGTACGCTTTTTGGCCCAGTCCGTGTAGCTCCAAGAGAAATTCCATCTCTTGTCACGCAGTACTTGGATTTCGAGCATGACGAAGTGGCATCGTGGATAGCGGCTGCCATAATAGAAGAACATGACGGCGAAACAACTGAAGATGCAATAGCATTTCGTGGCCGAAAAAGATTCAAACAAGAATTATCCCGCCTAAATGTGCCTGTTTTGGGCGATCATCCCGATAAGCTGAAAATAAATGGTCGGTACGTAATTACCGGAGGAACGAGCGGTATAGGCCTTGAACTGGCCAAATACCTCGGTCGCACTGCAAATGCACAGGTGGCGCTGATTGGTCGGCAAGAAATGCCTGATAATAAGGATTGGGCGAAGGTTATAAAACGTGAGCCTGACTCAAATATTGGCAAGGCTATCAAAGTCGCAAAAGACGTAGAAGCGGCAGGAGGTGAAGTCCTTTTTGTTAGTGCGGATGTTTCGGATCAAACGGCAATCGCCGCGGCACTTGAAACAGTTCAAGCCAAGTTTGGCGGGATCGACGGACTGTTCCATGGCGCAGGGACTATGGATGACGCACCGATGATGGCAAAAACTGTCGAAGATGCCCATCGGGTTATGTCCGCTAAGGTAATCGGGGGCGGACATCTTTCCAATCTGTTGCCCCAAGGTAGTTTGGATTTCTTTGCTGTGTTTTCCTCAACTTCGGTGATTACGGCGCCTCCGGGACAAGTTGACTATGTCGCGGCGAATAGTTTCCTAGAAGCGTTGGCTGCTTCGCGAGAGGATGGTCTTGCTATTTCCTGGGGTGTCTGGAGGGATGTCGGTATGGCCTCTCGGGCGTACAATCAGATTGAGCCTCTACCCCTAGACGCGCATCCGTTACTTGGACATAAAGAAATCGGAGAAGGCGGTGTTGTGAGTTTTACTGCCCATTATGACCCCACAGATCTTTGGGTTCTAAATGAGCACGTCGTTGGCGGTATCCCCGTACTGCCCGGCACGGCCTACATCGAGATTGCTTGCGCCGCCATGGACGTCGTGTCCAGTGGGCGTAAATGGGAAATACACTCGTTATCTTTGGTCAATCCAATGATATTTCCGGAGAATTTACGCGCGCGTGTGGTGATTACCCTGACCCCGGACGAGCAGGGGTATGAATTGCGTATCCAGAGTACCCTTTCCTCTGAAGCCCCGCTGGTCGAACATTGCCGGGCGTATATCGTGAGCAAATGGCTCAATGACCGAAAAATTCCTCGAGATTTGCAAAAAATGTCAAACTTGTCGCGGTCGGAGAGTAGTGGCCGGGATTCTCAGGAAAATCTTATCGATTTTGGACCGCGCTGGGATAATGTCGGCGAAATTCGCATTGGTGATCGACAAATTGAAGCTGATTTCGCACTTTCCGAGGCTTTTCTCCCTGATCTTGATGATTTTATTGCACATCCGGGCCTGACAGATACTGCCGCTACTATTGGCCTTAATTTACTTCCCGACGTCGGCAACGAAGGTGCTTTTTACGCTCCTATGTCTGTCGATCGTATTCGTTTCCTGAAACCGCTGCCTCAGCGCTTCATTACACGGGCAAAATTGGTCGCTGAAACACCGGGTCGTTTTGCGAGCTTTGACGTGGTTTTCCTGGATGAGAAAGATACATTATTGATGGTGCTTGAGGGATTCGCCTTACGCAGAGTTGAGGGGGATAGCTTTGATTGGCATAATTCGCCTGATCTTCTTTTTGATGTGATGATTGCACAAGGAATTTGCGCACGAGAATCCAGCTCGGTTTTCGAAAGAGTGCTTAATGTTTCTGAACGACAAATGGTCGTTTCGCCGACGTCGGTGACGGACTTAATCCGCGAAATGTTGAAGACCGTTGAACCTCGCCGCAAAAAATCTTCTAAAAAGAGTGGCCAACCTCCGCTTGTAGCGGCCTCTTATGCAAATTCAGTGGAAGAGAAAATGGCGGCCCTCTGGTCTGATCTCCTCGGTGTTGATCAGCCGGCACCGGAAGCGGATTTTTTTGATTTGGGGGGGCATTCACTGGCCGCTGTTCGTCTTTTTGCCAAAATTCGGAAAGAATTCCTGACGGATCTTCCGCTTGCTACTTTGTTCCAGTCGCCAACATTGCGGAGTCTTTCTGAAGTGGTTATCAACAAAGGAAATATAGAATTAGATGTAGACGAAAAAACAGCTGAGAAAGCAGATCCTGTTACAGAAATAGAATGGTCGCCTCTCGTTCAGATTAAAGAAGGCTCACCAACGGTTAAGCCTTTGTACCTGGTTCACGGCGCTGGCGGGAACGTCTTGAATTTTCGTTCTTTGTCAGGTTATATCGACTCTAAACTTCCGTTTTATGCTCTGCGAGCACTTGGCTCGGATGGCGGAGTTGAAATCCATGAAACCATTGAGGAAATGGCCACGTGCTATACGGTCGCCCTTCTCAAAAAACAACCAGAAGGACCCTATAACCTTGCCGGTTATTCGGGAGGCGGCGTAATTGCTTTTGAAATGGCTCAGCAGCTCCAACTAGCGGGGCATGAAGTTGGGAACCTGATTTACTTTGATTCAATGGCCCCGGATCTTGATCAGCAAAAGATGAGTATTTTTGAGAAAATCTGGATGGCACGCCAGTGGAGTTTGAGTTTTGCACTTGAATGGCCGCTACGAAAATGGCGGGGCAGACATGCTGGCCGTGAAACTATTGAAATTAAGCAGTATCTTGAAAGCGGTCTGACCGTACCTGATGAGCTTTTAGGTCGCCGCATGACGCAAGCTTATCTCGCCGCAGAAAACCGGTATAGTCCAAAGCATTACGGCGGGGATATTCTGCTGTTTAAAGGCGCTGAAGCCAGTATCGAATTTCTTCGTGCTGGTCCTGATCTTGGTTGGAGTAAATGGGTTTCAGGAAATATTGAGATTCAAGAATTTGATTGTGACCATTTTAACATGATGATTGATCCGACCATCGGAGAAATCGGAAAAATTCTCAACGAACTTTTGGTTGGCGATTAGGTCAGTTTTGTTTGATTATGGTGTCGTAGAATGTAGTTACTTCTTTGACAAGCCCTTGCTCAACCAAATTAACATGCGTTCCGTTTTTGACGGAGACAAAGCTTTTGGGCTCGCGTGCAGCATCAAACAGGCGTTTTCCAAAACGGATGTCAACAGCAGTATCCTGTTCCCCATGGAGCATTAAAAGTGGTGCTTCAATGTCGTTGATACGATCAATCGAATCATAGCGCTCCCTATGCATCAGGTAACAAAAGGGCAGGCCATAATACCGGTCCGTAAAATAGTCACAGAAGCGACTATAGGCGGCAACCAGGACGACGCCACCGACATCACGGTCCGCTGCCAAAGTGACGGCGACGCCTGAGCCAAGACTATAGCCATATGCCAGTCGGCGTGCCGCTGGAATCGGCTCCCCCATCAAGTTGTCGAGCTGGTCATAGAGGGACCGGGCATCGGCGGCAAAGGCTGTTTCGGAAGGCTTTCCTCCTGAACCGCTTGACCCCCTATATATCAAGGCAGCCAAACCATAACCCTGATCCAAAAAGGGTTTTAGCGTCTGGACCGACGGGCCAATGGAGGTAAAATTTCCCATAAAATAGAGGATTACCGGAGCATCGCCTTTGGGCGGTTTAATCCAGGCACTAACATCTACGCCATCTTCGGACTTGAAATTGACAACTTCAACGCCGTCGAGACCCAATTGTTCCGGGCTATCCGAGCTATTATGAAACTTGTAAATGTTGCCGTAAAACAGCCACGAAGTGACAAAACAGGCAACAAGTGCCAGCCCCAGTGTAATCCCCAATAAAATCAATATGTTCTGGACTGTCATTTAATCCCAAATCTTCACAACGAAACCCACCCAATGCGCGGGACCTGTTCCTATAGGGTCTTGCGGCGAAAAAGCCTCCTCTTCGTTGGCTGGATAGTACAATAAGGCCGTTTTAATGGCTAGTCGCCTTCATGTCCGCTTTCAATTAGGGAAAAGTGTCCTGTCCGGCAATGTTAATTCCTCTCAAATTTTCTGTGTAATAAGCCCACTTTGCGGTTCGATCTGACGGTCTAGTGCCTGCATTATTCATGTCAATTTTGTTTCTGGTCTTCATAAGGATGCGGTTTAAATTTTCGCAAGTGAAGAAGAATAAATTTGCGATTTCGGAACAAAATAAAGAAGAAAATTAGTATTTAATGGGAAAGATTCTAATTAACGAATACAAATCCGGATAAAAATAAGTAAAAATAGCAAAGATCATCACAAATATCACGACACAGCGTTCTATCTATTGAAATCGTATCAATGTTTAATTTTTGAATACAATTGCAATGAAGAATAGGAGCCTATTGATGTCGGAAGACAAAAATCTAGAAAGTACAACTACTGTAGAAATAAAGAACGATGATGATAAGCCATCAGAGATGGCAGAAGAAACGACAATCGCTGCCGTTTATAGCAATGAAACACTTTCTTCTGAAGTGGCTGGAAAAAATTGGAGGCAACCCTATCCGGGTCCCGCAGATCGAAACTTTCACTTTAGAAAATTGCTGGCAGAATCACCCAAAGGAATAGCTGATGCCACGAAAAGGGACGACCTTAAAGTTGCAATTATCGGGACAGGCGCTGCAGGATTGACAGCGGCTCATGAACTTGCACGCAGTGGACTCAAAAACATAGATATGTTTGAAGCGACTGATCGCTATGGAGGTCGTCTGTGGACGCAGTCGGTTGACAATTATGACGGTGCACAACAGTTTTCTGTCATGGACTTCGGTGCCATGAGAATGCCACCCTTTATACCTCACAACTTTGATGCAAAAGAAGCAGGTTCAGTCGATAGGCAAAAACAAGTCTGGAAAGACGGAAATTCAATTCTTGCCCATTATCTAGATAGATTTTCAATTCGGACATCGGAATTTCCTAATCCTGGGTCAAAACATTGCAAAAGCGGAATTTATTACAATGAAGGTTCGTTTCCGCCAGTAGGTTCGAAATCAGCAAAGAAATCCAATGACGATAACACCATTGATAACAAAGACGACGAAAACAAGGACGACGAAAAAAAGGAGCTCTTGAACACAGACTATACGGTACACAATGAAACTGCCAAAGGCCAACTGCTTGTATGGAACACAGACCAAGATGATCCTCCGAATGAGGAGTTGCGGGAAGTGCAAAAATTGTGGGTCAAATTCAGTACCCGTATGAAAGACTACATCAAGGAATATTATGGAACAGATCAATGGCCAGAATTTTGGAGAAATATTGTTCGCAATTATTACGGCAAAACATTTCGACAAGTCGTTCGGGACGATTTCGTCGATGACAAAGAAGAAAATTTAAAAGGAAATTTTGGCGGTATTGGGCTGAATGAAAAACAAGCCCGGATTTTGTTTGTTATTGGTTGTGGCGACGGCGGTTGGGGCGCTTTCTATAATGTCAGCTTCTTATTTGTATATCGAACCCTTCTCCACGGATACGGGGAAAACCATCAAGTTATTGAAGGCCTCTTTCTTCCTGATGCGATGGATAATGATAAGAAGGATGAAAAGAAGAATGATGATGAATTTCAGGTGACCAAAGAACAACTAAATAATCTCTACTTTGACAGGAGAGAGCTCAATGGCAAGCAAATTCTGGGGAACAAGCAACGTGAATGGGTTTACGATAGTCTCGGAAACCGATTCAAGTCGCCAGAATATCTAGGATTGCACTCTATTCCTGATTGTCTGTTATTTGGCGCGTTGCATAAAGAGGCTCGGACATCCCCAATCTATCGCAACCTGAAAAAGGCTCAAGAAGCAGATGGCTATCATTTGTTCCTTAACAGCCCTGTCTCGAAGATTGAAAAGCAAGGTAATGGGAAAGTTAAGTTGCACGTCAAAACGACTAAAAAAATACATGGTGGCCATAAATTTAGTGACGTGGAGTATGACGCGGTTATTATAACGGTGCCTACCCACCAGTTTGGAATGGAGATTGAGGTCGCCGGATTTGAAGAAAAGATGTGGTCCTATGATTTGCAATCCTTCTTGTCTCAGGCGTATTGGATACCCTGCGCGAAGGTTTTCCTGGAGTTGAAAGAGCCTTATTGGTTTGATGAGGACTGCACAATTCCACAAATGATTGCGAGTGAAACCTTTACCCGTGATACCTATGGCATACACGTTAACAGGGGTGAGCTCCACAAACAGACCGGTCTTCTCTTGATTAGTTATACATGGACGCGTGATGCGACCAAACTTGCTTCGTATAGTGATCAGGAGCTGATAAATATGTGTGTGAAGGAATTAGACCGGATGTTGGCAAATTGTAAAAATATTCGCAACCAAGATCGGATTTCTGAATATGCCCAAACTACGGGTGTCGATACCGATGGAAACATAAACTACAAGGGGACGGTTCATCATTGGGAATTACAAAAATACTATAAAGGCGCTGCACGGTTTTATGACCAGCTAGGCTGGAATAGTACCCGGGTGCCAATGACGTATAATCAGGAAGAAAGCAAAGAGTCCAAACTGTACTTTGCGGGTGAAGGATATCATGCTGATGCCGGTTGGGTCGAGCCTGCCTTCCGGTCGGCGATTGACGCGGTCCTGCACTTTTTTGATAACAACGAAATTGATTTGCTGGTAGGGGATAGCTTTGACTTTGACAAAGATTATGCGAAGTATGACATGAAGTTTGATCCCACAACTACGGCTAAGCCTTTAACAAAATGATAGTAACAAAATCTGGTTTTCTTAACCGCAATCCCCGAATAGAAATATTCGGGGATTTTGTTATTAGGGGGTCCATTTCTCTATAGGTACGGCCCGCTGATGGAAACCAGAGACCCACAAGCGCAGGCCTTTGATAAGAGGGAGGGGCATTCCAACGATGCATATTTCTCCGGAATCTCCAGATGACTGGTTTGTCCCGCGGGTATTGCCATCGCGCATAGTGCAAGGCTCCGAACAGAAACAAAAGGTGACTCCCTACGTGCAAAGGCCGGTTTTGGCATTTTGGGCGGCGTAAACCGGAACACCAAAATACGCGTTCAATATATTATCGGCACTGCGCAGCGCGCCGTCCATCCAGGTTTGCTCGTCGCAGTAGGCTTCACCACAAATAAACAGCCGCTTGCCAATGACGGGATACTGGATCTGTGGTTGAATCATCATATCATCCGATCCGGTCGCCCACATATGAGCCGCATAACCCTCCGCCGTGTCGGGCGCCCAGCGCTTGTAGGTTGTCAGAACCGGAGCGGCAACCGTGCTGACTGGAATCCCGAGCGTCTCGGCTATTTTCCGGTTGGCGAGGGCCACCACTTCGTTCGTCGCCGCTGTGCTGCCCGGTGGCTGACTGAGGGGCGGTACCGGGGTAAAGGCTGTGCCTGCTTGCTGCAGCGGTTCCCAGTAGTTTGTGTGGTGGTAACTCGAATATATGGTCAGTGAACCAGGCTTGCTCAAATCATCTGCATCAGACGGGAAGAAGTAAACCTGTTCGAGCGGCAGATCCGAAAAGCAGGCCCCCTCCATAATGGGCTTGCCGATGTTGCCGGTGGCACCATACCACCAGCAATTCTCGTAGAAAAAATTGATCTTCGACAGAATCATGTTGTCGACACTGGCCAGAAGATTGGAAATCGGCACACCCTGGCGTACGCTTCTCAGAGGAGGGCTGAACTGCCTCAGTTGTTCAAGTGCAAATTTCGGTAGGGCCAGGATCAGATCACTGCATGTAATCGTGCTTTCGTGCGCGCCGCCAACTGAGTATTGAACAGTAAATTCGTTGGCATTGGACGGCGCGTATTCAAATGACTGAACAGTGGTATCAAATCCGAAAGTGACGTCGTTATATGCCTGGCTGAGCTGGTACATGCCGGTGGCCAGCTGTTCCAGTCCACCGTCAATCGTCGAAAATTGCGGTGTCGCCTTGGCATAATGTCCGAGGGCAAAAAGGGTATTTCCGGCATTCGACTGCTTTTGATAAAATCCGATGAAACCAAAAGCATCTTCGAGCATCTTGATGGATTCATGACCGTAGCCCATGGCGGTCAAGAGGGGCATGAATCCCCATTGATTAAGCTCAAATCCTTCAAAGCTATAGATATTTCGAAACACCGCCCAATCAGCCAGAGTAGTTGGATAACTGTTGCCCGACGGCAGGGTGACGCTGGCGTTAAGCGAGACCAGCGAACTGATCGCGTTGGCAATGATCGCAGCGGGGTCTTCAAACCCCAATGTGGGAATATTGTATCGATCCAACCAATAAGAGCTGCTATTACCCTGGGTTTCTGTAAACGGGGACTTTCCCCTCAAATAATACAAGCTTGAATTAGGGTCGTTCTGAACAAAATCGACGATTGTTAGTCGCAGGTCTCCCGCCAGCTTGACAATGTTGCACATGCTGTTCTTGTCGAACCGCATCGCGCCTTCTTCACCGACGACCGTGGTCCCGTTAATCTTGACAACATCACTTTGTAAGACTCCACCAGCTTTTTCACCTTTATCCAAAACGGCGATCGATTTATTCTTGTAGCTATCGGAAGCGGTGATTAGTCGCCAAGCACAAAATAAACCCGCCATTCCAGCGCCAACAATAACGACATCAGCGGTTTTGGGTATGGATAGCCTTTTACTTTC